>Ga0265354_1000035_pt1 | contig 21164 bp, 19 predicted proteins | sample NZE1metagenome_FD_189074 | JGI IMG/M metagenome (GOLD analysis project Ga0265354, IMG submission 189074) | Rhizosphere microbial communities from Maridalen valley, Oslo, Norway - NZE1 | ecosystem: Host-associated > Plants > Roots > Rhizosphere > Soil | place: Norway: Oslo | collected 2017-09-14 | reverse complement strand
TCTGAAAGCTCGGGTGGTAATCTACTCCTATAATCATCATGTCTGGCTCCTTCCTCCCGGGCCTTGGTCGTCAACCAAAGTCTACTCGGGTCGGGGGAGCCAGCATCGTTATGAAATCAAGTGAAATTCAAGTTTCCCGGAGTCGGACTTGCTCGGGGTTGGCCCGCATATTTGGTACGGCGATGGCCCGCGATTTCGCGCGGGGATTGTTCAATGCTTATCTCGAGAGTTGAGGTCGCGCGATAAGATCAATTTCAAGGTAACTTTGTTCGACGAACTGGTGAGACCAAAACCGACACCGGCCTCGACATTTAGTTTCTCGGAGTACCGATCGAAAACCGCGAACAGTTCCTGTGACTGCTGGCTGACCGCGTAGAATTGGCGCAACGGGCCGTAATCCGCATACTCCTCGACAGCCACAGCCCACTTCGCGGGGCGATTATACGCAACGCGTACCGCCGGAGCGAAATCAAGACTCTTGAAGCCGCCGACAAAAGAGTTATCTAGGATCGGATTCACGATAATGTCCACCGGGTGCAAGTGCCAGCCAATGATCGGCCGAATCTCCGACGTGAAGTGGTATGGCTCCCAGTGCAGGGCGTTGTAGCTGAATTCAAAGTTGATACCGTAGAAAAAGGTGTGATCCGCCGCATGTGGCCTAACAAAGAGCGCGCGGAGCTTGCCTCCGTTAATCGTTGCGCCACGGTTTTGGGAGATGCTGTAGAGCGGGAGGTAAAGGCCGGCCTCGAACCAATCGGCAACGCCGTAGGCCCATTCGGTCACACCGTTGAAGGACTGGGCTGGTATGAGTCCACCAGGGAAAGCCGGCATCTCCGCACCATCCGCGATGAAGTTATTATGCCAAGTGAGATTAAAGACTCCGGGTTCGGCAATTACGGCGTCATAAACTTGGATCTCATCGGTCTGGGCCAATGCTGTCGCAGGGAAGACAAACGCAGCGCTCACTATCGAGACGAACATTCCTAGAACACTTTGAAGAATCTTCATCGGCGGTTTCCAGACAGAACTCGAACCTCGGACGCGCCTGCTTACTTTCCCGGTAAGACCCTGCGAGCTCAAGAGGTCGACGCAACGCTGCGTTGAAGTTTACTGGCGGGAGTTTGAAATCCTAAGGTTTTTCCTGGACGCTGATTTAATCGCAGCGCCACTTTGTCTATCAAGGCGCGGGTGGACCGGGGGCCCTTACCCTGTTTTCTTGCAACTGCTCATTCTAAAGGGTTTTAAGTTCAATGTTTTGAAACTGCTCATTCCAGAGAGTTTACGGGGGTGTTTTTGGAAGTGCGCATTCCAAAGGAGTTAGCGAAATTGACGAAGAAAACAGGAATGAACAGGTCAAAGTCAAAAGACCCATACGTAAAACCGGCGTGTGGGGTACCCCCACGCAAATTCAAGAGTACCCCGCAAATTCTGAAGCAAAGTCAAAAGAGACTCCGCTAAACTTCCGGGTCACACGTCAAATCGAACAAGGAGGAATGTATAAATGAATTGCCTGAATTGGCCTGTGCGCGCGCTGGTTGCGGTAACACTTCTTGCTGCGGTCGGAACGGGTCTTCCGAGCGGGGCCCAAACGCAGAACCAGCCTCCGAGTCCTGCGCGTTCTCGTTCCGAAGAGATGTTGGACAGGTGGAACGACATCGGGAACAAACTGATCGCCATGGCGCAGGACTTTCCCGAAGACAAGTACGATTTTAAGCTGCAGAAGGACGAGCGCACCTTTGCGCTGAATCTTCTTCATGCCGCCGCGCTGGATTTCGTCCTGATACGGAGGATTTCCGGCACAAACGTCGGGCCGGACTTCGGCGAGGGCGACAATCCTACGCGTGACGCTTTTAAGACCAAAGCCGACATCGTCAAGTTCGTGCAGGAGGCCGTCGCCGCCGGAGCGAAAGTGATTCAACAGCAGGGTGACGCGGGCCTGGACAATACTACGAAGTTTTTCGGCAATCGGCTGGTCCATAACTCCTCCATCTGGACGTTCACCATCGAGCACAGCGGAGAGCACTATGGCCAGCTTGTGGTTTACTACCGCGCAAACAACTTGGTGCCACCGGACTCGCGGCGACAGTAGGTCCATGGAAGTTGGGCGTGGTATCGCGGCGGTTGTGAAAAGCTGACAGGCAGGAGTGCCTGTCCTACTGAAGCCGGCTGCCTAACCTGGAAGACTGGGGCCCCTACTCTGTTTTCTTGCAAATGTTCATTCTAAGGAATTTTAAGTCCAATGTTTTGAAACTGTTCATTCCAGAGAGTTTACGGGCGTGTTTTTGGAACTGCGGATTCCAAAGGGGTTAGCGAATTGGCAAGGAACATAGAACAAACAGATCAAAGACAAAAGCCCCATACGTAAGACCGACGTGCGGGGCGGCCTGCAAAATCAAAAGCAAAGTCTAAAGACACTCAGGTGAGCCTGGGGGCCAGAGGCCGTTATGACTTTCGATCGTCCTCGGCTCGGCCCGGGGCTCGGATGTGGCTCAGGTGCTTGGGAGGCCATGACCTGGAAGGATTGCGGATATTACGTCGGCGATCTTCGCCTCCCTGTCAATCACGACTACTCTTAAGTTTGAGAACGCTTCCTGTAGGCGATCGAGGACGTAAGTATCCAACCCCACTATGCTGACGGGATCCACTAACAACACGTCGAAGGTAGACTCGATCATCTCCGCGGTAATGCTAAAAGAGGATTCTTGTGACCCCACAAACGAAATGTCGGCCTGACTTCCAAGGGAACGAGTGAGCGCATCGCGCAGAAGTCGATGGTCGCTCAACAAGAAAACCCGAACTGGGACATGAGGGGCATCGTCACTGATCTGGTCATTGTCCCGGCGTGAGTAGGCAATATTGTGGTGAGTCTCCATAGCAACTCCTCTTCACAAATATCCGTATAAGTAGAGCAGGGAAAGGGACTCTGGTGCACTGTCAAAAGTAACAGTTGCTCCGAAGGGCTTTATGCGCCCCATCAGACTTTCGCGACCTGCCGTAAGGAAAAATCGTCCGGCTCGATATCTTCATAGAGATCATCCGTCATTCTTCTTCGGACGGTCTGGCTCAGGGAGTTCTTCGGGGCATTCGGGAGCGGAATTGGAGTCGATGATCTCGGGAGGACTGGAGAGGGGGGCGGCGTTGGCTAGAACTTTTTGCCATTGTTTAAATTTGTACTCGAAGCGGAACTCCTGCTTCACGAGGGGGATAGAGGAGAGCAGGGCCTTGCCGAGGTAGGTGAGGTTGGCGGCTTTGCGGAGGGAGATACGGTTCTGGGCGACGGCGATGAAGAGTTTGCCGAGGACGTGGTTGATGTCGGTGGCGGTGAGGAAATTGCCGTGGAGGGAAGTGGAGACTTCTTCGCCGAGGCGCTGGGACTCGATGCGTTGAAGTTCTTGGCGGGCATGGAAGGCGCAGAAGGATGGATGGGCCGGGCTGCGCAACATGCGGCAGCAGCGGTCGTCGGAAAATTGGAATAGGCAGCGCGGGGCGATGCCGGTGGTGGAATTATCATTCGTCATGGGAACCTCTTGTAAGTGAATTTGAGATAAATCGAAAATCGAAATGCGAAATTAGAAATACGAAATGCGCCTAGAGAGCCGTGGATGATCGGGCCGGGGTAGCGTCGTATGTGTGGGTTGCTGAGAAAAGGAAAGAAAAAAGCAGATTCCTCGCTTTGCTCGGAATGACAATTACGGGCGTTTTTAGTCGTTGTGCTCGCTTCGAGGCTCCCTTCGAGGCTCAGGGTAAACAGGGCAAGCGGGATGACAATTGTTTTTATTTGAGGAACCTATCTGAGAGCCGATGGAAGGCTCAGAGCTGGCTGTCGTGCAAGTTGCTGAGAAAAGCGGCAGCAGAGCTGCCGCACTCCACATCCTGGCGCTTCTGCGGTGGGCGCTGAGAAGCGGTTCAGGGTTTGTTTAACACAGAGTTCGCCGAGGTCACAGAGAGTTTGCTGAAGCTCAAACCTGGAAGCCGCTGGCCTTGAACAAGAAAAGAGCGGCAGAGTGGCTGCCGCTCTTTTCGATTCGTGGTATTACCCAGGACAAATACTACCAGAGGTTGGCGCATGAGTCAAGACAAATCGCGTGTACTTACGTCTCTTCAGGTTTACAGGTCTTCAGGTTTAGAGGCCGATGATGGGGGCGGGCATGAAACAGAGGATGAAGATGGCGAGGGTTAGGACGGCGGCTAGGCGGCGCGGCGGGTCGAGGGGTAAAGGATCGTAGATCGGGGCGATGCGGAGAAAGCGCAGGCCGAAGAGCAGGACGGCCCAAACATACCAAAGGCTCCAACGGAAGGAGCCTTCAGGGAGATGGCGGGTGGTGAAGTAGCCGAGAGCTAGGAGGAGAGCGGGAACCAGCCAAGAGAAGATCTTGTGAATCCTTGGACTGACGGAGCGGAGGATGTGGCCGCCGTCGAGTTGTCCGGCGGGGAGAAGGTTTAAGGTCGTAGCAAAAAGGCCTACCCATGCGGCGCGGCCTACTGGCGGAAGTAGAAGGATGTGGGGATTGACGCCGGGATGAAAGAGGGCGTCGAGGAGGCGGAGAAGGAGTGGGGTGCCGAAGATGACGGGGTTTTGATTGGGATCGGGTAGAGCAATGGCGGGGACGATATGAGAGTGGAGTACGCCGTAGAGGAGCGCCGGGGCGGCGAAGACGAAACCTACTAGCGGGCCGGAGGCACCTACATCGAAGAGAGAGCGCGTGGTGCGAATCGGAGAGCGCATGAGGATGAACGCGCCGAAAGTCCCGATGAGAGAGGGGAAGGGAATGAAGAAAGGGTAGCTTGCGTGGATGTGATGGTGGCGGCAGGCGAAGAAATGGCCGAGTTCGTGGGCGAGAAGAATGGTTAGGAGAGTGGCAGCAAAGGGAAGACCGGCGAGGAGGGCGGCGGGATTTTTGTAAAAGAGAGTGAAGGCGCGGAGGAATTCGTCGAGAGAGGCGGCTTGATTGTTAGCGTAGGCGATGGCGAATTGAGTGCCTGCGGCCAGGCAGGTGCAGAGCGTGAGGAGAAATAGGGCGATGGCGAGGATGAGGGATTTGAGGGACGGGCGCGGGAAAACCGGCACGTAATATTGGGCACGCGGGGGAGCATCGCTCCAATTAACTGGAGCTGGAAACGGATCCACTGTGGAATTTGAGGGTGGCGTGCTCACAATGAGTTCTGAAGACTGAAAAAGTTTTACCAATACAAGTACAGCACAGTTAGAGGAGTTCGCGCCAGCGGCTTGAGGTGTGATTTTTGGATGTGAAGAGTCAGAGCAAATCAGTTCGTGCGTTCGGCTTTCCACGTGCCGTGCTGGCCGCGGTTGCCGAAATTTCCACTCATCTGATTGCCTTCGACTGTTCCGCGAAAGGTGAGGACATCGCGAGTCTTGGTGCGGAACATGATGTGGTGGCCGTTAATTGTGCCTTCGAGGCCGCCCGACTGGTGAGGGCCTTTGAAATGGCCGGTGAGCTGGTTGCCGTCTTGTTTGAGTTGAATGTACTTCGTGGAAGTTGTGCCGTTAGGGTCATTGGCGTAAATCGACCAGTTGCCCGCCACATTGTCCGGCGGTTGTTCCGCTGGCGGCTCTTGCGCGAAGGAGATGCTACCCGCGAGCATCAGCAGCAAAGCCAGCGAAGGTAAGAGCCACTTCGAGGTGAGGTTCTTCACGATATGCTCCACGAACAGAAAGTGCTTACGATTTCCCGACTGATTCTATACCCGGCGCCGGCTTGCGCTGCAATCTCAATCGGCGAGCGGCGGCGAGCCAGCATGCGCATATTCAGGAAGAGGGTTTGTGAGATAGACTTTTGCAATTCCGCCGGGCCGAATTTTTAATGGCTTCATCCGCGGGAATTCTGACAACAGGCAAGAGGAACGGGGCGCCATGTCGAAGAAATTGAGCAGGCGATTGCTAATCAGGAATTTGTGCGGCACTGCGGCTGCGGGAATTGTGGTCCCGCGTTTACGTGGATTTTCTCAGGAGCAGGCGCAAGAGAGAGAAGGCAACGGCAGCCGCGCGGAAATGTTTCGCATCGCGCGTGCGTTCATGGTGAAGTATTCGGTTCCGGGGCTTGGGATTTCTATTACGCGCAATGGAAAATTCGTCTACGAACATTCTTTCGGCATAGCAGACAGAGCGGAAGCACAACAAGTGCTCCCCAATAGTTTGTTCCGCATCGCCAGCGTCACCAAGCCCATCACTTCGGTGACGATTTTTAGTTTGATGGAGAGCGGCAAGCTGAATCTTAACGACAAAGTCTTCGGGCCTTCGGGAATTCTGGGAACGAAATTCGGCAAGCCGCCTTACAAACAATACGTCACAGACATCACCGTCGATCACTTGCTGACACATACGTGCGGAGGCTGGCCGAATGATTCCACGGATCCGATGTTTCAACACGATTCCTGGGACCAAGCGCATTTGATTTCGTGGACTCTAGAAAATTTACCGCTGACCTATCCGCCGGGGCAGCACTGGGCGTACTCCAATTTTGGATACTGCGTATTGGGCCGCGTCATTGAGCAGGTTACCGGTCAGCCGTATGCGGAGTACGTTCAGAGCAGCATTCTGGGGCCGTGTGGCTTGAGCGATATGAACATCGCGCGGAATAAGGAGAACCAGCGGTATCCGAATGAAGTGGCGTACTACGGGCAGTACAGCGAGGATCCCTACAAGATGAACGTCACGCGGATGGATTCGCATGGCGGATGGATTGCGAGCCCTTCAGATCTGGTGCGCTTCCTCGACCACGTGACTGGTTTCCCCGGTATCCCGAGCTTGCTAAAACCGGAGAGCATCAAGATCATGACCACGCCGAGCCCCGCCTATCCGCAAGGTTCAGCGGGCAAATACGCGAGAGGTTGGATGGTGAGAGATAACGGAGCGGGGAATTGGTGGCATAGCGGCAGTCTGCCAGGGACAACGACGATTATGGTGCGCACTGCGACGGGAATGTGCTGGGCCGCGCTGACGAATACCCGCACGGAACCTTCCGACGAGATTAGCGGCGCGTTGGACGACATGGTGTGGAACATGGTGCGCCAAGTACCCGCATGGGGGGCTTGAGGACTTTCACCACTTTATGCGAGTTGATTCTTGGCTGTAGAACCAAGCCTGGAGAGTGTCGTCGCTCAGATAAGGCTACAAATAAAAGACACGTCCCGCTGACAATTTTAGATCGAGGGCTGAATCGAACTATGCCTTTTTTGTGGCTTCGATGCCTTGCAGTTCTTTGCCGGGTTTGAAGCGGACTGCTTTGCCGGGTGGGATGCTGACTTCTTCGCCGGTGCGCGGGTTGCGGCCGATGCCGGTTTTGCGGGGCTTGACGCTGAAGACGCCGAAGCGGCGGAGTTCGATGCGCTGGCCGCGGCCGAGAGCTTGTTTCAAAGAATCAAAGACGGTTTCGACGGCTTGCTCGGCTTTGGTGCGGCTGATGAGAGTTTTGGCTACAACCGCATTCACGATGTCCAGCTTGATCACACAGGCCTCCTGCGTCGTGAGGAAATGCTAGAGGGTGAGGCGCGGGTTGTCAAGACGAGATGGGTAAACTACACTGTCCTTCCTTTTGCCGAACTTTGTTTTGACTTACTTTCTTTTTGCGCTGCAAAAATCGTTTGATGATTGAGGAGGAGTGGATGTCCGTTAAGCCAGACCGGTGGATACGCAAGATGTCTCTGGAACACAAGATGATTGAGCCGTTCACCGACCGGCAGGTGCGCGAAGGCGTGATCAGTTATGGAGTTTCGTCGTATGGGTACGACATCCGGGTGGCGGACGAATTTCAGATTTTTACGAATGTGAATTCGACGATTGTGGATCCGAAGCATTTTGATCCGAGGTCGCTTGTGCCGTTTAAGGGCGACGAGTGTTTGATTCCGCCGAATTCGTTTGCGCTGGCGCGGTCGGTGGAATATTTCCGGATTCCGCGGAATGTGTTGACGATTTGTTTGGGGAAGTCTACGTATGCGCGGTGCGGGATTATTGTGAACGTGACGCCGTTTGAGCCGGAGTGGGAAGGGTTTGTGACTTTGGAGATCAGCAACACGACGCCTTTGCCTGCGAAGATTTATGCGAATGAAGGATTGTGCCAGGTGCTATTTTTTGAATCGGATGAGGATTGCGAAGTGAGTTACAAGGATAAGAAGGGGAAGTATCAGGCGCAGAGCGGGATTGTTTTGCCGCGGTTGTAGGGGCAGGGAGAACAACACGCTTGGGTCCGCTGGGCGCAGCATGCTGCGCCACTACAAGGTCTAGGAAGCCGGTTAAATCTGCGTGGAAATTTGAGTGAGCTTGATGTTGGCGACGGGATATTTGTGTTCGCGCCATGCTTCCAGGCCGCCTTCGAGAGGGCGAATACGCGTGATGCCCTGTTTTCGGAGGAGGAGCGCCACACGGGCGCTTGTGGCTTCGTTTGGTCAAGTGCAATAGAGGATGATTTCACGATCGTGCGGCAGTAGATCGTTCTTCTCCTCCAGTTCCTTGGCGTCCATGCGGAAAGCGCCAGGGATGGTTTCCGGGTCGGCTTCAAAATCCATGGAATGACGCAGGTCGACGATGACGAGGTCTTCGCCGGCGTCAAGCTTTTGCTTCAATTCTTCGACAGAGATCCGGGCGATGCGAAGTGCACGCAAGAAGCGTTTGCGCGCCAGGAATTTGTAGCCGAGATAGGATCCGAACGCGGCAATGAGTATTACGACGAGCCCGCCACCGAGAGAGGCAGCGCGTTCGGCGATGCGCTCGATCTGGCCGCTGAAGAGGTAGCCGAGGCCAAGGAATGTGCCTCCCCAGAGGATGGAGCCAGCGCTATCGAAAAGGAAGAAGCGCCTGGCGCGCATCTGGAAGACGCCGGCGAGCGGCGGAGCGACAGTGCTAAGGCCCGGAAGGAACTTGGCGAAGAGCAGCGAGCGTGCACCCTGCTTGGAGAAGACACCCTCGGTGCGCCGGACGCAGGAATCGGGCTCGATGGAAATCTTGCAAAGAAATTGAAGGACTTTGATGCCCTTGCGGAGGCCGAGCTGGTACCAGAGTGAATCGGCACAAACCGCCGCAAAGGCAACCACGAAGAGCGACGCAAAGATATTAAGTTGATGAGAGCCTGCAAGTGCGCCCGCGGCTAGCAGAAGCGGAAGCGAAGGCACGGGGACTCCAGCTTGTTCGGCGAAGACCCAGGCAAGCAAAACGACATAGCCATGATGTAGAAGGAACTCGATGGTGCGGTGCATTTGGCTGGGCTAGTTCTCTCTGTAATTAACGTAACCGACTATCGAGTGACGATAGGAGAAGTATGCCCCCAGCGGCCTGACATGACAAATTCGGATAAAGGTTTGCGTGTTCTCGGGGCAACTTCGCGATCTTGCAGTTTTTGCGTGAGCGAGCTCGTATCGCCTGGATAGCCGATGGCCATGGCTGCTATGGCTTCGCAGTCGGCTGGGATTTCAAACACCTGTTTAGCCTTGGCAGGATCAAACCCGGCCATCTGGTGGACGAACAGACCGCGCTCGGTAGCTTCGAGGCTCAGCAACACGGAGGCTGCCCCTGTGTCGTAGAAGGCGTTGCGATTGGGATTGCCGTTCGGAAAATTGAGGCGCGACGCGGCGAGAACTAGCACGGGCGCACTTTTCGCCCAGCTGGCGTTGAACTCCACCAAGACGCTCAGCATTTTTGCAAAGTCTTCTGGATTGTCTTTTGTGGCGACGAGGTAGGCCCAAGGCTGTTCGTTGTTGCTGGAAGGAGCCCATCGCGCGGCTTCGAAAAGACTAGCCAGAACTGCGCGCTCAACCGGCTTGTCGGAAAAGGCGCGCGGACTCCAGCGATGTCGGATGAGATCGTGAACCGGAAAGTCTGTAGTCGCTGGCTTGTGCATGGGTTTCTTCCTTTAGCGTGATACCGACATTAGATGAATGAAAGCGAGCGAACGGTGCGTGTCAATCTGGCACTTCGTTTTTGGGATTGATCTACGCAATCCGCCGGAGCGAAGAGATGCGATTCTTCGCTCCGGCGGACCACCGGAGTGTTGAGCCAGCGGTACTGCACTCACTTTTGTTCTAAGCCAAATTGGGACCGGCCTAATTTACTTTTTTGCAGCTGTCATTTCGGCGTCGATGGTAATGGAGATTTCGTCACCGATCATGCCGGGGCCGTAGGTGATGCCAAAGTCCTGGCGAGTGATTTTGGAACTGGCGCTAACGCCGATGCGCTGATTGCCCCAGGGATCCTTGACGGGAGCTGTAGGGCCATCGACATCCAGGACAACTTCCTTTGTGGTACCGCGAATGGTGAGGTCGCCGGTGACTTTGAGTTTGCCGGGTGAAACTTGCTCAACTTTTTTTGACTTGAAGGTGATTGTAGGGAAGTGCTCGGCGTCGAAGAAATGATCGCTCTTGAGATCCTTGTCGCGATCGGGCTGGCGGGTGTCGACGGAATTTACGTCGATGGTGACTTCGACTGAGGACTTGGTGATGTCTTTGTCGTCGAGCTGGATGGAGCCTTTTACGCTGGTAAAGGCGCCGCGAACCGTCGAGATCATCAAATGCTTGACGGCGAATTGCGCTGACGAATGCGCGGGGTCAATGTTCCATGTGGAAGTGGCCGCGGCCGCGGGCAGCGAAAGTACGGCTGCCAGTCCTGCGGTTACTGCGATGCGAGAGAAAACTTGGCCCATGAGTGTTGCCTCCTTAACTGAGTGCTGCGTCTAAGCAGATTTTAATTTTGCTACGTTTGCTGCGGTCCGCGAGCGCGGACTTCCTCCAACAGCTCGGCGAGTGCTTTCAAACGCGCAGCGGGCAGGTGGTGGAACTGGCGCTTGTGAAGTTCGCGAACAGGCTGATCGAGACTTTTCAAAAGAGCTAAACCCGCGGGGGTGATACGAGTTTTGATGACGCGACGATCGTCGGTCTGTCGGGCGCGAGAAATGAGGCCGCGCTTCTCCATGCGATCGAGGAGACGGGTCATGTCCGGGTCGTGGGAGATCATGCGTTCGCCGATGCCGCTGCAGGCGAGACCTGCGGGTTCGGACCCGCGGAGAATTCGGAGGACGTTGTATTGCGTGCCGGTTAGGCCGTGAGGTTTGAGGAGTTGTTCGGCTTCGAGGCCGAGGGAGTCGGCCGTTTTTTGGAGGGAGATGAAGATACGGGCTTCGACGGGGAGAGGTGGATGGGGGATGGGGCGGCGACTCATGGGGGTACGATAGTTGTTATGACGACTAATGTCAAGAGGAAAGAATTGAGGGCATAAGGGGAAATATCCAATGAAGAGGACGGTAACAAGGTTGACCAGTGCGCCTGGGCAGGTGCGGGCACGGCGTGCCGTGCCCCTACGAGGGATTCGGATGGCTAGGGTTTGCGGAGGGGGCGGAGGTGGATTTCGCTTAGAAAGCTTTGGGGGCTTTGAGTGACGATCATTTCCACGGCGTGCGCAACGTCTTCGGGTGAAAGAACCTTGGCGGGATCTTTTGGGCCACGGGCGGAGCCGGAGGAAAAACCGGTGGCGACACTGCCGGGGCAGATGACGCTGACGCGAATGCCGTGCTCGCGGAGATCTTCGGCCATGCAGGCGGAAAGGCCTTGAAGGCCCCACTTGGAGGCGCAATAGATGCCGCCGCCGGCGAAGGCATTGCGGCCAGCGAGAGAACTGATGTTGATGATGTCGCCGGAGCCGCGCTTGATCATTGCAGGGGCGACCGCGCGGGAGACGAGAAAAACGCTTTTGAGATTTGTGTTCAGGACGCGGTCCCAGTCAGCTTCGGTTTTTTCGTGGGCTGGGCCGAAGAGGCCGATGCCAGCGTTGTTGACGAGGATGGAGACGGGGCCAAGCGCGGCTTGAGTCTTGTCCACGAGGTCGGTTACATCAGCGGCGCGCGAGACGTCTGCCAACTGCGAGTGGATGGGCGAGCCCGATTTTTTCAGCTCAGCCTCGGTGGCGGCGAGCGCTTGCGCATCGCGGCCACAGATCGCGATGCTGGCGCCGAGTTGGGCAAGACGGAGCGCGATGGCGCGACCGATGCCACGATTGCCGCCGGTGACGAGAGCAACTGCTCCGAGGAGCGGTGAACTGTCGCGAGCTAATGTATTCACTGTATCTTTTGGAGGCATTTGAATTCTTCCTCTCGCTTGCCACCTTTTTTATGCGAAACTCATCTTACCACCCAGGAGTCTGAGCAGTTCCCACGTAGCTTGGGATCCTCGAAGGTGTGCAGGGAATACAAAGAAACGCTTCAGGCGAGCGCTTCCACAGGCTCCTTGAAAATTCCTGAGATGACAGCTTGCGGATAGAGTGGGGCATTTCCTATAATTCCGAAGTTTTGGAAGAAGAGCAATTTTGGAACAAACGCATTTATAGATAGCGGCATTGTGCGAGAAATACCAGAAACGAAAATCCAGGTTGAAGTTAGGGCGAGGAGAGTGGGAATGAGTGGAACACGCAAAGTGGCAGGCCTCGCGATTGTCGCGGCGCTTTGTCTGATTTTAGTGAGCGGGATGAGCGCGGTGGCGCGGGCCCAAGCGCCGGCAGCGGGAGGGCAGGACGCCGGGGCGGGGAAGCAGCCGTACACGATGCCGGAGTACAACTCGTATCAGGCTTGTGCGAGTGAGAAGGTTCCGGCCACGCAGTTGAAGTGCCTCGATGATTTCGTCTCGAAGTATCCCAATTCCGCGTTGCTGATTTACGTTTATCCGCTCTACGTGCAGGCTTACGGGGGGCTGAAAAATTATCAGAAGGTGATCGAGTATTCGGATAAGGTAATCGGGCTGGGAGACAAGATTGACGCAGGCGGGCAATATCAGGCGCTGTATGCGCATTGCTTTGCGTACAACGCCTTGACTCCAGCTCAACAGGCGGATCCTGCAACTGCGAAAGCGGCAAGAGATTCTGCCGTCGCCGGATTAAAGGCTTTGGATGCGGTCAAGAAACCAGACAGCATGACGGATGACGCGTTTGCCACGCAGAAAAAGCAGATTCAGATTTATTTCAATGGGACAGCCGCGCAGGCTTCGGCAAACATAAAGGATTTCGCGGGTGCGATCCCATTCTATAAGGCCATGCTAGCGCTGAATCCAGACGACGGTGTCACGAGTTACCGATTGGGGCTGGCATACGAGGCATTGACGCCGCCACAGCATATGGATGCTTTCTGGTCGATCGCGCGGGCCGTCTCGGCGAAGGGGGCCACGCAAGCGCAATCCACGAAGGTGAAGGATTATCTGCGAAAGCTGATCGTTAACTACCAGCAAGCTGCGTGCGATAACTTGACGGATGCGGAGCTGGCTGAGCTGCTGCAACTGGCGGGCAGTTCCGCGGAGCGTCCGGCGAGCTACAACTTGCCGAGCAGCGCGGACCTGGATGCGGCGCGGAAGGATATGACGATCGCTTCGGTGATGACGGATCTGAAAGCGGGCGGCGACAAGGCTAAAGTTACGTGGCTAGCGTCGTGCGGCCTGGAATTTCCTGGAGTACCGGGCAAGGTGATTGAAAATGTTCCCGGAGACGTGGCCGTGCTCAAAGTGGCCTTCGTGACGAGCGACGCGGAGTTCGATGCCGCGACGGTGGCGAACATGGAGGTCAAGGTGGCTGGGCAGCCGGATGTGGCTCGCATAGAGAAAGATAGCGCGATCCACTTTACGGGGACTTTGGTTTCCTACGATCCGGACCCGGCGTTCATGCTGCACTGGGAAAAGGGCAAAGTGAACGAAGAGGATATCCCGAAGGAAAAGTCCGCGCCGAAGAAGACGGTGAAGAAGAAGCCGGCGAGCTGATCGAGCGGCACAGGACAGAGGATAGATTACGAACGGCTCTCCGGTTTCGCCGGGGGGCCGTTTTTCTTTTAGGTCGGAGGAAACTCTCGCATGCGGACGGGCACGGCGTGCCGTGCCCCTACCCCTACGACGCAGCCGATGGGCTGATTGGGATGGGAGGTCTTGTTTAGCGGGAATGGTGGTTTTTTGAAGCGAGCTTGTATTCGTCGATCTTGCGGCTCAGGGTGTTGCGGTGAATGCCGAGGACTTGGGCGGCGCGGGATTGGTTGCCGTTGGCGCGCTCCAGGACGCGCTTGATGAAACGCTTCTCGAACTCGCCCACGGCCTCGTCGAACAGGATCCCCCTGTCCACCATTTGTGTAACGAGCCCTTCGAGTTGATCTTTCACGATCGCACGCTCCGCGGAAATTGATCTTGTGTGTTCTGGGCCCGTTTGCAGCTACGTTTGAAGCTATTGGTCGAGCTCGTGCCCTGCCAGGATTCGATAGGCCTCCCGGTATTTGGCCCGCGTGGCAGCGACGACATCGGGCGGAAGCTCCGGGCCAGGCGGGGTTTTGGGCCAGCGGATTCGCTCGAGGTAATCGCGGACAAATTGTTTGTCGAATGAAGGTTGAGGGCCACCGGGTTGGTATTGCGCGGCGGGCCAGAAGCGGGAGGAGTCTGGGGTGAGCGCTTCGTCGATCCACATTAGAGAACTGACGGCATCAGGGGAGCCGAGTGTGCTGTTGAGAAGGCCGAATTCGAACTTGGTGTCGGCGAGAATCACACCGCGAGGCTCGGCGTAAGCTGCGGCGCGGCGATAGATATCTAGGCTGATGGAGCGAACGCGTTCGGCGAGCTCCGTACCGATGAGGGAGGCGGCTTCTTCGAAGGAGATGTTTTCATCGTGGCCAGTGACGGCCTTTGTAGCGGGCGTGAAGATGGGTTCGGGCAAGCGCTCGGATTCGCGCATACCCGGCGGGAGCACAATGCCGCAGGTTTTTCCGGTGGCCTGATAATCTTTCCAGCCGGAGCCGGAAACGTAGCCGCGGACGACGCATTCGATGGGGAGAGGCTGAGTTTTGCGGACGACCATAGAGCGGCCGTCGAGTTCCTCACGGAAAGCGTTGAATGCGGAGGGGAATTCGGTTGAGCTGAGGACGTGATTGGGGATGACGTCCTTCAGAAGTTCGAACCAGAAAAGGGAAAGCTGGGTGAGGACCCGCCCTTTATCGGGGATGGGCGTTGGGAGAATGACGTCGAAGGCGGAGAGCCGATCGGTGGCGACGATGAGCAGCTTGTCGCCGAGATCGTAGATATCGCGGACCTTCCCGCGCGCCGCGGGAGTGAGACCGGCGAAATGCGTTTCTTGAATGACTCGACTCACAGGGCGTGAAGCCACGGAAAAATTTCTCCCCAAAGGTGCGAAGCATTCTAGCGCAGTGGCTCGTCGAGGGGAAGCCACGCGTAGAGGAAATTTTTGGATAAAGAATATGAGACGAAGAGATTATTTTCGCGCGGGCTCACGATGAACAACCGAGAGACTCGGACTTTAAAACTTGATCGCAATACACACGCCAGGCGCACAAGGAGATTTAGCGCCACCACCTGCCGGTGCACCGAATGGCGCTTTGGCGGGTTCTTAAGCGGCTGAGGCTGCTTTCTGTTTGAGAGCGGGGGCTTCGTCGCCCTCCCAGCGGACGCTGACGAGCTTGGAGACGCCGGGCTCTTGCATGGTGACGCCGTAAAGAACGGAGCCGGTCTCCATCGTTTTGCGGTTGTGGGTGACGATGATGAATTGCGTTTGGCCGCTCATGTCGCCGACGAGGCGGGTGAAGCGGCCGACGTTTGCTTCGTCGAGCGGAGCGTCCACTTCGTCGAGGATGCAGAAGGGGCTGGGCTGATAGCGGAAGATGGCGATGAGCAGGGCGAGCGCGGTCATGGCTTTTTCGCCTCCGGAGAGCAGGAGAACGTTTTGCATGCGCTTGCCGGGAGGCGAAGCGACCACGTCGATGCCGGCGTCGCCGGAGCTGTCCAGCTCGGTGAGGCGCATTTCCGCCATGCCGCCGCCGAAGATGGTGTGGAAAGCTTCGGAGAAATTTGCGTTGATGGCATTGAAGGCTTGTTCGAATTTTTCGCGAGAGACCAGGTCGAGTTCGGCGATGGCTTGCTGCGTGTCGGCGATGGATTTGAGAAGGTCGTCGCGTTCGCGGGTCAAGAATGTGAATCGCTGCTCGCACTCGTTGAATTCTTCGAGAGCCATCATGTTGACGGGGCCCATGGTTTCGATGCGCTGCTTCATTTCGCGATAATTCGTTTCCGCGACGGCGAGTTCTTCGCCGGTCATGAAGGCGGCTTCCGTGGCGATCAGATCCTCGGGCTGCGCGTTGACTTCGGCCATGCAGGTCTCACGCAGATGCTGGCGATCTGAATCGTTGCGAGCGTGATCCACTTCGGCGTGGCCGCGCTGCTCGCGAAGTTCCTGGAGGGACTGGCGACCTGCGCGGAGATGATCTTCCATCTGGGTGACTCGCGTGCGGCCGCTGTCCCACTCCTGCTCGAGCTGGCGCTGGCGAACTTCGAGGCGAAGCTTTTCGCCGCGCAGGCCTTCGAGTTGTTGCGTAAGCTCTTCGCTTTGCTTGGTTAGAGCGGCAGTTTCATCCCAAATCGAGGATTCTTGCTGCAAGAGCAGAGTTTCGCGGCGGTCCAGTTCCGCGCGCTCTTCTTGCAGACGCGCGGCGAGGCCTTCGGCTGCCGAAAGACGTTCGTTGAGAGCCGCGAGTTCGGCGCGGCTGGCAGCTAGTTCATTCTGCTCGGTATGAACGGAACTTCGAAGTAGCGCGAGTTGTTCGACGAGGCGAGTGCTTTCGGCTTCCGCTTCGGCGCGGCTGATGGCTGCAGCAGCGTGCTGATGCTTGGCCTGTTCGGCGCGTATTCTCGCGTCTTCGGAGTCTTTGCGAAGGCGCAGAAGCTCGTTTTGGCAAACGGTGAGCTCGAGACCGAGCCGAGCGAGTTCGCTTTGCATGTGCTCGTGACGATGCGTCGCGGAGAAAACGCTGCGCTCGGCATCGCGCTGCTGGAGCGTAACCTGTTCGAGCGATTGCTCTGCTTCGCGCAGCTCCGTGCTCACTTGCGCGAGCTCGGCTTGGGCTTCGCTCGATTCATGCTCGAGGCGCAATACATCGGCGTCGAGAGCGCGCAGTTCACGCTTCATGCCGAGCGGGCCTGCTTCATCGGCGCGGCCGCCGGTGACCATACGGCCCTGGTAGCAAGTGCCATCCGGGGCGACGAAAGCGAACTGAGGATTGTCGCGCGCGAGCGTCTCCGCGGCGGTCGCGCTGTTCGTCAAATAGGCTGAGCGCAGGCGCGGAAGAAATTGTTTGGCGGCTGCGCCAAGGGGATCGCGGAAACCAACGAGTTTGTCGAGTCGAGAGATCACGCCGTCTTCGATGTGGAAGTTAATGATGGGCTCGTACTCGGCCAAGCGGAGATTGCGCAGGGAATCGACAAAGAAGGTGGCGCGGCCTCCGACTTCGTCTCGAAGCAGGGAAACGCCGGCGCGAGCGTGGTCAAAAGTTTCGACCACGACGTACTCGAGTTCATCGCGAAGATATTGCTCGATAGCGGCTTCGTGCTGTTCTTCGACTTCGGCATAGTCCGCGAGAACACCGACGGCGTGAAAGCTGTGGCCGCCCCCACGTTCATTGGCGGCGAATAGTTTCTGCACAGCATCGGCGGTGTAGGAGCGATCGTTGAGAATTTGCGTGAGCGTTTCATGACGGGCGCGAACGCCGGAGAGCGAATCGCGCAGGACATCCGCCTTCTGCGTGGTGGCCTCACGTTGCTGGCGCAAATCCGCGATGCGCGACTGCAGAGTAGCAGCATTCTGGCTCAGCGCGTTGAGCTTGCCGCTTGCGGCTTCCCAGTCATAGGCCGCCTGATCGGCATCGTCGCGAATGCGAATGGAAGTTTCGAGCAGTTCGTGCTCGTTCACTTCGCGTTTGCGCAATGAATCGAGGTGATGAACGAGAGCCTCTTCCGCCTGCTTCTGCTCACCATGCAAACGAAGCAGGCTATCGCCGGCTTCCGATGCGGAACGGCGCAAGGCTTCGATGCTCATTTCGGATTCTTGAATCTGAGTGGCGCGCGATTCCGCTCGCATGGCTAGCTCTTCCACACGCGTGGAGAGCACACCGGACTCCTCGCGTAGCGAAGTTACGGCCTCCTGCTGCGTGGTGCTGCGAGCTTGCCACTCGGTCGCTTGCGCGGCAGCTTCTGCCATTTCGGCGGAGATTTGCGTGCGGCGCGAGCCGAGTTCCGTGGAGCGCTGCTGGTTGAAAGCAATGCGGTTCTCGGTGCGATCGACTTCTAGGGCGGTGAGATTCAAGACGTTTTGGTTCTGGCGAATCTCGGCGTCCAGTTCGTAGATACGCTGGTTAAGGCGGTCCTGTTCGCCTTCTTGCTGTTGGATGGTTTGGGCATGCTGCGTTTCCGCGGCAGTGAGTTCGGTGAGCTGCTTGGCGATGCGCTCTGCTTCGGCGTCCAGCTCGCGGGCCTTTCCGGCGAGCATCTGGCGAACGATGCCGCGCATTTGGTCGCGAATTTCTGCATAGCGGCGTGCTTTGGAGGCTTGACGCTTCAGCGAGCCGAGCTGTTTCTCCACTTCGACGACGATATCATTCACGCGCGCGAGATTGAGCTTCGAGGATTCGAGCTTGGCTTCGGCGAGGCGCTTCTTGGTCTTGAATTTTGTTACGCCGGCGGCTTCCTCAATGATGGCGCGGCGCTCCATCGGCTTGGTGGAAAGGATCAGGCCGATGCGGCCCTGCTCGATGATGGCGTAAGAATCGGGGCCGAGGCCAACTCCCATGAACATTTCCTGAATATCGCGTAGGCGAGCGATGCGGCCATTGATCAGATATTCGCTTTGGCCGGAGCGGTACAGGCGGCGGGTGACGACGACTTCGCCTGGCTTGGTAGCGAGAACCGGCTTGTCGCCACCTTTTTTGCGGCGCTTTCCTTTCAGAAATTCGGGAGCTATGGCAGAAGATTCGTCGGGATGTAAACCAGAAACTTGCGCTGCTGTTTCTTCTTGTTGCGATTCGGGGGCCGTCGCGGGGTCAAGCGAGAGAATTTGTATATTCGAGTCGTCCCCAGGAACTACATCACCATTTGTGGAAGGGGAGACAAGCGCTGAGCCTTCGGCGGCGCCTTCAATCATCGCGCTTTCAAGAACGAACCGCGCGGCTTCCGCCAACTCGGCGTCTTCCATAGTGATAGTGACTTCCGCCATGCCAAGTGGCGGCCGCTTTACCGTGCCGTTGAAGATGCAATCGGCCATGCGCCCTGCGCGCAGGGACTTGTGGCTCTGTTCGCCCAAAACCCAGGAGATAGCATCAACCACGTTGGATTTGCCGCAGCCGTTAGGTCCGACGATGCAGGTAGTACCGGAGCCGCTAAAGGTGACTACGGTGCGGTCAGAAAATGACTTAAAGCCGACAATTTCCACTTTTCGTAGCTTAAGCAAGATGTCCTCTTTTTGTCGTCAATTGCGCTCCCCAGCCCTCAAATGGTTCGACGCAGACCGCGAATACTCACAGCACAACAGGGACCAAGGGCAAAACACGCGTGCAAAGACGACGCTTTGTTCCTCAAGGGGAGGTCTTTCGAGCGATAAGTCGACCGGTTTGCGGTCGCTTAGACAAACGTGTGGCAGGTTCTCAGTCAGAGGCCCAGCCGCCTGGCGCGTGGATGGCGGTACGGGAAAAAAGATTACCACGAGCAATATGGAGTGTAAAGGGCTACGCAACAGATTGTGTGTGATTGTGGGTGACCACAATGCACGCCTTGCGAAAGCTGCCGACTTGGTTGGGATACTTCGCGGGTACGGGGCTATCCAAGATGTAACCAAGGCGGTGTTTCTTCCGCCAGAACTGGAATATTCGCCGTAAGATGCACACAAGCAGAAAGAGAACGGCAAGGCGCAACTTGGGGGCCCCGCCACGTGAAGAAGCTGCGATTCCTCGTTTCACTGATCACCAAAGACAACGACTACCAACTCCAGCAAGCGGCTTCGGCGGAGATGGCTGCGCGCGAACTGGGAATTGACCTGGAGATTGTGTACGCCGATGGCGACACGATTACGCAGAGCACGCAAGTGCTCAAAGCCATACAAGCGCAGCCGACTTTGCGGCCGGACGGAATCATCGTCGAACCCGCGGGTGGAACCGGGCTCCCGCAAGTCGCCAAAGCAGCGATCGAGGTTGGGATTGCCTGGGGACTCGTCAACCACGACGCGGGATATGTCGCGGAGTTGCGGCGAAGCTCAAAGATTCCAATTTTTATTGTGACAAGCGACCATACGGAGATCGGGAGAATTCAGGCACGGCAGCTAGGGGCGCTGGTTCCCGAGGGCGGCGGTGTTTTGTACATTATTGGTCCCACCGAAAGCGCTACCGTCAGGGACCGTAAAGCAGGGTTCGAAGCGGTCTGCCCGAAGAAATTGCGCGTCACGGTGCTGCGAGGCAAATGGACGGAAGAGAGCGGTCATCGGAGCTTGGCGACCTGGTTGAAATTGGGAGGCTCGAGCAAATTGAGCATCGTTGCTGTTGCCGCGCAAAATGACGCGATGGCTATGGGTGCGAGAAAAGCTCTTCAGGCCATAAGCATTCCGCAAGAACGGGAAAAATGGCTGAGCCTGCCATTCCTTGGCGCGGACGGCTTGCCAAACACCGGGCAAGCGTGGGTGCGTTCCGGGTCGTTGGCGGCAACGGTGATAACGCCGCCGATGGTAGGACAGGCAGTGCAACTTATGGCTAAGGCACTGCGCACCGGAGCAGTTGTACCGGAAAGAACTGTGACCCAACTGGAATCCTTTCCGCCTATAGGGAAACTCTCGAAACCCCAAACGGTTGGGAGTCAGAAGTAAAAGTTCCCCGCGCGGAACAGCCGCTATCGGTCCCCGTCAACGAGGCTGGAATTTCGGCCCGCAGCTACTTCAAATGAGCGTCGTACCAAGCGAGAATACGATTGAGCCGATCGAGAAGATGTTTTTCCTCGCGGAATCCGTGCGGTTCTCTCGGATACATCACGAGTTCGGTCTCCACACCATAGTGTTTTAATCCGCGATAGAGTTCCTGGCTTTGATCGGGCGGATCGGTTGTATCGGTTTCGCCTTGAAGAATGAGCGTGGGCGTCTTCGCGTTCTTGAGCTGCGTGAACGGGGAACTATTCAGGAATTTCACCAGACTATCCGATTCGTAGGGCACGCCGTAGAACCATTCATCGTAGGAAGGGTGTTCTTCGCTTCCATACTCGGAGATTAAATTGGAAAGGCCCGCGCCAGAGACGGCGGCTTTGAAGTCGTTCGTTTGCGTGATGGCCCATTCGGCCATATAGCCGCCGTACGACCACCCGCCAATGCCGAGTTTCGTGGGATCGGCGATGCC
>Ga0265354_1000034_pt1 | contig 21210 bp, 15 predicted proteins | sample NZE1metagenome_FD_189074 | JGI IMG/M metagenome (GOLD analysis project Ga0265354, IMG submission 189074) | Rhizosphere microbial communities from Maridalen valley, Oslo, Norway - NZE1 | ecosystem: Host-associated > Plants > Roots > Rhizosphere > Soil | place: Norway: Oslo | collected 2017-09-14 | reverse complement strand
GGCGCGCTCCGTATGCCGGGTCATAGCCTTCCCGTAGCAGCAGTTCTTCCGCAGCGCGAGTAAGCTCCAAAGTGATTTGCCGTTCCGCCAGCAGTTTCTCGACATTCTTCAAGAGCAGCCCGATGATGCGGCCAAGCTGTTCCTTGCCCAGCGGATTGAAAATCACAATCTCATCGATGCGGTTGATGAACTCCGGCCGAAACGCTGCGCGTAATGCATCCATCGCTTCTTTTCGCGCGCGTTCCGGGTTTTTCTCTGACAGCTCAAATATCGCCGTCGAGCCCACGTTGCTAGTCATCACCATTACAGTGTTGCGGAAGTCTACTGTCCGGCCTTTGCCGTCGGTCAGCCTGCCATCCTCGAGAATCTGCAACAGGATATTGAATACATCTGGATTCGCTTTTTCGATTTCGTCGAACAAAATTACCGAGTAGGGGTGCCTGCGAACCTGCTCAGTGAGTTGCCCGCCCTCTTCGTAGCCGACATAGCCCGGAGGGGCGCCAATCAGGCGCGACACGCTGTGCTTCTCCATGTACTCGCTCATGTCGATGCGGATCATCAGCTTTTCATCGTCGAAGAGAAATTCCGCCAGCGCTCGCGCCAGTTCGGTTTTACCGACGCCGGTCGGTCCGAGGAATATAAAAGACCCGATTGGACGCTTGGCATCAGACAATCCAGCACGACTTCGGCGAACGGCGTTCGCGACGCGCCCCAGCGCTTCCTCTTGCCCAACCACGCGCTGTCGCAGACGCTCTTCCATGTGCACCAGTTTTTGGGCTTCACCTTCCAGCAGACGCCCTGCGGGGATACCGGTCCATTTGCTCACCAGCTTGGCGATGTCTTCTTCGTCGACTTCTTCCTTCAGCATCGGCGAATCTTTTTGCACAGACGCAAACCGCTCCTCCGCTTTCTTCAATTCCTGTTCAGCCGCGGCAATCTTGCCGTAGCGGATTTCCGCGACTTTGGCGAGCTCGCCGGCGCGCTCGAATTTCTGTTCCTCCGTCTTGAGTTGATCGATTTGCTCTTTCAGCTTGCGGATTTTCATGATCGCTTCTTTTTCCGCTTGCCAGCGCGCCTTCCGGCCGCTTGAGTCCTCTTTCAACTTCGCTAGTTCTTTTTCGATTTGGTTGCGCCGCTCTTTGGAACGCGCGTCCTTCTCTTTCAGGAGCGACTGTCGCTCGATTTCAAGCTGCAGGATGCGCCGCTCGATCTCATCAATCTCCACCGGCAGAGAATCGATCTGCATGCGCAGGCTCGCCGCTGCTTCGTCGATCAAGTCAATCGCTTTGTCAGGTAGAAAGCGGTCGGAAATGTAACGGTGGGACAGCGTTGCTGCCGCCAAAATCGCGGCGTCCTTGATCCGCACGCCGTGATGAACTTCGTAGCGTTCCTTCAATCCCCGCAAGATCGCAATCGTGTCTTCGACTGTGGGCTCGCTCACTAGAACCGGTTGAAAGCGCCGCTCCAGCGCCGGATCTTTTTCAATGTACTTTTTGTATTCGTTTAGCGTCGTAGCGCCAATTGCGCGTAGCTCTCCCCTGGCCAGCGCCGGCTTCAGTATGTTCGAAGCGTCCATCGAGCCCTCCGCAGCGCCCGCGCCTACGAGCGTGTGCAGTTCGTCGATGAAGAGAATGATCTGCCCTTCCGCCTCCGTAATTTCTTTCAACACCGCCTTCAACCGTTCTTCAAATTCTCCGCGGAATTTCGCACCGGCCACCAGCGCCGCCAAGTCCAACGCCACAAGGCGTTTGGTTTTCAGCACGTCTGGCACGTCACCGGAAACAATGCGCTGCGCCAGCCCCTCGACGATAGCTGTCTTGCCCACTCCAGGTTCGCCGATTAACACAGGATTATTCTTCGTACGCCGCGCCAGGATTTGCATCACACGCCGAATTTCTTCGTCGCGCCCAATTACGGGATCGAGCTTTCCGCGCCGCGCTAAGTCGGTCAGATCGCGCGCGTATTTTTCGAGAGAAGCGTAGGTCGCCTCAGGATTTTGCGACGTTACGCGTTGCGTGCCGCGCACGCTCGTTAGGGCCTGCAAAATCGCTTCGTGCGTCGCGCCCTGCCGCTTCAGCAACTGCCCCGCGGGATCACGTTCCTCTCCCGCAAGCGCCAGAAAAAGATGTTCCGTTGAGACGTACTCGTCCTTGAATCGCTCCGCTTCATCAAACGCGCGCCCCAGAACGTTGTTCAGCGGCTTGCCCATATGTTGCTGCGCAAAGCCTTGCACTTTCGGCAGGCGCGCAATCTCGCGCTCAATGTCTTGTGTTAATGCTTCGGTACGAATTCCCAGCCGTGCGAGCAGCGGCGGCACCACGCCGTCCGTCTGCGACACCAGCGCCGCAAGCAAATGTACCGGCTCAATTTGTTGATTTTCGTGGCGTGCAGCCACATCGTTCGCCTGCTGCAGCGCTTCCTGCGCCTTCACCGTCATTTTTTCAAATCTCAGCATTTCTACCTCGCTTCTAAACGAAAAGAGGCCAGCGCACTGGCCAGCCCCTCGTCATACCACAACTTAGTTGCTGGCTTACTTCGCTCCTGCGGCTGCCGCCGCAACTGCCGTCGTCCCCGCGCTGACTCCTACCTTAACTTTTATCTGCTTCGGCTTCGCTTCCTCACGCTTCGGAACGGTCAGCGTCAGCACACCATTCAGGTAATCGGCCTCAATCGCACCAAGGATAACCTACATCAATCACATGATATTATATGAGTGTATTATTATCAATTATTTATTTGACCTTTCAAGGCTGATGTAACATCCCTGTTTACAATGTAATGCACGATTCAGTCCGATTTTAATAGAAGTTGTCACGGTTAGATGTTGCGGACTTATTCTCCTCGTTCAAGCCCTACTTTCTCTTCATCTCTCTGCTTCAGATGCTGCTAGACTCGCCCTTGATGCGCCTCGATGTCTTCGATTACCACCTGCCGCCCGACCAAATCGCCCAGCGCCCCTTAGACCGACGTGACGCTTCACGCCTTCTCGAACTCCCCCGGACTGGGGGCACCCCTAGCGATCATCTATTTGCGGATCTTTCAGGCCTCCTCCGCGGTGACGAACTCGTCGTCCTGAATAACACTCGTGTGATTCCTGCCCGGCTCTTTGGCCGCCGCAAAGGTGTTCATTCTCAGTCTTCGTCTCAGACCACGCGCCAGGAGCATCTCACCGGCAAAGTAGAGGTCTTTCTGACCCGCCAGGTGGATTCTCAAACGTGGGAAGCCTTGGTGCGTCCTGGCCGCAAGATGCAAACGGGAGAACACGTTTTATTTGGGGAAGGGGAACTCGAAGCAGAGGTGACTTCCTGCGGCGAACTGGGGCTGCGCACTCTGCGCTTTGTTTCACGTGACACATGCGGCGTCTCGGAACACCTTGAACGCCTGGGCCATGTCCCGTTGCCGCCCTACATCCACCGGACCGATGAAGAGTCCGATCGCGAGCGTTATCAAACAGTGTTCGCTAAACGGCCCGGTGCCATTGCCGCTCCGACCGCGGGTTTACACTTCACACCGGAAATCCTGGAAAAGATTCGCGTTCGTGGCGCGGAAATCTGCGAGCTGACACTAGAGGTCGGCTTGGGCACCTTCCAACCGGTTCACGCCGAAACGCTGGAAAACCACGTGATGCACTCGGAGTCCTACGAGATTCCCGTGCAAACAGTTCAGCGCATTGTGGAGGCGCGAGCCGCAGGCCGCACTATCTTAGCCATAGGCACTACAGTCGTTCGCGCTCTAGAAGCGGCTGCTCTTCGCGCAGCCGAATCCGGCTCCTCAGAATTGCTACTTCCTGGCAAAGCCGATGCGCGCTTATTCATATATCCTGGATTTCATTTCCGGGTGGTTGACGCACTGCTTACGAATTTTCATCTGCCGCGCTCGACTCTGCTCGCATTAGTGTGCGCATTCGCGGGCCGCGAAAACGTGCTCTCAGCTTACAACCACGCCGTTCAAGCGGGCTACCGTTTCTATAGCTACGGAGACTGCATGTTGATTCGCTGATGCTAAGGAGTATTTCAGAAAGAAGAAAATGCTCTGTGAGGCCGCCGGAAAAGTCGCAACAAGCGGTGTACCGTCTCCGCTGCAGCCGAAGCCGGTTCCTGCCATTTCAGTATCTGTCCCGAAAAGTTTACGAGTAGGGAAGCTACGGTCACACGCAGCCTCCCTCTCGTACATTCGAAAGGAGTCACAAGAACTCCTGGCTCAATCGTTGAATACGAAAACGCGGGTCTGCCCCGCAAAACGAACTTCCTTCACCTGCCCGTCGCTGATGAGCACGGAATCAGTCGATGATTTCGATGCGCGGTCTTCCCAGCGCCCTTCGCTTTCCGCGATGGTTTGCTTGCCCTTCTGGACGGTGGCCTTGTTTCCGTCGATCATCAGGCGATACTCACCTGCTTGCAGATCAGCTTTGCCGATCTTTGCCGACTGGGCGATGTTGATGGTCTTACTATAGGGTTTTGCGAGGAGAGGCACTGTCGACGCCAAAGCGGCTACCAGCGCCAGACTACGGAGAGTCGAATTAAATTTCATGCGTGTCAACTTCCTTTCCGTCAGGATCGAGTCAGCCAAACTTTCCGCTGCGCAAGCTGAACAGAGTGTTGACACGCGTTCTCGGGGCGAGTAGTCTCACCCGCAAGACACCTCGTTCTTCCTGGACTAACGGCCGGAAAGACTGCGTGTCATCGCCCCGCGGCTGCCACCGCGGGGTTTTTCTTTTGATCCTCTGCTTGCTTGCGCAGCCCATTCGGCTGCACATGTATAGACGAGCCGGGCCCCGCTAATGTTTCGTCGGCTATCAGATTTTTTGCTTTAATCTTCCTGATCTTTTGCTTGGTTTTTCGCTGCTAATTTTCTTCCCAGTCTAATTCGCCATTTATCTTTATAAAAGTTCCGTAAATATGCCGAATCTCCGCGAAACCTTTTGTCCGCTGCTCCGTCGCTCTTTGTCACTTTGCGCAATTCTATCTACGCAACGTGCATCGGCTCTCCGCTTCATCTATACTCAAGGGCATTTTGCGGATGGCATGAATGCGCATTTTAGTACTTAGCGACCTACACGCAAACGCCACAGCCTTGGCCGCCGCACTTGATTCTGCGGAGGGCCGCTGGGACGTTTCCGTATGTCTAGGAGATGTCGTCGGCTACGGCCCCGATCCGCATGACGTGGTTGCTCGCCTTCGCGAACTCGGGACGCAAACCATTCGTGGCAATCATGACAAAGCTGTGGCGGGCTTGATGGACACCACTGATTTCAATCCCGTTGCGAAAGCCGCTGTAGATTGGACTCGTTCTCAGTTAAACCCAGAGGACCTTGCGTGGCTTTCCGCACTTCCACACGGACCTCTTGCGACTGATGGAATCGTTTTGGTGCACGGCGCGTTTCAAGATGAAGATGAATACGTATTCACGCCGGCGCAAGCGCTCGACGGGCTTCTTGATTCCAGCGCTGAAGTCACTTTTTTTGGTCACACGCATCACCAGGGCGGCTTCTCCTATCAGGATTCCAATCTTGAAGTACTGCAGATCCGCCCGCGCGCCTCGGAATCTTTTTCCGCTTTGCGTATCGAACAGCCGCGCCGCTATCTTCTCAATCCGGGTTCTATCGGCCAGCCGCGCGACGGCGATCCTCGGGCGGGCTTTGCCATCGCTGATCTTGAACATCAGACCGTGGAGTTCTGGCGCGTGCCCTACGATATTTCGTCCGTCCAGGAGCGCATGCGTGCCGCCAGCCTTCCCGAACCTCTAGTTCAACGCCTCATCGTTGGCCGCTGAGCGGTGGTTTGTTAGACACGGCCGCTAAACATGCCGACTTTATTTCTCTCGCCAACACCCTTCTTAGGTGCTTGACGCCTCGGTGCATTCAGGCCAGCATTATTCGCAGAGCGCATTCCATGCATGATACTTTGCAAATCGAAACGCCCGATCAACCGCAGCCAAAGGCTGGCCGCTCCTGGGTTGCATGGATGGGCGCCGCCACGATCGCTTTAGCCTTGGTCATCCTGATGTGGCCTGGTGCAGCGCGACGGCCCGCTTCCAGCACACGCGAATCTCATTTGCCCTTTGGCCCGGCCGAACAGGCTTACGCACCAAAATTACAAATTGAAGATCTGGCTCTCAGCCGCGCTGAAAATTTTCTGAATCAGGAAGTCACCACGCTTGCCGGCCGCCTCACGAACTCGGGCGACCTCGCGCTCTCCAATGTCGAGCTCACCGTTGAATTTTCCGACGAACTTGGCCAAATCGTTCTGCGAGAATCCCGTCCCGTTTTCTCGGCTGAGCCAAACCCGTTTGTTCCAGGCGAACACCGTGGCTTCGAAGTCTCCTTTGAACACATCCCCTCTTCCTGGAATATTCAGCAACCCTTGGTTCGTGTCTCCGGCATCCTGTTTACTTCTAATAAAGAATAGTTCACAAGGTAATTGTTTCATTTATACTCTTTGTCGTGGACCTCTCTGTCGAACTGCAAGCCTGCCTCAAGGAATTCACCGCGGAGGGTTCTATCGAGATTCGCGAGAACGGCGGGCGCGTGGCTCCCTTCTCCGGGCTTTCCTGGGAAGTTCGCGGTGCCGCCGAGAAGCCTCTCCTGCACCTGTGGTCGGAAAATTACAATCTAACGCGCCGTGTATTGGCCATCACCGACCATTCCGATCAGCGGCTCGCGCTAGCCGTTGAGCGCTTCGGGCGCGCTAAACCCGACCGTCTCGAATTCATTCGCCTCGAATACGAGCGCGCCCAGCGCGACCTCTCGCGTGAAGCATTCTGCGATTCTCTAGGCTGTCTCCTCGCGGAACAATTTCCCGATGAATCTCTCGAGTCTTTGAGCATCTCTCCCGATCTCGAGCATTCTATCTCGGGCAATTACGCGCGCGGCCTTCTCCGACGCGGTTCTTCGCACTTCGCAGTGCTTGCCGTTCCCGACGGAGAGTCCACGGATACGGTGGAAAGCAGCCTCACGTTTGCACTGCTGTGGCTGGACCGCGCGCGCAACGCGAACCGTCGCGGCACCATTAACGCGCTTCGCCTCATTCTGCCAAAAGGAGCAGCACGCCACGTGGCGAATCGCGTCGCTGCGCTTACTCCGGATTTATCCATCGAACTCTATGAGCGCGATGGTGTTCGCGAGACCCTGGAAAGGATCGACCCGCGCCATGCGGGAAATCAAGAGACTTGGCTTGTTCCCCATCGCGAATCGCAAGCTCTGATCGATCTTTCGCGCTCCGCTCTGGAACCCATCGTTACGCTCTCGCCGCGTGCCGTCACCATTCATCCTGTCGCCCAATCCCGCGAGGTTTTGCTGCGTTTTCGGGGCTTAGCGTTTGCCCGATGGGATGATGGACGCGTTTTTTTCGGTTGCCCCGACACACGGGAAGAACTCAAATCCTCATCCCTGCCCGCTCTGAAGAATTTGCTCCAGCAATTGGAGAATTATCGTCATCCGCTCGCCACCGAGACGCGTCACGCTCTTTATCGTGCGCAGCCGGAGCGATGGCTCGAAGCTCTCGTTCGCGAGGATGTCACGCGCGTCGATGCCGCTCTGGATTCGCGATTCGTCTATTCGCAGGTTTTCGCGCATGCCGGCGGTGAGCACGGTATTCTCGATCTCCTCACCGTTACTCGCTCTGGGCGCCTTGCGATTCTTGAACTAAAAGCCAGCGAACACATTCACCTGCCGCTGCAAGCTGCCGGCTACTGGCTGCGTATCCGTCATCACTTGGAACAACACGATTTTGTGCGCTACGGATATTTTCCGGGGATCGAACTGCAGGCGGCTCCGCCCCTCGTTTATCTTGTAGCTCCGGCGCTTCGCTTCCACCCGTCCACGGACACACTCTTTCGTTTTCTCTCGTCCGATCTGGAGAGTACGCGCGTTGGTTTGGCGGAGAGCTGGCGCCGCGGGCTTCGCGTTGTTATGCGCCAATAAGTTTTTGTCGGCAGAAGCCACGTAGCATCCATCCGATAATCTAGGCCGCCATCGTTCCATTCGCGGCGTTTTCTAACTTATGTTCGGTCTTGGAATGTACTGTTCTGGATTGCCCCATCAAAGTAGAATTGTCTCTACCAGCCTTCAGGAGCTCATATTGGACTTTTCCGCGACCATCCGGCACACGCCGCAAGGGTCTCTCATCGATCTGCGCGGCCGCCTCACTTTTTTCGAAGTCGGCGTTCTGCGCGAAAACGTCACTCGCCTTCTCGGCGAAGGCCACAAGCACATCGTGCTTAACCTGAGCGCATTGCAATACCTGGACAGCTCTGGCATTGGAGAACTGGCTCGCATGTACGTGATGGTTTTAAAAGCGGGCGGTGAAATGAAGGTTGTGGGATTATCTCGTAACGTCCAGGATGTTTTGAAAGTCACTCATCTCTATCAGGTCTTCCCGGAATTCCCCGACGAAGAAACTGCACTGCAAAGTTTTCCTGTGTCTCAAACTGAAAAATAGTTGGAATCACCTAGTAGAAACATACTAGGCGGAAATAGCGGGCCTAAAAGGAGAGAAGCAGCTAAGGCGGTGAGCCTTAGCTGCTTCCCGGGGTGTGTCCTCGAAGTGGTTAGTTACTAACTTAGATGCATGCCCGCTAAAAAGGTTTCCAATATTTCAAAAAATCTGAGCCAGACCTTTTTCGCTGAAAACCCCTAATAAAACAGATACTTACGCCACCGCTCGTCACGATGTCCGATAAGCCGCATCAGTTGCCGCGAGGTATGCAACGTGAAGGGCCGAGGACGCCGCGCCAGTTTAAACCCGGCTTCTTCCGGGGTGCGGTCGCCTTTGCTGTTATTGCAACGGTAGCAACAAGCCACCAGGTTCTCCCACGAAGAACGCCCGCCGCGCGATCTCGGCACAACATGATCCAGCGTCAATTCCGAACTGGGAAAAATTCGCCCGCAGAATTGGCAAGTATTCCGGTCACGCAGCAAAATGTTCTTCCGCGAAAGCGCCCGGCTCTGCTGCGGAATATGCCGATAGGCCAGCAAACGAATCACCGAGGGCACTTTGTGCGCGTGTGCCGCAGAATGCACTTCCGCGCTGTGCATCTCCTCGGCTTGCGCTACGCCCTTCAGCAGCAGCACCATCGCGCGCCGCACTGCCGTCACATTGATCGGCTCATACGTCGCATTCAGTACGAGGACAGGCTCCTGCATCAGCGAGGCCCGCCTCGGCAAAATTGAGTTGTGGGATCTACTGTCCGCGGGATCCGCGGACCCGGGCGCAGCGACGCTGCCCGCTTCGGGGGCATACCGCCCTCGGAAATCGCCCGACTTTGGCCGGTTTGCGCTCATCGCGCTACCCTAGGTTAACTATTCTGCGTTAACCCTTGATTACAGGTTACCACTATCCGGGGCTGGCATGGGGTTTCTCGCAGCCCGAGCTATTGTCAGTCCTAGTACGGACTTGGCCCCCGACTCCAACAGCGCGCGTGCACAAGCATCAAGCGTTGCCCCAGTCGTCATTACATCATCTACCAGTAAGACGCGTTTATTGTCAACTTGGCTGCCTGGACGTGTGGCAAAAGCGCCACGGACTGACTCCCAGCGCTCCTCTAAACTGAGCACTTGCTTGTCTGGTCGCGGCCTTGTCCGCATAAGCAAGACTGCCTTATGGGGTAGTCCCAGCTTCCGAGCTAGTGGTTTCGAGATAAGGCTTGCCTGGTTGTACCCACGCTGTCGCTCGCGGTCTCTGTACAGAGGAACTGGCACGACCACGTCGGTAGCCAACAACGCAGCCTCCCGCTGGACCATCTCCGCCAATCTGCCCGCGAACCAATCACCCAGCGGTTCCATCCTTTCCCACTTAAGGAGGATGATCGCCCGCACCAGCGGCCCATCATAGATTCCGTAGCTCCTCGCCCGTTCAAACGCATAGGTTTTCTGCCGGCACGCGTGGCACACAAGCGGCTCTCCCTCCCTCGCCCTCAACCACCCAAGCGCCTGCCCGCAAATCTCACATTTCCTTTCTGGAGGCCCCTCGAATGAATCCAGGCACTCCTGGCAAAAAGGCACGCGGCTGGCTCGCAACAGAAGCTTGTCGCAAATCCTGCACCCCGCCGGGAAAAAGACGCTGACGACAGCGTCGGCAGCTTCCGCAAGCCAACCGCGCGCACTTCCGCGCGATGCTCGAGCCGCCGCCAAGGAAGAGCCTTCTCCCATAAACGCCAGGAGCAATGTACTCCGCCTTTATTTATATTGAAAGAGAGAATGTACGTTAAGGTAACTTCAGGCTAAGTGGAGCCTTAAATGAGCAGGCCAGCCTTGTTAGGCTGGCCACTATGCTCACGTATGTCGTGTGGGCCTACAACAGCCCCTGTTCCATTTTCTCCTGGCAGGTGATGCAGTGCTTGGCCCACGGTACCGCTTCGAGCCGCTTCTGCTGCAGCTCTTCCTGGCAGTTCGCGCACACGCCGTATTCGTCCGTGTTGATGCGCTTCAGAGCCGCGTCGATCATGTTCAGTATCGTGCGGTCCGTATTGGTCATGCCAAAGAGGAACTCCTTCGTGTAGGAGTTCGCTGCCTTGTCCGCGAGGTCCACTGTCGGATCTTCATCCGCGGTTCGTCCCTCTTCCTGTGTGCGCGCGATTGTCTTCATCAACTCCTCGCGCCGTATCGCTAACTTCTTTTTGTAGTAATCGAGTCTTTTCTTGTCCATGGAAGTCCCGCCCCTCTGTCTGCTTTCGGGGCCATCTAAAAACTCCGTAGTGTAGACCTGCTCTTTCGGAGTGTCAAGCTACTGCGTTCTGACTGGGAGCTTAGATGCTGACACAGCTCAATTGGTCGCAAGTCACGCACACTGGGAGGCCATCACCAGGTTCTTCGCATCGGCATTCATGCGCCTGCGTTTTTCCCTGGACATTTTTGATTGCTGGCGAAAAGGATTATCGGGCTACTGACGCGCTTGAAAGCGCGATCGGCATATAGACGAAACACAACTTTCGCGAAGCGCGCCAGCCCGCGTCTCCGGCATATTCCATTCTTTGCCCTGGATGACAGCCTGCACGAGCTCGCCCTCCAGCTTGCCCTCGGCTTCAGGAATCTCTTTACCGGACCACTGAATTCGCCAACGGTCAAGCCGCTGGCGCAGAAGATACTGATCCTCGGCTGGGCCGTTTTGCGACATCTCGAAAGCCGCCATGCCCGCTTGTTCCGGTGGTCCGGTAGCCAGGCGTACGCGTAGAAAAGCGTCCAATCCGGTCGAGTAGTATGCTCTGAACAACGCGAAGCTGATATTGGGCTCCAATTGTTCCGCGCTGATCGGCAAAGCTGCTTCCAGCAGCGGAAGGCCCCGCGAAGCATCCCAGCGCATCAGATACGCCAGCATTCCGCCGCGGGCCTGCCCATCCCAGTTGGCGCTAGACTTTTCATACAAATTCAGAAGGTCGTCATAAATCGCATCCGTCGCAAACCGCGCGGCGAGCGCCGCCTTCATCTGCAGATCCACTCCCGCATGCTTGACGTTTTCGGAAGCAGCTTGGATTTGCTTTTTCAGGCATTCATCTGTCTCCGGCAGCACATCGAATGGCGCGTCCTGGATGGGCTTCAGTTGAACCCGGTAATTGGCGCACACCTCCTCAACGACAAATGGCCTAACGTTCTGCGGCGCAAGTTTAATCAGCTGAGCTTCCACGGCCGCCCGCTCGCCGCTCAGGACCGGATCTTTTTGCGTTTGCAAAATGCTTTCCAGGGCGGGCACGATTCGCGTGTCCTGCAGGTACTTCCCGTAACTGTTCAGCAGCCAGTCCACGCTGTACTCGTTCACCTGCGCAAAGTGCGTGATCAGGACCTCGCGAGCCGCAGCGAAATCATCCCCATTGGTTTCTTTTCGCTGCGCAAGTCGCGTAAACACCGTTTGCGCCGCTGTCACAAGTGAAGCTCCCTCGCGCTGGGACAGCGTCGCCGCCATCTGGTGCAAGTATTCGCTCTCGATTTGGTCAGTAGGCAAAGCTTTGCCAGGCTCCGCAGGATCAAAGGGAACTGCCAGGCGCGCCTTGAGCGCCGCTGTCGTCTCCAGCAATGAAGCGCTTGCTGATAGCGGATCCGTGGGATCTGTTAGTGCTCGTTCGAGCTCCGCCACCACCAAGCCCCGGTTTCGCGCCATCCACAGGCCCCAGGTAACGTCCACTCCAAATGGATAGAACTCTTTCGGATGCAGATAGAGCGAGATTTTCGCCCGCGTCGATGCATCTCCCGTGAGCCACGCAAGTTCCTCCGCAAACGACTGCGCCTGCTGCATGTTCGCCGCTTCGCGAATTTGCCTCTCAAGCGTCGCCGCTCGGGCCACCTCATCGGCGTCTGCCATGGCAGTGACATCGAACTCAACTTCGTTGCTCGTCAGCGGCCCCAGCGGCTGCGAATGTTGCAGGTCTCCGCTTGAGACGCGATTCGTCACCACGTGAACTTTGTAATGCCCCGGTTGGTCGAAGCGGTACACGCCATTCAGAATCAATCCCAAGGTCACCGGCTTGTTCGTCGCTAGCGTCGTTATCGACCCATAATCGGGACCATAGCGATGACCACGAGCCTGGTCGTCCAGCCACGGGAACACTCCCGTCATGGGCGATAAAAAGAACACATCGATCGGCGAGGCAGGCTCAGTGGTCGTCCCGTTCAAGGAAAAACCCGCCTCGCTCGCCGCAAACGAGAGATTCACCCGAATCGGCTCGCCGATACGATAGACCGTCTTGCCCTCCGCCAGCGATAACTCCACCCGAACCGGCCCGCCCGCAGGGGCGGACGCCACGCCGCAACTCAGCACACCGAGCATCATCATTAGGAAGCGACGCATGGGGGGCACCTCCCGCAGGACAAATCAGCTCGGCGAAAACTCTGCCGGAATGGTTTTGCTGATTCGGAAGATACGATGACACGACCGTCGGCCGGGGTTGCCGCTTCAGTTGAACGATGGATGCCCCTGGTTCTTGCGGCTAGCTGCCTGCCAGCCGCAGAGACCTCTCCTTTTCCTCTAGAGCATGCGTGCAGATCGATCTGCAACCTGTCTACGGCACCACCGGCACCGTCAACGCCGAAGGATGCGCCTTGTCGTGGTAAATCATGTTCGTCGCTTTGATCATGCGCGTCCCGCGCGCTTGTATTTCACCGGTATTGAGGTTCCGGTCGAACCGCGGGAAGTTGCTGCTCGAAACGTCCAGTCGCAGTTTGTGTCCCGCCAAAAAAACATTGCTGGTTGCCCATAGATCCACTGTCACGTGATAGGTCTCGCCCGGATTCGCCAGCTCAGGTTTTTCTTGCGAATTGCGGTAGCGCATCCGCAAAATTCCGCTCGTCAGGTTTTGCGCAAATCCATTCGGCCAGACATCCACGAGCATTCCTGTGAAGTCCGTGTCCACCGCTGAGCTGCTCACAAATAAATCCAGGGTTACCGGCCCGGTCACCTCGAAATCCTTCGCAAACGCCGGAGTCGTAAATACCAGCACATCCGCGCGCCCCTCCGCTGGTCGCTGGTCTTGCGGTCCGTTCCCTGGTGGGGGCGCTTCGCCGCAGCACAGCGCCCCGCCGAGCGTCGGCACTGCGTCGCTCGGGTCGTAAACATACTGGTCCGCTTTTTCTTCCGCAGGCGACGACGTGCTAAGCGTCCCGGTTCCCGTCAAGCCATTCGCGCCAGTCCCCGTCGAATGCAAATAATATTTCGTGCTCTTCGCTCGCGCCAAAGGCCAGTCATCTTCATCGCGCCACTCATTTTTCCCCATCACAAAAATCTTCACCGGCTTTTCCTTCTCCACTCCGTTCGCCATTCCCTTAAAAATCGAGTCGTACCACCGCAAAGTCATCTCATCCTGATTGATCGGCAATTTCTCCCCAAAATCCACGCTGCCTATCCGCCGGTTCTCCGGCCCTCCCGCATGGCCGCCCACGTAAACCACCAACCGCTGCCCGTGCTTCGCCGCCTCTGTCCCACCCTCCGTCTTTAGTCGCATGTAATTTTTCAGCGACCCGCCCAGAAAAATGTCGTACCACGCAGCAAAACTCAAAACCGGCACCTGAATATCCCCGTAGTGATCCTCGATCGACCACTGCTTCCAGTACGCATCAAAACTTGGATGCGCCAGCCAATCCTTGAAATAAGGCGCGATCCCCACCGCCGAAGGCGCCGCCAGCACCTCGAAATCCGTCAACGGCAAAGTTTTCGTCCCGGCCAGTGCGTTAGTCTCTTCCAGGCGCCGCCGCATCGTGTTCTCCGCCAGTCCCATGCTCCACGATTCGTTGAACCACTGCTCGAACGCCCCGCCTTGATACGTCCACCCATCGTGATAATTCGACGCCGTCACCGTCGGGCAAATCCCCGCCAAGTGCGGCGGCTTGGCAATTGCCGCCAACATTTGCGTAGCTCCAACGTACGACCCGCCAAACATTCCGACCTTCCCATTCGAATAAGGCAGCGCCGCTGCCCATTCCACCGTGTCGTACCCGTCCAGAGATTCATTCTTGAAAACGTAAAAATCCCCGTCCGATGTAAATCTACCCCGCACATCCTGCGCGATCACCACATACCCGCGGGCCGCACCCTTCAATCCGAAATTAGTCTCCCCCACTTTGTCGTAAGGCGTGCGCACCAGCAGTACTGGAAATTTTCCATCCGCCTTAGGCCGGTAAATATCCGCGCGCAAAGTCACACCGTCGCGCATCTTCGCCGTTACGTTCCGTTCGAACACCACTTCATAATTCTCCGCTGCCTGTACCACTCCCACGGCTATCGTCATGAACAGAGCCGCGCACACAATAATTGGGGCAAACAAGCCCCGTTCAACCCTGAAGTGGTCTCGCAAATTCATACGCATTAGCTTTCCTCTTCTAGTGAATGTTTTTTCCGTGGAGGTGTTGGAGACTAGGCCCAGTCTCCGCCGCTGTCAAGCAGATCTCGCGAATTTTCCGTAGGGGCGCAGCACTGCTCCCACCTCGACCACCAACACAAATCACACCTGGATCCAAATTTCTAGTTCTTCTTCTTGCTCTTGCTCTTTTTTTCTTTTTTGTTTCTAAACAAAAAGTAGCCAGCTACCCCCACTGCCGTCAGCCCCAGCGTAACTCCCAACACCACATATACGTGCGCCGTCAAAAACGGCAGCATTTTCCGTCCGTATCGCCCTCCCAGATATGCCAGGATCGAGTATCGGATGAGTCGCCCAACGGTCATTGCCAACAAAAACTTTTTTACGGAGTACTGCATCGCCCCGGCAACAAGCAGGAAGGGCACCAAGGGAATCGGGGGTGGCAATATCGCCGGAATGGCGATGGATGCAAATCCCCATCGCTCAAATATTTTGAAAGTCTTTTTCAACCTTCTTTCTGAAAATCTTTGCTCGAGCGCCTTCTCCCCGCCCTTTCGCCCCAGGCGATATGTTAAATACCCTCCCAGCACCGAACCGATCGTTGCCATCACCGCGTAATAAATCCACCACGACCATTGATCTGTCCGAGATGCAAGAACGATGGTGAGCACATCCATGCTGCCGGGGACAGGAATCACCGAACTGTCCACCAAGCCGAGCGGAATAAATCCCAGCGCGCCGAGATGGAAAATCCAGCGTCTCACGCTATGAGCGACTGTCGGTTTTGCGGCAGCGATAAACAGGCCAGTGAGCATTCTCTTCGGGTGTCAGCGCCTATTCTCGCATGCGGTTACCATCGTTTTCTAAACTGTTTTCCTGTAGCCTGCAAATCAAGAACGCGAGAGGGAACAAGTTTCACCACGAGGTGATCAGCATTCCCGCCGCTGCCGCTGTCATCACCACAAACGTCGCCCACCCCAGATAACGCAGCGCCGGCGAATTTACCTGCTCGCCCATCACCTTGCGGTTGCTCGTCAAAAGAATCACCAGCAAAATCAGCGGCGGCGCCAACAATCCATTTATGACCGCCGACCAAAACAACATCTTCACCGCGTTCAATCCCAAATAGTTCAGTGCCAGGCCTAGCGCCATCGCCACGGCCATCACGCCATAAAAGGCGCGCGCTTTTTTGGGCCGGTCGGACATCGAGCCTCGCCAATTCGCAGCTTCTGCCACAGCGTATGCGCTCGATCCTACCAGCACTGGCACTCCCAACATTCCCGTGCCGATGAGCCCGATCGTAAACAGCAAATAGGCGCCGTCCCCCGCGAGTGGACGCAGCGCTTCAGCCGCCTCCCGCGCTGTTGTTATATTGGTTTGTCCATGCGCATGCAAAGTAGCGCCAGTCGTCAAGATGATGAAATACATGATGAGGTTCGAGAAGAACATTCCGATGAGCGTGTCGGTGCGCGCATCCTTCAGTTCCTTAGGCGACGCGCCTCTCCGTTGTGCAAGCGTCGTTTGGCCCTTGAGCCGGTCTTCTTCAACTTCTTCCGCTGCCTGCCAGAAAAATAGATAAGGAGAAATCGTCGTGCCCAGTATTCCTACAAAGACTGCCAGGAATCCGCGTGACCATTCCAGATGTGGCACCAGCGTTACCTTCAGCGCCTGCCACCAGTCCACATTTGCAAAAAAAGATGCCAGCACATATGCGAAGAGAACCAGCGTTATCCACTTAAAAATCCGCGCAATCCATTGGTAGGAGGTCCAGATCAGCAGCACAAGAATCAACATTGCGAAAAAGGGAATCCAGATGAGCGGGCGAATCCCCGTAACGAGCTCTGTCGCTTCGGCCATGCCGCCAAGATCGGCTCCGATGTTGATGATATTTGCCACAACGAGGATCGAGCACGCTCCCCAAAGTACCCAGCGCGGATAGTTGATGCGAATTGCGGCCGCCAGCCCCTGCCCCGTAACCATCCCGAGCCGCGCGCACATAAGCTGCACAGAGGACATGAGGGGAAACGTGAGCAAAGCGATCCACAATGTGGCATATCCGTAGGCCGCCCCCGCCACGGAATATGTCGAAATTCCCGACGGATCATCGTCGGCAGCTCCCGTGATGAGCCCCGGTCCCAAGATCGCGAGGAACTTCCGGAGTCGCCCACTCCCCTTGCCGCCCTCGGCGCCGCCGTCACGAGAATTGGCCGGCTGTTTGTCAGGTGTTTTTGTTTTCGGCATCCGGTCATCACAAACCGCGCTCTCGAGGAAACACGCTTCTGAAAAAACATTCCCTTGAGAATTCTTGCTTCTTGCCCTTTTAAATTAACCCTACTGCAGAATGTCTGAGAACAACTCAGCCTTACAAAGCCTGAATATCCACTGTCGATGGCAGCCGACGGATTGTGTAGATGAGATGCTCGGCGAGGATCACAAGTTCGATCAATGCCCATTTATTGCTCGAAGCTCCTCATGCATTCGTATTCTGCCTATCGTTTCTCGTTTCACCTATCTGTGATTTCCGTCTGCAATGCCTTATGGGAGCAACTGGCGTAATTTGCCAGTAACAAACCTCAACTAAGGTACCGCCGCAATAGTTGACTTTCCCCACGTTCTCGTTGCAAATGGACACTCTGGAATTCGCTCCTAAGACGGACCTAGCGCCCATGAATATCCTCGACCTGCTCGTTGGCAAGCCCATCAAAACGACCGACGAACGCGCCGAACAAATTGGCCCCGCGCGCGGGATTCCTATTTTTGGTTTGGACGGCCTCAGCTCCGCGGCATATGGCCCGGAAGCGGCGCTTTACTTGCTCATCCCTCTGGGGCTCTTGGGCGTGAAGTACATCGTGCCGATCAGTGCGGCGATCATCACTCTTTTGATCATTGTTTATTTTTCTTACCGCCAGACGATTGAGGCTTACCCATCAGGCGGCGGCTCCTACACTGTGGCGCGCTACAACCTTGGAGCGTTTCCGAGCTTGTTGGCGGCGGCCGCCTTGCTGACCGATTACATTCTTACCGCCGCGGTAGGTATTTCAGCGGGCGTCGGGGCCCTCGTTTCGGCGGTTCCTTCGTTTTTGCCGCACACTGTGGCGATTTGCCTTGGGATTCTTCTCATCATTACCGTTATCAACCTACGCGGAGTTCGAGAGGCCGGAGTCATTTTCATGGTCCCTACCTACTTCTTTGTCGGGACACTCTTGATCACCATCGGCGGAGGCCTGGTGCGTGCGCTGCTCAGTGGTGGGCACCCTTTGCCGATGGCGCCCCTGCCGCCGCCTCCGGCCATGACGCAGGCCGTCAGCTTCTGGCTGCTCTTGAAAGTATTTTCGAGTGGATGCACGGCTTTGACCGGTGTTGAGGCCGTTAGCAATGGCGTGAAGGCGTTTCGCGAGCCTGCTGTGAAGAACGCGCAGCGTACTTTGACGATCATCATTTTTCTTCTGGCCGTGCTGCTGGCGGGGATTTCTTATCTTGTGAAGGTTTATGGCATTGCCGCCACTGATCCGGGTCAGCCTGGTTACCAGAGTTTGCTTTCGATGTTGATTGCGGCTGTATTTGGGAGAGGGCTCTTTTATTACCTCACGATTGCATCGATTCTATTGGTGCTCTCGCTTTCGGCGAACACCGCGTTCGCGGATTTTCCGCGACTGTGCAAGGCCATTGCTTCAAACAATTATTTGCCACATGCATTCGGGTATCGCGGCCGGCGCCTGGTTTATACCTACGGGATTGTGATTTTGGCCGTGATGACGGCTGTCTTGCTAATCGCGTTCGGAGGAATCACAGACAATCTGATCCCTTTGTATGCCGTGGGAGCGTTTTTGGCTTTCACACTGTCGCAGTTTGGCATGGTGAATCATTGGCGAAAAAAGCGCGGTCCTCACTGGGTTAAAAGCGCGATGGTCAATGGATTAGGTGGGACTGTCACAGCGATTACGGTTGTTGTCGTGTTAGTCGCGAAATTCGCCGAAGGCGCTTGGATCACACTGATCTTCATTCCTCTGCTGATATTTTTCTTCCGCAGAGTGCGGCGGCATTACCATGAAGTTCTGGTAGCTACCACCACGAGCGAAGTTGTTGTTCCCGCCAACTACGGACAGCACCCCATCGTGGTCGTGCCAGTCGATCGCTGGAGCATCATCTGTAAGCAGGCGCTCGAATTCGCTTCGCGAATCTCACCGGAAATTATCGCCGTGCACGTTGAACCGGGAGAGCATTCCGAGCTGCTGCATGATGACTGGGAACGCTACGTCGAGCGGCCCTTCCGGGAGGCTGGCGGCCAACCGCCCGAGTTTGTGATTCTGCCGTCTCCTTACCGCTTTATTATTCTGCCGTTGGTGCAATACGTACTAGAACTGTCCGAAAAACATCCGGATCGGCGAATTGTTGTGGTGATTCCCGAATTGGTTGAGGATCACTGGTACGAGTATTTTCTGCATAACCAGCGCGGTCGCTTGCTCGAATGGACTTTGCTAGTGAAGGGTAACGAGCGAATCTTCACGGTATCTTCGCCTTACTATGTCTCCGAAAAGGCATGGTCAGCCAAGGCAGCGAAACCGGAAGAAAGCAAGAAAGTATGACTCCTCGGGGCGACTAAGCCAGGGGTAATACCTTGCCGTTCTAGTGAACCTAAGTGGCATATATTAACGGCTCTAGTTCATGTTTCCTTGTCCTATCGCAAGCTTCTCGTAAGCCCCAGATAAATTTCTGCCCAGTTTTGTTCCTCACCCACCAAACGCTCTAAGCCATATTGCCTTCACCTAGGCAATTTAGGTAAAAGTCAGAAACTCAATCCCTCCCCCCTCTAACTTCTGAAAAATCCAGAAAGCCTTGACGAGACTTCGGCCAACAGCCTTCGTCTCCCCACTAGCTCCGGCAATTGATGGAACCGTTTGCTTAGCTCGATTGGGTTGGTGGCCACCCGATAAAGCTCCCCTGCAAACGGCCTGTGGTGGTTGTGCAGCTGGAGTGGGGAGGAAGCAATGTTGGCCACTCGTAATGCTCTACGGGCTCTTTTTCTCGTTCTGACTATTAATACGATTGGTGGTATTCCCACCTATTCGCAAAGCACAGCTTTTCTTAACACTTCCAAGATTCCCAGGAATGGAACAGGTTCAGAAGCGTGGCTCGCGAAATGCGAGGCGTCTTCCGCAAATTCTCTTGCCGGTTTGCGACTTATCGACCTGTCCGAATCGTCTCCAACAATCAATGAAACCGGTGATTCGAGTGTCTTCGCCCCACCAGAGAGAGTATGTCTGGGCGCGCCCCTCTTTGGGCCTACTCGGCCTAACGTTGACAATCCTTGCCGGTTGCATGTCACGGGAAATCCAGATGTTCCCCGCTTTCTTCCCTGCAACGAGGATGAGGATACCGTTCCGGCGAAACTCTCCACGCTTGGCAAGGCAGGTTTGAAGATTGCCCGTGCCAGGCAAGAAGTTCTGGACATACTCAGCTCTTCGAATGCGTGCGCTGAATGGTTTGAAACCAAAGAGGCTACTCCCGCGGCTATTTTCCAGTCACTCAATTTCTTGCTCGATTTGCATGGCCCCCAGGACATTTTCGAGTCGATGAACAAAGAATCCAACCTCGTTAGGCAGCAGCCCTATGTGGCGCAAGCGACCCAGAATGGCGGATCACACACCACGATCATAATCAATGTAAATGGCGCCTTCTACAGGCCGCAGGGACAATTGCTAAAGATAGGTCAAGAATCTGGTCCCCCACGTACGGATCGTACACGGCCTCTGACGGTGGGAAACTATGGCGGCGACACGCTGCCAGCACAGGTCACTACACTTCTGCATGAGTTTGGCCACATCATCGATCTTCTGCCAGAAGATGCGGACAATTTGGACGGCAAATCCGTCCGGAACACGGACGAAGTTCTGCGTCACTGCCGAACCGAAGTGGAAGCCCGCGCGCAGGCCAGGCAAACAGCGAAGCAATAATTCATGGTATTTCCATAGGCCTGTCGTTGGAATTTCAACCCTGTCACCCGACGCGGGCGCCAGCAGTCGTTTGCGGGCCTCAGCGCATCTAAGGGTGCGTCGACATTCTGAGATCGCGATTCGAACACTCAGCACATTTCTGGACTACACTAATTAGCCGTTTCACAAAGGGGAACTATCTTGGTCCGTTCACTTAGCTTTTGCGCAGCAATCTTGATCGCCGGGTCCTTGCTCTCTGGGCAAGAAAAGCCCACCGGCAGTTCTGACGTAACTCGGGCGACTCTGGAAAATGGGTTGAGAGTCGTGATCATACGGGATCCGCTCGCTCCAGTAGTTACAGTCGAGGAGAATTATCTTGTGGGCGGCAACGAAACGCCCCCGGGTTTTCCGGGCATGGCTCATGCGCAGGAGCACATGTCCTTCCGGGGATGCGCCGGAGTTAACGCCGATCAGACGGCCGCGATTTATGCCCAACTCG
>Ga0265354_1000033_pt1 | contig 21303 bp, 15 predicted proteins | sample NZE1metagenome_FD_189074 | JGI IMG/M metagenome (GOLD analysis project Ga0265354, IMG submission 189074) | Rhizosphere microbial communities from Maridalen valley, Oslo, Norway - NZE1 | ecosystem: Host-associated > Plants > Roots > Rhizosphere > Soil | place: Norway: Oslo | collected 2017-09-14 | reverse complement strand
AGGAGCCGATGAGCGCTCCCACTTCATCCTCACCGCGAGGCACAGCGCGAACAGCGTAGTCCTCGTTCGTTGTAACTCGCGTTGCAATCTGCGCCAGATGCAGAATGGGTTCGGTGATCAGCCGCAGGAGTCTCGATGAAATTATGTAGGTAACCAGGATGGAAATCAGAATCACAAGGACGGAAATTTGCGTGTATTGCCTGATCTTCGCCTGAAGAGCGCCGAGGTCCGAGAGGATGGCAATGGTGCCTGCCTTCTCGCCTCCCAGCAAAACGGTTCGGTAGAGTGTAAGGGAATCCTTCTGAAACACCGCCTGGTCGTCGCGACGGCCGGGCATCACAAACGCCGAGTCAATCCCATCGCGCCTGTATTCCGCGAAAATCGCTCCATGGCTGTCATACAGGCGCGCGGCTACAATGTGGCGCTCTGCGCGTAGCGCTCCCAGCATATCCTGGGCGGATTTTCGATCGTTGAATGCCAGTGACGCTGCGGTGTTTGCCCCCAGAGTATCCGCAAGAACTGAGAGCTCACCGGTCATAGCCGCGCGGAAACTCGTTCTTTCGTAAAGGTCAAAGATCAGGCACGCCAGGCTTAGTCCCAGGAGACTTGTGCACACGATGACGAAGGTCAGTTTCCTTTGGATCGAAGAGTTTTTGAAAAGCGCCATTTCACGTCCCTTTTGGGCCTCCAATGACTGTTTTAGCTAGAGTCAGAAGTCTTGCGCTGATCTTCAATTTGGCGCGTTCCGCGGCTTCCAGGTTAATTTCGAAGTGAACCTTGTTGTCCTCCCAAAGGAAACCGATCATCCCCCCCTGTTCTATAAAGTTTTGTGACTCGCCGACGGTCAGGACTGGACTTGCTCCAAGGTTTACCAGCGTCGCGGCAAGGGATTTCTTTTCCGGCGCACCAAGGAACAAAATCTGGCAGGACTGAATATCCTGTGCCAGTTTGAAGTGCAGCACGCGAACCGGGCGCCCGTCGATCGTCTTTCCGCTCATGCTTGCGTCCAACGCGCCGTGGAAAGGATCTTCTCCGACCGTGCAATAGGTAAGCGGGGCGCCCGCGTCTTTAAAGGCTTCCGGCGGCCAATCTACAAATTGCGCAAAATGAAAGAGGAATGCCGCCTTCACCTGATATTCGCTGGAGGCATTGGATTGCGCTGAACTCCAGCAAACGCCGGCGATAAAGAGCAGGGCCGTGAGTGCTGCAATAGAGAATCGCAAAGGCGCGTGGCAAACTCTTTCGCGCCGAATTCCATGTTCTGGATTCCGTGGCCCCCGTCGCATTTTGTCCGTAAGATTCAATGCCTTTTGTCCCGCCCTCAGAATTGCCACGTAATCTTGGCGTAAGCGCTGCGTTTGATCAGGCTGGACTGCTCTGTCTGATCCGGCCCGAGATATTCCAGGTGATGGTCGCTCAACAGGTTTTGCCCAACCAGGCTGATGGAAAACTGTTTCGAAGGTTGCCAAATCGCGTTGGTATCCAAACGCGTGTAGGAGGGAACTGCAGGCGCAGGAAGCCGTCCAACAAAATAGGCCGACGCATTCCACTGCCAGTGTTCGCTGAGCTCAACATGCGAGCGCAATTGAGCCTGCTGGCTCGGAAAACCTGCCTGTGTGCCTTCGATCGTCGTGGAGTCCTGGCCGCCCGCGTCCTCGTGCAGATGCATTGCCAGGAAAGAATACCCCGGGCTCAGCGTCCAACGCTTGACCACTTTCCAATTTACGGATAGTTCAACTCCATGTGTCTCCCCATACAGCAGATTGCCCAGGGTGTTTGGGATCACCAGGTGCGGCGGCGCTGGAGCTGTCTCTAAGAAGGGCGTTCCCGGCTCTACGGACACCAGATTGTTGTAATCGTTGTAGAACGCCGTCCCGTCAAACGAAATACGTTTATTTATCTCCGTTCGATAACCAACCTCAAAAGCATTCAATCGTTCGTTCTGCCGAGTGGGACTTCCGAAAATACTTACGAGAACTGGAAGACCATTGGGTCCGGGAAATACAGTTTCATTGAAGCGAATGTCTCGATCGCTTTGCGATGGCGTTCTCAGAGCTCTGGACACTGCGGCCCAGAACATGTTTCGTTCATTGGCAATCCAGGCGATCCGGCCACTCGGCTCAAATCCAAATCCTGTGAAGTCGTTATGCTCAAGTTTCGCCCCAACTGTCAGATAGAGCCGGTCTGGCCGGATGGCAATCTCATCCTGTACAAAGGAGCTGAAAAGTTGCTGTGTTAGATCTGGCGGCGTGAACGCAATTCGAAAAGTCGTCGCCAACTCATCGGAGGTCAAGTAGTAGCCGAGTCCCCAGACAAAGTCCTGCCGCTTGCCCCAGCCAACGTGCTGCTCAAAATCAATTCCAAATGTGTTTAGACCCGTTCCATAGGTTGAGTCACCCCGGTTGCTGCGATCGAAATTGACTTGAAGACTCGTCTCCGAATTTGCCGAGGCCACATGATTCCAGCGAGAGACGACATCCCAGCCTGAAAAAATACTGCGAAGATTCAGAATCTCGTTCGCGGGCGGCCCTATCGAGACGACGGTGTTGACCTGCTCTCCTGCGTCGCCTCTATAGACATCACCTTCGATTGTCACTGTGTCCTTCGACGAAGCGTCGGCGTCCACACGAAATCCTCCTTGGAAGGTGCGCCAGTCGTCTTCGCCGCTTTGGCCAGCGGAATCGAGGTTGTGGCCAAAATTGAAACCGCCGCCACTGACGCGATAGGAAGTCTCGCCACCGATCGTTCCGCCATAGCGCGCGGTTGCAAATCCTTGCTCGGAAGTTCCGCCGCCCGTTGTCAGCAATCCGCCCTGCGTATCGGCGGCTTGCTTCGTCGTGATGTTGATGACGCCATTGACCGCGTTTGCGCCCCACACCGTCGCTCCAGGCCCGCGGATCACTTCAATGCGCGCGATATTGTCCAGCAGCAAAGTCTGGCTATCCCAGAAAGTGCCGGAAAAAATAGGCGAGTACACCGTTCGGCCATCCACCAGGACAAGCAGTTTGTTCGAGTATTGGCCGTCGAACCCGCGCGCCGTAATCGCCCAGGTACCGCCGTTGATTTGCGCCACTTGCAGGCCCGGAACCATTCGCAGAAGATCCGGAATGTTCGTCGCGCCCGAGCGCCGGATATCTTCCGGAGTAATCACAAAAACCGCCGCCGCGACGCGGGAAAGCTTCTGCTCTTTCTTCGAGACCGAAGTCACCTCGATATTCATCAAATCCTCGATGTTTACTTTCGTGAGGTCCACCGGTTGCTCCTGCGCCCACACAATGCTCGGTAACAGGATGAGCATTCCGATTACCGCAAGGATCTGGAAGACGCACTGCATCCGATTGCGCTCATGCGCTCCCCAGCCTGCCGTTTTCCTTTTATTCAGTGCTGCTTTGCACTTTTCCTGCACGTCGTTCACGCTCTCTCTTTTCCTTACGTTTCCTTCTCGCCGGTTCACTAGAATCGCCACGTGATCTTGGCGTAGGCACTCCGCTTGACCAGGGTGGATTGCGTGGCTCCGCTGAAATCAGCAAATTCCAGATGGTGATCTCTCAGCAGGTTTTGTCCCATAACGCTGAGCGACACGCCCTCTTTCCATCGCCACGTCAGTCCCGAATCCAGCCTGGTGTACGAAGGCACATCCTGTGCAATAAGGCGATCGACGAAATAGGCGGAAGTGTCCCACTTCAGCGTTTGCGACAAATCGACATGGGAGCGGAGCTGGGCTTGCACATCTGGATTGCTTCCCTCCGTTTCGAATGCAGCTTGTGTGTCTTGGCTCAACGGGCTGGTGTGCATATGAATTCGCTCAAAGTCATAGCCTGGGCGAATGCTCCAACAATTCGTGATTTTCCAGTTCGCGGCAATTTCAATTCCGTGAGTCTCTCCGTGCATCAGGTTTTGGTACACGGTGGGAAATACGAAATGAACTGGAAGCGGTGTGGGCTCGAAAAAAGGCGTGCCCGGCTCGGAAGTTTGTTCGTTGGTGTAGTCGTTGTAATAGGCGGCGATGTCAATCGAGAGGCGGTCGAGAACCGTCGCTCGGTAACCGAATTCGTACGCAGTTAAATCTTCGTCTTGGAAATGAGGGTTGCCTATCAGGCTTACTAAGGCGGGAATGCCCCCTGGTCCCGTAACCCCGGCGAAATTTATGCGGACGGCCGTGTCTGTCTCGGCCGGCGTGCGAACCGCTCTCGAGACGGCTGCCCAAAGCATGTCGTGTCCGCCGAGCGCATAGGTTGCCCGGGCACTCGGCATGTAATCAAACCCAGTGTAGTAATTGTGCGCGAGTTTGGTCCCAACAGTGAGGTAGAACCGATCCGGAATCAGCGCAATTTCGTCCTGCACAAATCCGCTGAATACTTGCGTCGCGAGGTCGGCAGGTTTCAATGTAATGACGAGATTGCCGTCCGAATGTGAAGCGGAATTTTCGTAACCCAGTCCCCAGACGAAGTCTTGCCTCTTACCCCACGCAATATGGTTCTGGAAATCGAGATTGAATGTTTTTCGGCCTTCCATGAGGTTGTTGTTCCGCTGGTAGGCGTCGTACGAAACCAGGAGTGTGGTTTCGGAACGCGGAGAGAAAACATGGTTCCATGCTGACTGTAGTGACCCGCCCGAGACGTTCACTTGCAGGTCCGCATTTACAAGCGACGGTGATAGGACGGACGGAAATAGAACGGAAGGGTCGCCTTCTTCGCCGGTGTACAAACTTCCTTCGACCATCAAGTTATCTTTCGAGGACAGCGCACTATCCGTCCTGAAACCGCCCTGCAAAATGTGCCAGCCGTCCCCTCCGTTTTGGCCGGTGAGGCCCGGCATGTGGTCCTGATTGAAATACTGCGAATAGACGCGGTAGTCGGTACTTTTCCCGAGGCTTCCTCCGTATTGCGCGGTCCCGAATCCCTGGTCGAGGTTTCCTCCTCCGGCGACGATAAGAGCTCCGCGCGTTTCACTGGCTTTTTTCGTGATGACATTGATCACGCCATTGACGGCGTTCGCACCCCAGCTCGTTCCACCGGGTCCGCGGATCACTTCGATTCTTTCGATGTCCTCGAGGGGAACATTCAGAACGTCCCAGTAGACGCCGCCGAAAGTCGCTGTGTACACGTTCCGGCCGTCAACCATCACTAGCAGTCCGCTGCTGAACTCCGAATTAAATCCACGCGCGCTTATGGCCCAGGTGTTGGCATTAATCTGGGCCACGTCCAGTCCAGGAACCATGCGCAATAGATCGGCAATGTTTAGAGCACCGGAACTTCGGATATCCTCCTGGGTGATAACGAAAATTGCCGCCGCCACTTGGGATAGCTTCTGTTCTTTCTTCGAAACGGAAGTCACTTCCATGTCCATTAAATTTTCGATACTCACCTGCGTAAGATCACTTTGCGGAGCCGGTGAGATTTGAAGCGCAGGAGTTGTCTGAGCCATTTGCTTCGTCTGGGGGGCCTGCTCCGTTTGTTCCGCGTCAGTAGCTTGTTGCGTCTGAGGGGATTGAATCGCTGGCGGAGGCTGCGCCCACGCTTGGTGACCAGTGAGTTGGTAGCCAGTGAGGATGAGCACGACGATGACTCCGCGGCGCGCGAACCTGGTTCGGCGCACTCGAAGCGCGGCTGACTCTGCATTCGTGGACACATCTCCCTCCCCCTAGCAAAGGCGTGCATCTCTGGGACCGAATCTCGATGCGTTTTTGGGAGACAACTCGCTTGCTTTCAATGCGTTAGTCCGCGGTGAGCTTCGAGTACTTTTCCTGAATTGAGCCTAGGACTGCTGCGTGTGCCATAGTGGTGCAAGCGGGATGCGAGCCCCGCCGGAGTTAGCCTCGCAAACCGTTTCGCGACGCAAACTAACTCGTCGAACTTCGGTAAGATTGCTGGAGCCGGAAAGGCCTTGCTACAATCACGCGCGGGCGCCGCGGCTCGGAGCTTGGCGAGAAGTTGTTCAGAAAGAGGAATGAATGGCTGGATTTGCCGGTGTGGATTTCATCGATTTTGATTCGCAGCTCAACGACGAAGAAAAACTCGTCCGGCAAACGGCGCGGCGTTTCGTCGACAACGAAATTATTCCCATCATCGAAAAACACAGTCGCGAGGGAACATTTCCGAAACATCTTGTTCCGCAGCTTGGAGAGTTGGGATTTTTTGGCGCAAACCTGCAGGGATATGGTTGCGCGGGAATGTCCAACGTCGCGTACGGCCTTGTGACGCAGGAGCTGGAGCGCGGCGATTCGGGTTTGCGCAGCTTCGTCTCGGTGCAGAGCGCGCTGGTGATGTATCCCATTTATGCGTATGGCAGCGACGCGCAGAAAGAAAAATGGCTGCCGCTGCTGCAGCAAGGAACCGCGATCGGATGTTTTGGATTGACGGAGCCGCAGTTTGGCTCGAACCCCGGCGGGATGCTTACACGCGCGGTAAAGAAGGGCAGCAAGTATATTTTGAATGGCGAGAAGATGTGGATCACCAGCGGGTCGATTGCGGACGTCGCGGTGGTCTGGGCGAAGTGCGAGGACGAAAAAATTCGCGGATTTTTAGTGGAGAAAGGAACGCCGGGATTCAAGGCCTGGGATGTACACGGGAAATGGTCGCTGCGCGCGTCTGTAACTTCCGGATTGGCGTTCATCGACTGCGAAATTCCGGAAGAAAATTTACTGCCGAATGTTGTGGGATTGAAAGGGCCGCTCGGTTGTTTGAATCAAGCGCGCTACGGAATTGGTTGGGGAGCCTTGGGGGCGGCGATGGGCTGCTACGATACAGCCCTGCAGTATGCGAAGACGCGAAAGCAGTTTGCGAACAAGCCGATTGCTTCGCACCAACTCGTGCAGGAAAAATTAGCCTGGATGATTACGGAGATTGTGAAGGGACAATTGCTGGCGTTGCACGTCGGTCGGCTAAAAGATAAAGGCAAAGTCGATTTCTCGCACATTTCGATGTTGAAGATGAACAACGTGGCGATTGCGCTGGAGACGGCGCGGAAGGCGCGCGATATCCTCGGGGCGAATGGAATTGTCGACGATTACTGCATTATGCGGCACATGAACAACCTCGAGAGCGTTTATACATATGAGGGAACGAACGACATTCATAAGCTGATCATCGGTGAAAAAATTACCGGAATTTCTGCGTTCGTATGAGAGGAAGCGCGGACAGACTTAAGTCCGTCCCACTCCAGCCAACCAATCTCGTCTCCAGCCGAATCTTGTATGCTGTATGGCGCAGGCTGTGGCTGCTGTGCTGACGGGCAGCGGTTTGGCTGCAGCGGGCACGGCCCTTCGAAGCTCAGGGTAAACGTGCCGTGCCCCTACGGGAGAAATTCATGGATGCATTCGCGATCGGTTCGTCTCGCTCGTTTCTTCGCAGAGGCTTGCTGCTACTGCTGATGCTCGCATCGGCGTGCGTGTCTACGTTGGCGCAAATGAAGGCGACGCCGGAAGCGAAACAGAAGATTCGCGCGATCACTGCGTTTGTGCTTTTGGACCGGACGCAGTATCAGCAGCAAATTGCGGATGCAGTGAAGATGCTGAACCGGGCGCGCACGATCTTTGAGTCGCGCGGCTTTGAAGTACAAACGATTCGCATCGCCACGCAACCCTTCCCCGAATACACAAAAGGACTGACGGACGCACAAGCCCTGGCGTTCTTCAAGGACTACGACGCGCTTGCGGTGAAGGACGGGTTTGACGCGGCGATCGGGCCGGCGATGATGACCGCCACGGATTCCCCCGCGCAGGCGGACCTGCTCGCTGACGTCCTACTCAACACGAAAAAAATAAACGGGACTGTGGTTGTGGGCGCGGAAGACGGTGTGCGCTGGCCCGCCGTTGGCTCTGCGGCGCGCGTCATGAAAAGGCTCGAAGACACCGAGCATAGTCAGGGCAATTTTAGATTCGCGGCGATTGCCATGGTGCCGCCGCTGACGCCGTTTTTCCCCGCCGCCTATGTCACCGGATTCGGCCACCAATTCGCGATTGCCTTTGAGTCGGCCAATATTGTGGCCGCCGCTTTCAAGGACGCGCCAGACCTTGCTACGGCGAAGCGCCGCTTGACCGACGCGTTGGGAAAAGTGGCGTTTGACGCGCAAGCGCAAGCGGGACGGGTCGATTCGGAAACAGGCTGGGCGTACGTGGGAATCGATCTATCGCCTGCTCCTTTGAAAGATGTTTCGATCGGCGCAGCAATCGAAAATCTGACGACCCTGCCCATTGGCTCCAGCGGAACGCTCACGGCAGCGGCAACAATCACTTCAGCGATAAAAGAAATCCAGGTGAAGCAAACGGGCTACTCGGGGCTGATGCTGCCGATTCTCGAGGACTCGCGGCTCGCGCAACGCTGGAGCGAGGGACGCATTTCGATCGATGCTTTGCTGAGCTACAGCGCGGTGTGCGGCACCGGTCTCGATACTGTGCCTCTTCCGGGAGATATCAGCGCTGAACAGCTTTCGCTAATTATCGGCGACATGGCTAGTCTCGCCGTGAAGTGGCATAAGCCCCTTTCGGCGCGCCTGTTTCCCGTCGCGGGCAAGGGAGCGGGCGACAAGACCGAGTTGGACAGCCAGTTCCTTGTGAACGCCACGATCCAGCCGCTTGGCAAACCGTGAGACGACGAGGGGGCATGGGAGTTGGCTAGCACGCTCTGGCTCGGGACGCTGTGGGGAAACTCGAATCCTGGTTAACAATAACTGGACCCTACCCCGTTTTTTTGTAAACGCTGGATCTAAAGGGTTTACGCTTAGCAGTAAGTGAAGCCGAATCAATGGCTTAGGGATTTAATTGTAAGTGTTGCTTCTAAAGCACTTAATGACATCTCGGCTGGCGACGACCGCCATACCTTCCTTTGATCCTTTGTGAAGAAGGGTCGTGAGATTCTTGAGCTGTACCCCCCACCCCCGTGTATGCAGAGTTTGTGAAGTAAATCATAGAGGAGACTGGAGTTGCGGATATTCCTGCGTGCGCGCGTAGGGCGTGGGGAATACGGCAGTGGCGGGCATCGACAAATGTCGAAGAACACAGGGACGCGCGGTCCTCGGAGCGATCCGTAGACATAGAAGTACCTAGAAAGAAAAGTTTGGGATTTAGGGGAATCTCGCCGAAGCGAGGCGCACTAGTCAACAAAAATAGTGTACCTCAGAGGTTATTGCTGTGTCAATAAGAATCCGGAGGCGGATTGGTCTCCATGCTCGCGTCACTCCTCCAGCTGGAGTGAGGGTTCACCAACTACTTTCTCGAACCTTGTTTCTGGTCAACTTCCGAGGAGCTGACAATCCAGGAACGGGCTCAGTTAGTGCTCATTACCGCGTCTATCAGGACCAACCATTGAAAGTTGGGTAGTATGGTCCCCGGCGCCGATTACCCCAGCAGGGACGAACGTGAACGAAGGCGAAGTGCCCTTGCGGATGAAATGCCGACAGTGCTTATCTGGCGGTCGCGCCGGTGCTGGCATTGCGGGGGGGATGAGGATCAGATGAATCGAAGGGATTTTGTGCGGCTTGGATGGGCCACCGTGATCGGGGCGGGGGCAGGAAAGCTGCGGCCCGCATTCGCGGAGTCGCTAGCGCTCCGGCACGTTCCGGCGCCGCCACGGCATCCGCAGATAGCGATGTCGGAACCGAAGGGCACCGGACGCGTAGCGGATTTCGCTCTGCGAATCGCACCCACGCTGGTTGAGCTGGCCCCACAGGTTGTGATTAGCACGATCGCCTACAACAATAAGGTTCCCGGTCCTCTCCTGCGGGTGCGCGAGGGCCAGCCCGTCACCGTCGACGTTGTGAATGATACAGACGTTCCCGAGTACGTACATTGGCATGGCCTATTCGTTCCGTCCGAAGTGGATGGGGCGGAGGAAGAAGGCACGCCCCCGGTCTCGCCCCACGGCAAGCGGCGCTATCAATTCGTGGCCAAGCCCGCGGGCTCGCGATGGTACCACTCGCACGCGATGGCAATGATGGATCTGCATCTGGGTTCCTACACCGGTCAATTCGGTTTTTTCATGATCGATTCCGCGAATGACCCTGGACTGTACGACCAAGAGGTCTTTCTGGCGCTACGTGAATGGCAGTATTTCCTGAGTACGATGGATCAGGACGAAATGGCAGCGGATCCCAACGACCCGAGACCCGAAAAACCCGCCACTCCAGACCTGCGTCCTAACGGGCTCGAAGTCAGCGCTCCTCTCTATTCGATCAACGATAAAATGCTCGGCGCCGGAGAGCCCCTGCGCGTGCAATCGGGTCAGCGCATCCTGATGCACCTGCTCAACGCCAGCGCCTCGCAAATTCATCGGATCGGTCTTTTCGGTCATCATTTTCAGGTGATCGCTCTTGACGGCAATCCCGTGCCCACGCCTCAGCTGGTCGATGTGATTAAGATCGCCCCGGGTGAGCGCGTGGATGCGATCGTGGAGATGAACCTGCCGGGCGTTTGGATTTTAGGTGAGCTGCGCGATGTCGCGCGGCAATCCGGCATGGGCATCGTGGTGGAGTACGCCAATCAGGCACAGCCGCACCCGCAATGGCTTCCGCCTGCGAACGCGCGCTGGGACTACACCATCTTTGGCAAGCCCACTCCGCATCCCGCGCCAGACGAAACCATCGACATGGTTTTTGAAAAAGTGCCTGGGGGGCCCCACGGGATCAATCACTGGCTCGTGAACGGCAAGGAATATCCGCATGAACGGGAATTCGTGTTCCAGCAGGGACGTCGCTACCGAGTGGTGTTTCACAATCGCAGTGACGACAGCCACCCAGTGCACATACACCGGCACCTGTTCGAGATCGTCGAGATCAACGGGAAGCCCACTGCCGGCATCATGAAGGATACGGTGGTCGTTCCTGCATTTGGACGCGCCACTGTGGATCTGGTCGCCGACCAGCCTGGCCTCACGCTGTTTCACTGCCACATCCAGCAGCACATGGACTTTGGTTTCAAGGCGCTATTTCGCTACGCCTGAGAACCACATCGCGTACAAACCGGAGATGCAGCGATTCTGCGAGCCGGTGATTTAAACGACCTCCGAAATAATCCGTGTTACGGCTTTTTCACACATTCGAGATGCACGCGTAATATTCAAGGGATAAGACTCACCGGTTCGGCAACTATTCCACTACTGGTCCAAACGAGAGGAACCGCATGAAGATGATCCGAGGAAGCCTGCGAACGGCAGTGCTCATGGGAGCGGCCGCCGCGATGTTGGCATTCGCAGTTGGGACACGGGCACAGAATCAAAACTCCAACGGCAACGGGGATCCACATGCCCACGACAATAGTTGGCCTTACGCAAAGACATGGCGCTCGCCTGTGCTTGCAGTGGTTGGCGACATCGCCTGCCAGCCAGGCGAGACGGAGCCCACAGGTGAGGCTAACCATGAACTCTGCACCAACCCAAAGTCTCCCTACACCGTCACCTCTCTGTGGCAATCCCAGGAGGCCACTGCGAATCTGATTGAGGCCATGAAGCCCGACGCCGTCGCGATCGCCGGGGATCTGCAATACCAGGTAGGCCAATATTCGGACTTTCAACAATCGTTCGACTTGACCTATGGCGCTTTCAAATTTCTCCATCGGCCCGCGCCGGGCAACCACGAGTTTTATAACGAGCATAGCGAGACCGGTGTTGCCGGCTACGGCTACTTTTCCTACTACAACGGCTTCCAGATCGATGCCAACGGAAATCCAATCACGACTGCAGTCCCGGACCCGTGCCCACCAGCTTTGGCGGCGGCATGCAACTATCCGGGCCTTACCACTCCCAACCCCCAACCCATACCGCGGGCGGATGGACAGGCGGGGCACTTCGAATTGGGGGCGAACGGAGGCGTGAATGGGAGCGGAGTCGGAGATGGCTGGTACTCCTACAATCTCGGCTCCTGGCACCTTATCTCACTCAATATAGAGTGCTCGACGCAGCCGGGCGGCTGCTCGAACACGGGCTCCTGGTTTGGCGCCGAACTCGCATGGCTGAAAAAGGATCTCGAGGAGAATCATTCCGCGTGCACAGCCGCCTACTGGCATCAGCCCACGTTCAGCGCCACTAACAGCATCACCCCAGAGGGCATTGCCGCTCAGGCCTTTTGGCAGCTGCTCTACGAACATAGAGCCGACCTGGTACTGAACGGACACGACCATCTCTATGCCCACTATCGTCCCCTTGATCCTTCCGGGAATCACGATCCCAAAAATGGCATCCGTGAATTCATCGTTGGCACCGGCGGCGAGACCCTCGATCCGGTCGTCACAACCACTGTGACGAGCGGCGCAAACGAAACAAACCTAGAGGATCCTACCGGCAACCCGAACTTCAACGCATTGAATCTCGAGGCGGGGTCAACCGGGAACTTCTGGGGTGTGATGGCCCTGACGCTTGAGCCGAACGGCTACAAGTGGTATTTCCAGTCGGCACTGCAAGCTCCTGTAGCGCCTGCAGGGACACCGGCTACTTTCACCGACCTGGGCGTCGGCTCCTGCCACGGTGGGCCCAGTTGGGGTGGTAATAGCAACCACTAACCAGCTCGGCTTCGCTGCGTTAATTAACCTTCCCCACCCTTCGCGAAATGTTACGGAGGGTGGGGAATTTTAATTTCGGCTCGCCCCCTCCTTCGATTTCAGGTTGAACTAAGACGCACCTGTCAGAAGCAATCCCCAAAAAGGGTAGGCACCTTCCGTCGAACAGGGCGTTAAATAAAATATGCGCAGCAGGGGCTCTTCACTTAAGGCTTCGAGGGCTGCTTCTCGTCGGTAATGTGGACGCGGTCGGCGTTGCCGTAGGTGGACATGTCGGAGAGGATAATTTTGTCGCCTTCTTTGAGGCCGTCGAGGACTTCAATGGTGTTTACGGAGACGCGGCCTAGCTTTACTTCGACGCGCACGGCTTCGGTGCCGTCTTTAACGATTTTGAAGAGAGCAATCGTGGAATTTTGTGCACCTTGGGCGGGGCGTCCGACGTAGAGGACGTTTTCAATGGTTTCGATGTCGATGGTCGCGTCAACTGTGAGATCGATAGCGACTGCTTGGGACAAAGGGCCATCGATGGAAACATCCAAACTAACCATACCGTTTGTTACTTCCGAACTGATGCTGCTGACATGGCCCTTCACGATGCCCCGCGTGGGCATTGAGGGAAGGGCGACTGCGAAAGCCACCGTAGCATTTTGACGGGGCTGGACCTCTTTCGCCATGAATTCCGGTAGAGTGACTCTGGCGACCAGATTCTTAGAGCTTTCGGTGCCAATCAGTTTTCCGAGTCCGCGGACCTGGCGGACCATGGGACCTCGCTTCACGGTGTCGATCCAGACGGTGCTGAGATCGACAGTGGGTATGTCGCTGGAGAATATTCCGCGGACTGGGGTGCCAACGCCCTCACTAATACCGCCGGAGATTCCGCCGTTGACGGCTTGCGCGGGAGGTGTACCAGCGCTTCTGTCCGCTACTCCTCCGTTGACGCCACCTGAGACGCCGCTAGTTACCCCGCCGGAAACACCGCCCGGAGCGGCTTGGGCCACGCCGCCTTGCAGGGGATTTTGCGGGAGACGGGGCGCGGCTTTCAGGGGAAAAGTCCAAACGGCAAGGACGATGGCTAGCGTGATACAGCACGAGATGGCCGTTAGTGAAGCAATTAGTCTTGTTCGAGACATACGAACCTCCTTGAGCATGAGCGCTACTCTTTCGGCGAGCTGACGCTCGACGAGAAATGGGGGAGCGGGAACAGCGGAGATGGACGCACGAGCATTGGTAAATTCGAGTAGAGCCTCTAGGTAGGGCTTACGCGCGTTTGTGAGCTGTACCACTTCGAGATCGACGACCTGCTCGCGGGCCAAGCGGACGCGGGCGATGAGCCAGGCGATGGCAGGATGAAACCAGAAGATCGCCCGAATCACTTCTTCGAGCAAATGATGCGCCCAGTCGCGGCGGCGGACATGCAGCAATTCGTGGCAGGCAATCGCGGATTGGAATCGCGCGTCCATGACGGGGAAACGGACGGGAAGCAGAATGACCGGCGCTGTGAAACCGAACGTGACCGGCGAAAGCACATCGGAGGAGAGACGGAACTCAGCGCGAGCTTTCAGAGTGGCGCTCATTTCTTCGAGAACCGCAGCGGTTTCCGCGAAAGAAGAAATAGAGGAAGAAGACTGCCGGAATTGGCGAAGCTTCAGAAGGCCGAGCGCGAGGATAACGAATCGGACAGCGATTCCCGCGAGAATCGCGACACCGAGAATCCGGACGATGAGTTCCAAGCTGGGGAAATTCCAGTGTGAGGCGACGGGAATCGGAGTTGCGGCGACGTTCGCCGCTTCGGGCGCGAGCAGAATCGCGCTGAAGGCTGGAATCCGGCGCCAGGGCTGGATGACCGGGAGGAGGAAAGCGACGGCGAGGAGCGCTCGCCAGTAAGCGAGGAGCACGCGAGGCTGGCGTAGCTGAAGCAGGCGCGGCAGAAATGCGGCGGCTAGCGCGAGGACAGCGACCTGGGCGCTCCAAAACAAGAGATTGGAAAACCACAGAGGCGTATTCATTTCGACTCCGATTCTTTCAATTCACACGGACTTTCATTTTGCTTCCTCAATCATGCGTACAATTTTTTGCAAGTCTTTCTCGCGAATTTGACGGGACTGGACGAGATGGACGAGAAGAGGTTCCGCTGAGCCGTTGAAGACGCGATCGATGAACTCGCGAAGCATGCCGCTAATGACCTGGTTCTTGGGATGCGTGGGGCGATAAATAAAGGCGCGATCCTGGCGGCGCTTTTTCAGATAGCCCTTGGTTTCGAGGATTTTCATCATGGTCATGACGGTGGTGTAGGCGATTTTGCGTTTGTCGAGCAGGGCTTCATAGATATCGCGGACGGTGGCAGTCTCGCGGAGCCAGACGAGCTTCATGATTTCGAGCTCCTGGGGGGTGAGAGTGGTGTGTTTGGGGCGCATGGTAATTCGTTTTATAGTACTAATTAATTCGTATGTCAAGCGGAAAAAACAGGTCCGAGTTAGCAGGCGTGAGTGGAGCGGTTAGTTGAGTTGGGCGCGTTCGGATTGGGCTTGATGGAGGATAGGGAGATCGGGGTCGGCGGATTTCCAGAGGGAGAGGAACTGGTCGTACTCGGTGCGAGATTTGGGTTTGTCGCCGCCGAGAGCGTAGGCGCGGGCAAGGCCCAGGTGAGCTAGGGGAGCGAGCGAAAAACTGACGATGACGCCAGGATGGTCGATGATTTTTTGGAATTGGGCGGCGGCTTCGGTGGCGTTGTGCAATTGCAGATACGCTTCACCTCGGAGGTAGGAGGAGTACATGGTCCCGTAGTCGAGGGGGAAAGACCAAGCGAGATCCATGGTCTCGACAGGGGCGAGCGCCTGGATTGCGGCAGCGGGATTATTGGAATGGAGATCAGCGGCGGCTTCAATGCAGGGCAGCCAATACTTTTGCAACAGGGTGTGCTGCGGGAATTCCTTGGAGAGAGCGTCGGCCATTTTTTTTGATTGAGCTATGTCGCCGGTGCGGGCGGAAACCATGGCGACGTAACCGCGGACGTCGCGGTTGGAGGAGAGAGCGAGGGCGGCCGCAGCGCGGCGTTTCGCTTCGGCGGTTTCGCCGAACTCGGCATCGATCATTGCGGCACGGGCGAGCCACGCGGCACCGATTTCAGCGTTATCGGATTTTTGTTCGCCGGCAACGGCACGGGCGAAGTAGGAATTCGCGGAGTTGAGGCGGCCATAGTAAGCCTCGGTGTCGCCCTGCGAATCAATGATCAAATAGGCGTCGCCGGAATTGCTTTCCGCCCAAGCAAGCTGGCGCTGCATCTCGGCGACATCGTGCCCAACAAAAGCAACCTGATAGATGATCAAACGGAGATAGCCGTCGTGTGCATTGTGAAGGAGGGAAGAAGCTCCGGTTTTTCTGGCGTCATCATAGCGGCCAGCGGCCAGCTGAATGATGGCGAAATCGGCGGCGGCCACGCTGTTGTCAGGCTCCATGTCCACGGCGATCTTTGTAGGGGCCAAGGCGTCGTCCCAGCGGCCGAGCATGGCGAAGGCCTGGCCCTGATTGATATGAGGCTCGATATCGTGGGGGTAGTCGCGCATCCACATTTCATAGGTGCGACCAGCTTCATCGAGCTGAGCCAAACCGTTCAGGAAATAATTGCCGGCGATGCGAAGTCTTTCGTGCTCGCTGACACGGTCGCGGAGTTCGTAGGCTTTTCGAGCTGCTTCGGCGGCGCGAGCGGACTCGCCGAGATTGCCGTAGGCGATGGCCAAGCCGCTGTAGGCGGAGGCAAAGTTGGGATCGATCTGGACGGCACGCTGGATGTAGGGGAGCGCCGCCAAGTCGTTGCCATCGTTGCCGACTTCGTGACCGATGCTGTAGCTTTTGAGAGCTTCGAGGGAGGGAGTGGTGAACTCCGGAACGGGGACGGAAAATTTTTGAACGGAGGCGAGAGATTCGCCGAGTTTTTCGCGAAGGCTGGAGGCGGCTTGATCGAGAGCATTCAAAACATCGGAACGACTGGAGGCGCGCGCTTGGCGGGTGACGATGCTCTCGCCGGTGGCGCAATTGATGGCTTGCAGATCGATGAAGAAGTATTTGTTATCGAGAGCGGAGATGCTACCCGCGAGCATCGCTTTGCCGCCGACGCGCTGGCAAAGATCGCGAGCGGTGTCTCCCATGAGCTTGTCCTGGGAAGAGCGACCCATCATGCGAAGAGTGGAAGCCACTTTGCGGTCGGGAATAATGTTGAGGCGGGGAGACTGATCGAGGTCGAAAGCAAGAGCTTGCCGGAGAGCGTTATCGAAGAGCGGATCGCCGGTTTTGTTGTCGAAGTCGGTGATGATGATGGAATCTTTTTCGGCGATGGAGGGGCGAGAGGCGAAGGAGTGGATGCCGAAGAGGAGAGCGGAAAGAGCGATGGCAACAACGGCAGCGGTGGTGAAGAGAAAGATTTCTTTGCGGCGGGTGCGTGTGACGGGTGCGGTTGCAGCGAGGGGCTGGATTTCGTGGGTTGCAGCGTGACTTTGTTCCGCGAGAGGCGGAGCAGCGGGGGAATGGATCGCGATGTCACCCGAGGCGTTGCGGAGACGGACTTCGCCGGTGAAACGGTAGCCACGGCGAGCGATGGTGGCGATGGGACCTTCGCCTTCGAAATCGGGATTGAGAATTTTGCGGAGCGTGGAGATGTTGTTGGCGATGCTGCCTTCTTCAACGAAGGCGTCGGGCCAAATTTTTTGCATCAATTCATCTTTGCTGACGACGCGTCCGGCTTCTTCGACGAGGATGAGAAGCGTGTCGAAAACCTTGGGCGTGAGAGGAACAAATTCACCGGCACGATAGAGGGAGCGGGTGGAGGGTTCAAGACGATAGATTCCAAACTCGTAGAAGTCGGGAGTGGGTCGTCCGGTGGCAGAGGCGCTCTGCGACATGCACATTAGCATACCCTTCGGGTGGCTGGAATCTCAGCCACAATTTTGTCCATGAGAGAGCAAAGTCTTTGATAAGACAACAGCAGCGAGCGAGTTGAACGGCGGCGCTTTCATGAATACTTTCGACCGCGCATCCTCTTCCAGAAGGGGAGAGGGTGTTCCTCGTAACGACGAACCAGTCTTAGGGACCGTTCGTCTATAGTTTCAATTTCAATGGGCAGTACCACGTGAAGCTCATTCAGCTTCTCTTCGTGAACCCTGATCCGGACCGTCGCGGGAAACTGCAAGCCAATCTCCCGTTCGATGGTGCGTTTCGGGTCTTCCAGAAGCCTCACCCGGAACTCAGGGTCTTCCAGGGCCCTTGCCGCCAGGTGCAATTCCAGTTGTTGGTGCTTGGTTTGTTCCGCCATGCCGATCATCCTTTCTGCTTTCGAATGCAGATTAGCGCCAGGTAAGGGAGAAAGTCCTCACGGAGTTCTCACAATGCGCCCTTTTCACATTTGGCTGCGGATGGGCTATCTCTCTTATTTAGAGAGAGTTACGCGCATGAGAGTTTTTGGAGGGTTTGCTGAGAACTTCCAGAGGACTGCTTCTGGGCTTGTGTCTTACTTTTGCCCCGTACAGAGCAGACCGCCGCGTGGTCTGAAAAGGGGGAAGGACATGGCTCATGGATTGTTGACTCAAGTGGTGGCAGAAGATTGCGGGACCAAAGCTTGCGACTGTCCTTCGATCACAAGCCTGGATCACGAGGCTTTCTGCGTGGATCATTTTTTGCTGCGCTGCTATGAAAAGCTGGGGGAGGTGGATCCGCGTGGCCGCAAGTTCAGCACAGAGCAGACTGACATTGTCTCAATGCGAGACTTTATCGAGGAATGCTCGCAAAGGGCGCTGGAGGTCAGCCTGCACTCGGCAAGTCTGAGCAATCTGCAGCGTGCTCGCTTGCTGGATGTTTTGCTATGGGCGGGTGAACTGTACCTTTTCTTGCGAGAGCCGAGGCTGACTCTAGCCCAGTCAATCGCTTCCGCGGATAGCGGCGTTGAGATGCGGGCGGGGTCGCAGAGGGTTTGGGCTTCTTTAGGGGCCGCGGATTGATGACCTCTTGCGGAGAAGTTTCTGTTCGTAATCGCGGATCCGGATTACTCGTCGTTGTATGGCTTAGAAATGACCGGTTTGCTTAGGAATCGAACCTCACTGGTGCCATAAAGGTCTTGTCCCCGGTATCAGTGTGCATATTGAGTGAAGACGGAGTCGCGAGGAGCTTTCGCGTGGCAGGGAGCGCAGGTTTCGAGTGCAGCCGCAGTGCCAGGTTTACCGTCTTTGTCGAAGTGTGCGTATCCCCAGCCGCCCGTCGAGGCCCATTTTTTTGAATCCTTGACCATAAATTGAACGTTGGTCTGTGGACCGGGAACGAACGATTGGGCATCGCCAAAGACTTTATCGTTTTCCGCGGACGGGGTGTGACTGTAATGCAAAGCGGCGATGATGGTGCCGTCTGGAAACGGAAGCTTCCCGTCGCGGTAGGCCTTGATCGCTACGTCATTACCCAACATGGCGGCGAAACTGTGCAGGTTGCCTTCCTCATGAGCCACGGATATCAGTCTCCAGTCTCGATACCCATGCGGAATCTTGATTCCAAAGATCGGAACGGCCTCTCCATCGCCTTGTCCTGATGCAGGAGCTGTTAACAGGAAAACGCCAGCCCCCGTTACAACTGCAATAAATAAGAAAGCGATCCATTTCATAGGGGTCTCCTTTTAAATGTATGTGTAAACTTCGCCTAGCCGGCCCCGTCCGGAGGCCGCATGCTATCACCGGGTGACATCGCCAAACAACGCCGCCGAAATCGTGGTCGTTGAGTAGTGCTGATTGCCCGTTCACGAAAAAGTGAAATGGGCCGATCCTCAATCTCCGGTTATGCGCAAGTCAGGCATATTCGATTACTTCCGGCTTGCCAAGGATACAGTGATAATCAACCAGCAGGCTTAGGAAGGTACTTTTCCATGGAAAAAATCATCGGTCATGATGGTCAAGTTGTGGAAGGCCTGTCGCTATGAAAGCGCAAAAAGGGACCATTCTGTTTTTGGCTGTCTTCGGTCTTCCGTTTGCGGTTGTCGCGCAAACGATCCCTGGCGGCGCTGCGATCGACGCCGAAGTGGGCAGGATTATGACCCACACTCACGCTCAAGGCATGGCGGTTGCGGTGATCGATCATAGCAAGGTCGCCTATGTGCAGTCGTATGGGATCCGTAACGCCAAGGGGGATCCGCTGACCACGGACACAGTCATGTACGGAGCGTCCCTGACAAAAACTGTATTCGTATACACCGTGATGCAGCTGGTTGATCAGGGTAAGCTCAAGCTCGATACTCCTATCGAGGCTGATCTCGACAAGCCGCTGCCCAGCTATGGGCCTGATCCAGTTTTTCCCGACAAGTATGGCCCGTACAAGGACCTCGCGGAGGATCCGCGTTGGGAAAAGATCACGCCGCGTATGTGCCTGACCCACTCCACCGGCTTCAGTAATTTCTGGTTCATCGAGCCAGACCAGAAGCTGCATATCCATTTCGAACCTGGCACGCATTTCAGCTACTCAGGCGAAGGCCTGATCCTGTTGCAATTCGTCGTCGAACACGGCCGCAAGGAGCAAGGCCTGGGACTGGATGTTGGAGATTTGGCCAAGACCGACTTCGACCGTCTGGGAATGACCCGCACAAGTCTGGTGTGGCGTAACGGTCAGGACCCCAATGTCGCCGATGGATGGAACGATCAGGGCCAACCGCAGCCACATGAGAAGCGCAGTAAGGTGCGAGCATCCGGATCAATGAATACCACGATTTCCGACTTGTCGAAGTTTACAGCCGCCTTCGTGACCGGCGATGGCCTGAGCCCTGGATCACGCGCCGAAATCACAAGGCCGGTGTTGCATATACCTACCGCCAGTCTGTTTCCACTTTTCCTTACCGACTTGCCGCCAGCTGAACAGCGCAAGGACCTCTACTCGGGACTCGGCGTCACCCTTTTCGACGGACCGCAGGGCCATGGTTTCTACAAGGGCGGACACGACGGCCAGACGGCCAACACCCTGGTCTGCGTGGAGGCGAGCCAGCGTTGCGTCTTGATCCTCTCGAACGATGTCCGCTCCGAGGCAGGTTTTCCTGAACTGGTGAGGTTTATTCTCGGCGATACCGGCGTTCCCTATGACTGGGAATATGGAGACCACGCAGGAAAGTCCTGAGTGCGCTGCTTTACTTCGTCCCAGCACCGGCCGGTCCGGGGCCTCCGCCACGCCACCACGGCTCACACTTCGGAAATGTGTAAAGAGGCGTGGGCTTCTGTTGTTTTGCGCTTTTCGTTTTCTTTGCCTTCTCTGGTTTTGCGTTTTTCACTCCCTGTGACTGCTCCGATTTTGTGTCTCCTCCTGTACCACTTGGCTGCTGGGCGCAAAGGCCAGAAGCGGCTGCCACTCCGCACAACAAAAGCCCGCACAACAAACGAACTCGCATTTCAATCTCCCTTCGCTTCAAACGTTCCCAGGCCGGGAATTGAGCAAAATGGATATTGGAAATTTGACGTGGGCACGTCTATCGTCAGAAATAACAGTCCGCTTTTCTTGCCCGCGATAGTAAAGGCTATTTACGGATTTGTGTTAACGGGCGATTCGGTGCGAGAAGCTACACGAAAGGCGGGAACGAGGCGCGCTCCAGTGTTTGATGCGAAGAAAAAGGAAGAGGCAGGATCGAATTCGATCGCGAGATGGATGGCATCGTTGGGAAGAACACGGAAAATATTTTCAGTGCCGGTTTCCGGAGTGATGTGAAATTCTTCGGTCGCACCTTCGAATTCCAAAGGACGCACGGAATGATTGGCGAAGATGATGCAGTTCCAACCGACACTGCCACAGGCGTTGCTTTCAGGGAGGAC
>Ga0265354_1000032_pt1 | contig 21446 bp, 19 predicted proteins | sample NZE1metagenome_FD_189074 | JGI IMG/M metagenome (GOLD analysis project Ga0265354, IMG submission 189074) | Rhizosphere microbial communities from Maridalen valley, Oslo, Norway - NZE1 | ecosystem: Host-associated > Plants > Roots > Rhizosphere > Soil | place: Norway: Oslo | collected 2017-09-14 | reverse complement strand
TCTACAAAAAAATTGGATAAGCAGGTTGTGAGAAGCGGAGAAAAAAGAAGCGGGCAGGAAATCCTGCCCGCTTGGCTGCCTCGACGGCCGAAATGGCCTATGTAAGTTGCGTTAGTTTCCGGAAGTGGTGGCAGTGCCGGCCGGCTGTGCATTTGCCTTAGGAATGCTGACGTAGCCGCTAACCGTATCCTTGCCAACCTTGTTCACAACGATCTCTTCAGGAATATGTGTGCCGGAGATGTAGAAGAAAATGGGCTCGTTCAGAGCACGGTTCTTCTTCTCAAAGCGCTTGTCTTCGACGGTCATGGCGAGATTCACCTGGTTCTTCTTCTCGTTGACGCCCTTGAGCTCGACGGTGACATTGCCGACCTTCTGGGGCTTGTTCTTGCCAGCTATGGTGAATTCGACGTAGTCACGTTCGCCGAGGCGGCGGAGTTGGTCGATTTCATCATGGTTGCGCGCGATGAGAGTGCCCATCTCGCTCTTGGCCATCTTCAGGTCTTCCTTGGTGGTGTTGAGGTCGGCGCTGACTGCGGTGACCTTAGTGTCGACGGTCTTCACGTCATCCGTGGCTGCCTTGGTCGCCAGTTCGGTGTGGACGGACGTGTCAAGAGCGCTGAGCTTTTGAGTGGTCTCGTCGTTCTGCTTCGCGGCTGCTTCGGTCGCTAGACGCGCCTTCTTGAGCTGACCCTGGGTAATCTTGAGCTTGTCTGTAACAACCTTCAAATCGCCCTGGAGATCAGAATTGGCTTTCTCGTCTTGCGCGATGCGGTCTTTCAACGAAGACATGTCTTGCTGCTCAGCCTGCTGCGACGTCTTGACCTCTGACGTAACGGCTTGCTGTGTAGCATCAAGCTTTGAAGAAGCGTTCCATCCAAATCCCAAGCCGGCAATCGCGACCAAACCCAGCACGATGATCGCAGGCAACTGCCAAGATGAATTGTTTCTCGTTTCCACTATGTGTTCCTCAACCATGTTGGTCTTTTCTCCTCACCCTAATGTGGGCGAACGATTTGTTTTTTTAATCGGCCCGTAACACAGAGGTAGCAAGTTGTGAGCCAAAGGAAGTACAGGGAACAATGGGCGAACCTACCCGTAAATTGATGAATAAATGGGGGTTGCTTGGGGGTGTCTCAAGGGCCATCGGGCCAGGGCAGTACTAGTCCTAGCAATCTTTACGTTAGAAAGGACCGTTTTGGACTTTCTTACGCTTGTGACGGGCTAGGGCAGATCGACTCCCAGGGATTTTAGGTCGGAAGTCAGCTGAGTTGGCGATTGAAACTGTATGCCGGCCAAGCCAAGTCTCTGAGCGGCTTCGACATAAGTTGGAATATCGTCAATGTAGACGGCTTCCTGAGCTTGGACTTTAAGGGCGCGAAGCGCCTCGCGATAGATCAAAGGATTCGGTTTGCTGGCGCCGACGGAACAGGAATAAATGCGCGTGGGGAAGAACTTGAAAAAGGTGTAGTTAGCCTCGAGATACTGGACGTGTATGGGGTCTGTATTGGAGAGAAGAGCCAGACGATAGCTCTTGGAGAGTTTTTGGAAGAAGGCGTCGTCGTGGATTGGGGTGGGGTCGAGGACACGATTCCAGATTTCCGTGAATTGGTCGAAGGTAAAGTTGCCGCCAAGCCTTCTGCTGAGATGCAGATACCAATCGCGGGGAGCCATTCGCCCTTCCTGCCAATCGGGCCAACGAGGATCTTTCTCTATTGCGGACCAAAGGTCGGTCGGAGAGAGAGATGTTCCGGATGAGAGTCCTCGCATGGCCCGGGCGACATCGATCCGCACCAGGACGCGGCCTATGTCAAAGATAATGGCTCGTAGTTTGGTGGCTGGCATGGGTTATTCAACCTTGTGGTTGAATACGGCAGGCTCAGAGGGGGAATGAGAGGCACCCTTGGAACGGAGCAGGCCGATGATGGCAGGAAGAATGGAGATGACGGCAACCACGGCAATAACATAGTGAATGTACTGGCCGATGTTGGGGATGAAATGTCCCAGCGAGTAGCCGCCGAGGATCATGGCGCCAATCCAGAAGACGCCGCCAAAAACGTCAAAGAGCAGATAGCGGGAATAAGGCATTTTTGCGGCACCGGCCACCGGTGGGCAAAATGTTCGAACGATGGGCACGAATCGCGCGAGGATCACGGCGCGGCCACCGTATTTCTCGTAGAACTCATGGGCGCGTTGGAGATGGCTGCGGCGAAAAAAGAAAGAGTCTTCGCGGCGATAAAGGGCGGCGCCCGCGGAACGGCCAATCCAGTAGCCGATCTGATCACCTGCTATTGCGCAAAGCATGACCGGGAGCAGAAGCCACTTGAGGGGAATGACGCCGGCGTAAGAGAAGATGCCGGCGGTGATCAGAAGCGAGTCGCCGGGAAGAAAAAAGCCAACAAAGAAGCCCGTTTCTATAAAGACGATGGTGCAAACGAGAGGAGCGCCGCCGGAGCGGATTAGTTCTCGAAGTCCTTCTGGGCTGTAGAGCGAGTGGAGAAAGTGGAGGATGGATTGGAGCAAGCGGAATGGTTCCTCGAAAAGTTTATTTGAGAAGCGGGCACCGGGACGAGCGCGCGTGAGCGCAAGGTCGTAAAAGCTCCCAGTCCAATACGGTAGCAGAAAACTCCGACATCCTCTCCGCATTCATGCCAGAGAAGGAGTGAAGCGATAACGGCCGCGATCAACGACGCCAGGCGAATCATCGGGATGCCTCCGCGAGCCAGAGATAACTTTGGGCTTCGGCTTCTAGCCGAGCCTGGAATTCGGTATGGGGGTCTTTGCGAGGATTGAGCAGCGCCTGGATGCGGGGTAGGGCACGGTGCGCGGCTGCGACGCCAGCTTCGATGGCCTCGTCTGCGCGGTCGAAATCATCCCACGCAAAAGACTGGACGTCGGGGCGGAGAACCAGATCCGCGTGACGTTCCCAAATTTCGAGCTGATGCTTCTGAGCGGCGCTTACGGCGCGGCAGACCACTTGAAAGATGTTGGATGGAGCGCCTCGATGTCCGTCTTCGACGCCCACTGAAACGGCGATGACGTGCTGGGCGCCCAGATCGCGCGCGGCACGGGTTGGAACTTGCGCGACTAGTCCTCCATCCGCAAGGCAGCGAGTGCCGATTTTAACGGGTTCGAACAAGCCTGGGAAAGCGCAACTCGCACGGATTGCTTCGCAGAGATTCCCGTGAGTGAAAATGACGGGTTCGCCGTTCGCCAAATCCGTCGCGACCACGGCCATGGGAATTCGAAGATCCTCGAAGCGACGCGATTCGAAAACTTGTTCGATGAGGTTACCTAGCCGGTGATTGCTGGCCAAGCCCAAGCGAGAAACGCGCCAGCGGCCGATATCGCGAAAACGAATTTTGCGGCAAGTAGCGATGATCCTGGAGAGAGGCGCGCCGCTTGCGTAAGCCGCGCCAAGAATGCTGCCCACGCTGGTGCCAGCGATATAAGAAATTGGTATGTGATTTTGCTCGAGAACCTGCAGAACGCCGAGATGGGCGAATCCACGCGAAAACCCACCGCCTAAAGCCAAGCCCAATCCTGCTCTTTCGGACGAGGCTACTGGCCTCTCGGTCAGTGAGGAGTGGTCGGGACGCGTCATGCCAGAAGAATGCCATCCACATCATTACTACCCAATGGACCGGGCGTCCCGGAAAAACAGTACGTGCGTACTTCTGTACCGAATCAGCACAAATTCTCGCTTGAGAAAAAAGGCAGTACCAACTTACTAGGCTAGTACCCTCGCTGTACCATTGTCGGAAAATGTGCGCTCAGCGATTCTGTTCACGTCAGCAAGGGCTGAACATCTGCAGGAGGGGGAATGGACAGCGCGTACGAAGCTTGGATGGGGCAGCCTGTCGTGCTGCAAGTAGCGCTAGGCGATATTAAGGTGCCGCTCCGGGGCACGTTGTTGAAAGATGGCGGTGAAACGGTTCGGATGAGGATTGGAGAAGGCTGGGATGTGGACATCTATAAAGCGATGATCCTGGCCGTTGAACAAGATGCTATGGCATTGCTTCCCGCGTGAGGAGGAATGATGAATAGCCAAGTGCCAAAATATGTGACGCAAGGACGGGCGGCGCTGCTGCTTGGAATTTCCGAAGACGAACTCTCGCGACTCTCTGACGAGTCTGGATTGGGACACCGGGAATGCGCGGGAGAACAAGAAGAGACATTTTTCACCTACGAAGAGCTACGGAAGATTTGCATGCTGACCGTGCATCAGGTGAATTGAAAATTTATCGAGTTTCCTCCGGCCCCCCTCAGCAGTAACCCCCACCCGGGTCGCTCCCCCCAGCGACCCGGGTTTTTCTTTTTCCAGAGGATTTCGAGAAAACGACTCTGATTTGGAGCTTGCGTTTTACTGCGGACTACGGCGTTCCCTACTTCGAACGATTCAGATTTCCTTTGACACCAGAGGCCTGGGGAAAGAGACTTAGCGCCGCAAAGTTACAGGGGATGGAAAAATGTGGCAGGGAACATCTGGAAGAACGCGAACGCTCGGAATCGCGATTGTTTTTGCGGGATTGGGGCTGAGTTATGCGGTTGGAGCAGGGCGCGCGGCGGACGACGAGAGATATGACGTGGTCATCGCGAATGGCCGGGTGATGGACCCGGAATCCGGGTTGGACGCGGTGCGCAACGTGGGGATTAGCGGTGGCAAAATTCGCGCGATTTCGTCTAGTCCGCTGCAGGGGAAGACGACGATGGATGCGAAGGGGCTTGTCGTTGCGCCGGGATTTATCGATTTGCATGAACACGGCCAACAGCCCAGGAATTATCAGTTCCAGGCCCACGATGGCGTCACGACTTCGCTCGAGCTGGAGGCAGGAACCGCTGATGTAGCCGGTTGGTATGCGCAGCGGGAAGGGAAGTCGCTGATCAATTTCGGCGTGAGCGTCGGGCATATTCCCGTGCGAATGAAAGTTCTGCACGATACGTCGGGAGGCTTGCTCGCCACGGGCGATGCAGCACACCGCGAAGCTAGCGCCGCAGAACTCGCCGAAATGAAAACCGATATGGAAGAGGGTTTTCGGCAAGGTGCTTTGGCGGAAGGGATGGGGGTGAACTACACGCCTGGAGCCACACGCCAGGAGATTGTGGAGATGTTCCGCATCGCGGCAAAGTACGGCGCGTCCGTACACGTGCATCTGCGATATGCGGGATTGAAGGAGCCCACCACGGGAGTTGCAGGGCTCGAAGAGGTTCTTGCAGCAGCGGTCGCGACTGGCGCACCGCTACATGTCGTCCACATCACCAGCATGGGGCTGAAGTTCACGCCGGACCTTATTGCGATGGTGGAGGGCGCGCAGAAGCATGGACTGGATGTGACGACGGAATGCTATCCATATACGGCGGGAAGTACGTCGCTGGAATCCGCGATTTTTGATCCTGGCTGGCAAGAAAATATGGGAATCACGTATAAGGACGTGCAGTGGGCGGCGACCGGTGAGCGGTTGACGGCGGAGACGTTTGAAAAATACCGGAAGCAGGGTGGAATTGTGGTCATCCACTCGATTCCGGAAGAAGCGGCGCGAACGGCGGTGGCGAATCCTATTGTGATGATCGCCAGCGACGGCATGCCGATCACGGGAGCAAAGGTGCATCCGCGCGGACAAGCAACATTTTCGCGAGTGCTTGGCCACTACGTGCGAGAAGAGAAGGCGCTCGACTTGATGCTCGCGCTGCGCAAAATGACGCTGATGCCGGCGCAACGCTTGGAGAAGCGGGCACCTGTGTTCAAGGATAAAGGGCGGATTCGCGTTGGCGCCGATGCGGACATCACAGTTTTCGATCCCGACCGCATCATTGACAAAGCTACCTTTGACGACCCGCTGCAGTATTCGGCCGGGATACAGTTCGTGCTGGTCAATGGCTTTGCCGTTTTGAAGGACGGCCAGCTTGTAGAAGGCGTGTTTCCTGGACGCGCGGAGCGCGCGCCGATTTATCAATGACATTACAGACAACCAAAAGTCTGGCTTACATATGCGGCGCCGCCTTTCCACATTGTTGCTAGTCCTATTAGGTTGCTGCCTGACAGGTGCGGGTAACAAACCCGAGGTCGTGCCACAGGACATAACCTACTGCCAACTTGCCAGGGATCCGTCCGCGTTTTCTGGTAAACGTATGCGGATTCGTGCCATCTATTTGTACTTTTTTGAGGGCTCGCGCCTCAAATCGCCGACATGCTGCTCAGATCATGACCCGCAGATGCAGATATGGGTGGATTTTGATGAGGAGCTAGAGGGCAGCTCTAAAAGGTTGCTTCACAAGTTCCCGGAGGGTATGGGGGAAGTTCTTGTCGTTTTTGTCGGTAAAATTGAAACCGGCAAAGTCTACGGACCCTTTGGTGAGCGGGTTCGATTAGTGGTGGACCGAATCGAAAAGTTTGAGAAGAAAGCAAAACCTGATGCTTGTCAAGATTCCTCATGGGTTCCACAAAACTGTGAACCTTCGGGCATGTTATATTGCGCAGGCCGCGCGTCAGAGTTGAGCAGCAGGCTGCCAGAAAACCCACTAAACCAATCGAATAGGGTTTCCCTGATTCTTATACTTGCCACAAAGTGGATGACCTGCGCACCGCTATGTTAATATTTCTGAACGGCGCGCCCGTAGCTCAGTTGGATAGAGCGTCTGGCTACGAACCAGAAGGTCGGGAGTTCGAGTCCCCCCGGGCGCACCAGTCCTTTCGTCACCCGTGCTTGCCAAGTCACCACGATTACCTTGAGGCGTCACCGAATGTCCAGCTGGACTCTCAATAAATTGTTGAAAGCCGCTTAACTCCGGGAAGGGGCACGTTTGCAGAATGTGTCCAGCTCACATGAAGGAGCTCTCGTGCGAAGACTAGCTTACATCGGTATGCTCATCTCTGTTGCATTTTGCTCCTTGGCAATACGGGCCGAGGAGATTCACCTGAAGGACGGAACAAAATTAAACGGAAAGATCATCGCGGTCGAGGGTGACACTTTCCTAGTAAAGACCGCCTACGGCAATATCCAAGTACCGCGGCAGCAAATTGTGTCCGTCAGTTTTCCCGAGAACGAATCTACGAATGCCACATCCGAATCCCCGGGCGCTGTTCCCTCGCTCATTGACGAATCTTTGGACGGTACTTCCTATACCAACAGGACAGAAAAATTTCAAATGACATTTCCTACAGGGTGGAGTCTTGATCCGGATTTGCGCAAGCAGTCGAAGGACATTGCTGCTGCACTTCAATCGCCGGATCAGACGCTCTTCTTTTTGATGACTCCAGAAAAGTTCGTGGGAAGTCTGGCTACCTATGGAGTGCTCGCCGAAACTCAGTTTCAGACCAAATTCAAGGATTACGAAAAGCTTTCACAATCGGCTATAGAGCTCGATGGCAAAAAGGGCATCAAGCTTATTTGGCACGCGAAGAATCCTCAAGCGAATGACGCTTCGCTGAAGGGGCTTGTGTACATCATTCCCTATGAAGGGCGTATGGTGCGGCTCACTTTTCTCACATTGGAACCGCTTTTTGACGAAGCTCTGCCTTCGTTCGAAAGGATCGCATCCTCCTATCAAACAACAATTTACGCGAAGTAGGAAGAAGGTCCGTTTGATAGGCCAGATAGGCTAAACAGAATATGAATGGGATAGATCTTCGCACCACCCCGCATCGCCGCTGGAATCCGCTTCTGCGGGAATGGGTGCTGGTTTCCCCGCATCGCACGCAACGGCCGTGGTTGGGGAAAGTTGATAAGGTCGCTCCCTCGCCGGCCATCGAGTACGACCCCGAGTGTTACTTGTGCCCGGGCAATGTGCGCGCGGAAGGATTGAGAAATCCGGGGTACGCCGAGACGTTTGTCTTCGACAATGATTATCCGGCCATGCTTCCGAATGTTTCTCCGTATGAAACGGACCAGGAAGGATTGATCGTGGCTCGCGTGGAACGGGGAATTTGCCGCGTGGTGTGTTTTTCGCCAAGGCATGACCTGACGATTCCGCGCATGAACCAGCAAGAAGTGGAGCGGGTTGTGGAGGTGTGGACACAGCAGCACCGGGAATTGAGTGAAATGCCGTGGGTGAAGCACGTACAAATTTTCGAGAACCGCGGCGCGCTGATGGGCGCGAGCAACCCGCATCCGCACGGACAGATTTGGGCTAACGGAGAAGTGCCGAATATCCCCGTGAGAGAGCAAGCCGCGATGCGCGGATTTTTTCAAGGGAATGCAAAATGTCTTTTGTGCGAATATTTGCGGTTGGAGATCGAGGATGGCGAGCGCATTGTTTGCGAGAACGAGGGATTTGTGGCTCTCGTGCCTTACTGGGCGGTCTGGCCTTTTGAAACGATGATCTTGAGCCGGCGCCACATTGCGAGCCTGGCGGAATTGGACCGTAAGGAGCAAGGAAATCTTGCGGACATTCTTCGAAGATTGACTATTCGCTACGACAATTTATTTGAGACGGCTTTTCCCTATTCGATGGGCTTTCATCAAGCGCCGACGGATGGCGAGAATCATCCGGAGTTCCATTTTCACGCGCACTATTTTCCGCCGCTACTTCGATCCGCGACCGTGCAGAAATATATGGTGGGCTATGAATTGCTCGCGGGTCCGCAGCGCGATATCACGGCCGAAGGCGCGGCTGCGAGGTTGAGAAATTTGGCGGAAACGCATTACCTCGATGGCCACTGAGTTGTTCAGAAGCGCAGTTCGGCCGAGATCGAACATCAATAAGAATTGACGCGTTCTAAAGGCGGCTCCTGATGGACTTGCAGCTTAAAGAGAAAGTAGTCCTCATTACTGGCGGTGCGAAGGGTATCGGTGAGGCTATCACTCGTGGCTGCGCTCGCGAGGGCGCCATCCCCGTGTTTGTGGACAAGGACGCCGAGGCGGGGAAGCGGCTTCAGACTGAATTGGTGATCGCTGGGGCAACTTGCAGCTTTATCTCCGCGGATGTGCTGTCGGTGGAAAATTGCCGCGTGGCCGTCGAGCAAACGCTTAAGGAGTACGGGCGGCTGAATGTTCTCGTGAACAATGTGGGCGCGAATGACAATGTTGGACTCGAGAGCGGCAGCCCGGAAAAATTTGTGAGTTCGCTCCGGCTGAATCTTTTTCACTACTACAACATGGCGCATTTCGCTCTGCCCGCCCTGAAGAAATCGCAGGGCTGCATTCTGAATATCGCGTCGAAGGTGGCCGTCACTGGGCAGGGCGGCACTTCGGGATATGCTTCGGCGAAGGGGGCGGTACTTGCGCTAACGCGTGATTGGGCGGCGGAATTGCTTCCGAGTGGCATTCGCGTGAACGCTTTGGTCCCGGCGGAAGTGAGTACGCCACTGTACAAGCAGTGGGTCAGCACATTTCCGGATCCTGAAGCGAAGCTTGCGCACATCGTCTCGAAAATACCGTTGGGCAAGCGGATGACGCAGCCCAGTGAAATCGCGGCGATGGTTTTGTTTCTCATCTCCTCGCAGGCGTCGCACATCACAGGGCAGCACGTGTTCGTGGACGGCGGGTATACGCATCTCGATCGCGCTCTAACCTAAAGAAACGAAATCACAGCAGCTTGGCCGCCGAAGAATTTGCGACCACCATTGGGCTGCAAAGGCGATGAAAAGTGAATAAACGATATTGTCTAACGCTGGATTTGAAGGCCGCCCCTGAGTTGATCGCCGAATACACGCGTTATCACGAGAAAGTTTGGCCGGAGATCACGAAGAGCATAAAAGACTCGGGTATTGAAGACATGGAAATATATCTGCTCGGCACGCGAATGTTTATGGTGATGGAAGTGAACGAAAAATTTTCTTTCGAGGCCAAAGCGAAAGCCGATCGCGAAAATCCGAAAGTACGCGAATGGGAAGAGTTAATGTGGAAATTTCAGCAGCCATTGCCCAGCGCTAAGCCCGGCGAAAAGTGGCTCCTGATGGAGAGAATTTTCAAGCTTGAAAAATAAGTTGCGGTAGCCGAATATGCGTCGGCTTGATTGGTGTTGAGGTTTGTCTGGGTACGCAGTTCTGGAAACGGAAATAACTCTGTTGGGAGGCTGATGCCATGGGACCAAACCGTATTCCTCGGCGCGATTGGCTGTTGGGCACTAGCGCCTCGCTCGTCACGTTAGCTGCTGCCTCTACGGGCAACGCAGCCCCGCTCGCGCAACCCTGGATGCCGGCTCCGCTCCCACAGCCACAAGCCTCTTCCGATACAGAGGATGCCGATCGCATTCTCCGGATGAAATGGTGGCACGAAGCGCGCTTTGGCATGTTCATTCACTGGGGCCTGTACAGCGTGCTTGGCCGGCATGAATGGGCTATGGAGGAAGAGGGCATTCCTGTAAGCGAATACGAGCTTTTGGCGAAACGCTTTCAGCCGCAGCCGAACGCCGCTCGCGCATGGGTCAAGCTCGCAAAAACGGCGGGCCAGAAATACATGGTGATGACCACCAAGCATCACGAAGGTTTCTGCAATTTCGATACGAAGCTCACCAACTACTGCGCGCCAAAGCAAGGTCCCGGGCGCGATCTCGTGCGGGAATATTTGGACGCTGCGAGAGCCGAAGGCATGCGCGTCGGCTTCTACTATTCGCTGATGGATTGGCATCATCCGGATGGCGCGCGCTGCGCCACGGATCCGGAAGCGCGCAAACGCTTCGTTGAATATACGCACGGCCTCATCCGCGAACTGATGACCAATTACGGGAAAATCGATGTGCTTTGGTACGACGTGGATTGGCCGCTTACCGCCGAGCAATGGGAATCTGAACGCATGAACAAGATGGTTTTCGGGCTACAGCCGGACATCATCGTGGACAACCGAAATGGCTTGCCGGGCGATTTTTCAACTCCCGAACAGGAAATTGTAGCGGAGAAGGGAAGCCGCTCCTGGGAAAGCTGTATGACGCTGAATGATAGCTGGGGTTACCAGCGAGCCGATGACAATTGGAAAAGCTCGAAAACAGTCATACGAAATCTTGTCGAGTGTTCGCGCGATGGCGGCAACTATCTTTTGAATATCGGCCCAAAACCGGATGGCTCGATTCCGGAAGAGTCGGTGCGCGTGCTGACGGACGTTGGCCAGTGGATGTCGCGGAATGGCGCTGCCATTTACGCTACCGAGCGTTGTCAGGTACATGCCTCCGAGTTTGCCGGATTTACGCGACAGGGGAACACGCTCTATATGCATGTTTATTTCTGGCCGGGCGAGACCGTTGCATTGGCAGGACTGATGACCAAAGTGAAATCCGCGCGGCTCTTCGCTTCCGGCAATGAAGTTAAATTCGAGCAGGATCGCTTCCGCGTGCGATTTACAGGCTTGCCGGCAGATGCGCCCGATCATCTGCTCACTACACTTGCGATTGAATGTGAATCAGAGCCAATTCAAGACACGCGATATGTGCGCGTCCAAAGGCCGCGCAACGGCGTTGGCGTGTGACCACCTCATCCTTCCAATAATCGACTAGACGACGAAGAAAGATCCTTGAAACATAGCTGAGGCCTTTGCTATGGAGCTGGAGACCAGGCCAGCTTCTTTTCTGGCGGCTAGGTAGAGTCTTGCACGTATATCTACTAGATTGACCGCCCTTTGCCTCGGGAGTATTTCTACCCGGCCCCGAGCCCTAAGGAGGCTCTCCCCTATGGAACGATTCTTAGTTTGTAACAACCCGAAGTGTCACTTTGTCCTAGACCGTCGCATTAACGGCAAATCGCTGGATGGCGCGCAGCTTATCCAAAAGAAATGCCCATCATGCGGCGGAGACTGGTCGTCCATCTGCCCGTCATGCACACAGACCCTGGCCGTGAAGTTGGTCGCTGGGCTGCCGCATTCCGTCTGCTGCGACCGCAAACTGCATGCGAGTGCAAGGGCCGCCTAGTCTTCCTTGTACAGGGAAAAGACCGTTTTGATCAGAAAGGGAACCAGGGACAACTTCATTGTGTCTCTGATTCCCTAAACGATGATGGCTTAGGGTCTAGGGCCGAAGCTTGTTCGCGACATCCGCGGCAAGTCCTAGTTTCTCGTCGGCTTGCGTAAGAAGCTCCTTCGTCTCCTGCTAGTGACCATCAAGTTAGGCGCAGTTCGTCTCTTTTCCAGACTAGGACAGTGCGTGTGCTAAAATTGTGTTGAGTGGAGAGGAACGCACGTGTCTAGCAAGATTTCCAAGTGTCTATGGATTGCGGGAGTATTTCTTCTACTAGTTACGCCGTGTGGCGTTCGTTGCCAATTAGCCGGGGACGCTCCGGTCTGGCCGTCGTCTCAATCGGGCAAGGACCGTGTGCTCCGGCTTTACAACACGCACACCGGCGAGCGGATCGAAATCGTCTACCGGCGGGGCGAGCTGTACGTTCCTGACGCCCTTGTCAAGCTCGACCATTTCCTTCGCGATCATAATAGTGGCGACGTTCGCCACTTTGATCCTCGCCTGTACGATATTCTCTCCGATCTCACCGCATCGGTGGGCAAGCCGGGAGCGGAAATCGAGATCGTTTGTGGCTACCGCACTCCGTCAACCAACGAAACGCTTCGCGCCCACACCACAGGTGTCGCCAAGAACAGCCTTCATATTCAAGCGGAAGCGATTGACCTGCGCGTGCAAGGAGTTGATACGCTCAAGTTGCGCAGAGCGGCACTCGCCTTGCAGAGCGGCGGCGTAGGCTACTATCCTCACTCTGACTTCATACACGTTGACGTCGGCCGAGTTCGCCAGTGGTGTTTCCAGTGCCCAGCGAGCCTGCTCGCCGGTGGCGATTAGGGTCGATTAACCTGGGTAGGGGTAACCTTTCTCAAGCACTTTTTCGAGTGTCGCGTCGTGTCCATAAATGTCGTCGTAAAAGTGGACAACACCATCCTCAGTCACGATCACAGTGGCGTAAAGAATTAGAACGGGAATTGGCTGCGTAAGATTCACCTGCTGTTGGGTGGTTCCGTTCATGGCAGCCCGAACGCGGTCCATATCCCAGCCGGGATTGTTGCGCAGGACCCAAACCGCCAAGTCTGCGGGCTTTTCCAACCGAATGCATCCATGGCTGAAATCCCGTCGTGATTTTGAAAAGAACACCTGCTCGGGCGTATCGTGAAAATAAATGTTGTAGCTATTGGGAAAGATGAATTTCACGAGCCCTAGCGAATTTTTGGGCCCTGGCGTTTGTCTGATGAAAAGTTTGCCTGCGCGGAGCTGCGCGAGCACTTCGCTTGTGACCGTTCCCGATGTGACGACAGTCTGGCGGTTGTCTACCACCTCGAATCCCTTCTTTGCCAGGTAGTCAGGATCCTTGGCCAATTTCGGAAGGAATTCGGCTTTCGCTATGGAGTAGGGAACGCTCCAATAGGGCCGAAATACGACGTATTCCATAGTGTCTGTGAATACGGGCGTATTGTGGCCGAAGGCTTTGCCAACAACTACGTTCATCTGCAAGACAGTTTTGAAGTTTTCGTCATAGGCGCGCAAATGGAACTCTGGGATGTTCGCAACAATGGGCGATTTTTGATAAGAAACGGGCAACCAGCGCCAGCGCTCAAGGGTGACTTGCATCTGGCGTATTCGAGCGCTGAGAGGAACGTTCAGATCAGCCAACGTTTGTGCAGTGATTCGTCCATCAGGGGTTCGGCCTAGCCGGCGTTGGAAATTCTTGACGGCATCCACTAGCGGACCTTGGTACACCGTTCCATCGGCCTGGACATTTGCGTCGGCCGGAAGATCACCTACTAGCCGGAGCAATCGTGTCAGTTGAGGGGCGCCCGCATACGGATCTCCTGGGGCGATCGTTTTTTGTATGGCGGGGAGGGGCGTACTGTCAGTTTGCTTCGCAAGCTGCAAATAAGTGTGCAGGGCTTGAATCGTCCGCTGGTAACCCGGATATGGAGGTTCCACCTTCGTTAGGACGCCAGAAACATCGGAAGCATCCACAACATTTTGTTTTAAGAATTCAGGCAAATCGTATTTTTTCGCCACAATGTCGAGGTCGAAGTCAAAGTGTTTGGGATTCACCTTGCCGATGTGCAGGTCTGAGATATACCTCATGATGCAGACGGTGAGTGCGGCATCGAATCGCACCGCATCGGCCTCAGACGGTTGGGTCGCAGAAGGTTTAAGTTTTGCAAGGCGGTCGCTCCAACGCGGCCCATCGTAATCTTCCGCGGACAATCCCTTTTGATCTGCTTGCAACAGGATCGCAATAATTTGCTGCGCCTCCGGCGTAGGTTGCATTCCTTTCACCCAGGGAAGGGAATACCCGTACGATTCGTAAAATTTCTGCAAATGTTTTTGATAGTCGCTGAAATCGGGCCAGCGCAAGTCCGCGAGGTTTCCTGCCTGGACGATGGACCGCAACGAAGCTTGGCTCTCAGCACCCAGTTGTTGAGGCGGAGCTGCAGATTGCGCGGCGTTTTCTGGGTGGCTGCCCGCTTGTTTCGTGCAGCCAATTCCGGGACTCCACCATAGCGCAACCGTAGCGATGAGCAGTACTGCCAGCTTGCTTTTGGATATCCACGATCGATTCACTGAATTCCCCCGTTTCTCTCTGACTGGACGAATCTTTTCCAAACGCAGTGCCAAGTACCGATTGCCTGGCGCAAAAATCCACATGCCAAACTTCTTTGCCATTTCAAGGCCCGTTATGAGGTCCATCCCTTCAGATTAATCTAACACTAAGATGGATACGCATTTTCTCATCTCAAGGGCTAGCGAGACGTCGCCAAACGTAATACTGTCGTAGCACCAATTGCATTGATGCAAAAATGGAACCACAAGAACATCTCGACATTTTGATCATTGGCGCTGGCCTCTCTGGCATCGATGCGGCGTACCGGTTGCAGACCGCCTTACCCGGAAAGACCTATGCGATCCTCGAAGCGCGCGACTCCATCGGCGGAACGTGGGATCTCTTCCGATACCCGGGCGTCAGGTCGGATTCAGATATGCACACCCTGGGATTTCCTTTCCGGCCCTGGGACGCGGACCAGTCAATCGTTGGCGGCGCTGATATTTGCAACTATATCCGCGACACCGCAACAGAATTTGGCCTCGACGGCAAAATTAGATTGGGACACAAGGTGGTTCGGGCCTCCTGGTCCACATCTGAAGCGCGTTGGACAGTGGAAGCCCGCGTGAAAGCGGATGGGCGGATCGTCCGACTATCCTGCAACTTCCTTTACATGTGCAGCGGTTACTATGACTACGACAAGGGTTTCAGTCCTGAATTTCCGGGCATGAAACAGTTTGCTGGGCAAATCCTGCATCCTCAGGAGTGGCCCGAGAAGCTTGACTACGCAGGCAAGCAGATTGTCGTTATCGGCAGTGGCGCGACGGCCGTGACGCTAGTTCCCGCACTTGCTAAGGAGGCAGCGCATGTCACGATGCTGCAACGCTCTCCTACTTATGTAGCTACACGTCCGGCGAAGGATGCAATTGCTCTCTGGCTGTATCGGCATTTGCCGAGGAGCGTTGCCGCAAGGCTTATAAAATGGAAAAACGTGGCATATGGCATCGTCACGTACAACTTTGCCCGCAGCAGACCAGAAAAATTCAAAGGGTTAATCATAGAGGGTGTCCGGCGACAGTTGAACGACGGCTATGATGTCGCCCAGCATTTTACGCCGAGCTATAACCCCTGGGATCAGCGGCTCTGTTTGGTGCCAGACGGTGATCTGTTTGCTTCCATCCGCTCCGGCCAAGTGTCTATCGTCACCGATACGATCGAAACATTTGTTGAATCAGGGATTCGTTTGAAGTCTGGCAAGACGTTGCCGGCGGATATTGTCGTGTCTGCGACAGGCCTTGTCGTGAAGCTGATGGGTGGCGCCGAGATTCTCGTCGATGGCGTCACGGTCAAATTCAACGAGAAAATGTTGTACAAGGGCGCGATGTTCAGCGGTGTCCCGAATCTCGCAGTCGCCTTTGGGTATACGAACGCTTCCTGGACTCTGCGGTGCGATCTCACCGCGCGTTATGTCTCTCGGTTGATCAAATATATGGATCGCAAAGGCTGGTCGATCGCTTTGCCATATCTCTCCGATCCTTCGATGGCGTCCGAGCCGCTGCTTAATTTTAGCTCAGGATATGTCCGCCGAGCCGATGGCGTATTACCCAGGCAAGGACAGAGAGCGCCATGGCGAGTGAAGCAGAATTATGCGAAGGACGTGGCCGACTTTACGTTCGGGTCCATCAGTGATGGGACGTTGAGGTTTTACCAAAGGCAGGCCGGTTCCGGACGCGTGCAAAAATAATTAGCGGAATTTATTGGGAGACTCTTGTCTTTCACTAAACTGAGATAGGCCCGGGCGAACTACTGGTAGCGCTTGCCCGTCAGCCTTTTCCGTTGCCTCGTCCCAAGTCCGCGGGTCGTAGGTGGCCCTCCTAAACCGACAACGCCGTGACCCTCATTCCGCACGGTCCCCACCTTCAGCTATCGAAAAACTTGATACGAAGCATGCGGTTTCAACTTGACGTTAGTCAATATTATGTGATACGGACAATCATAATTTTGGATAGCACGTCGGGGCATGGGTCTTCAAATTCCTGGGACTGAGCAAGAGTCTCTCGTAATGACCCCATGAACATCGACGAAGCTGGCATAAATCGGCGCTCGGTCGGGCAATCGCGTTCAAGTCCGGCTGGTCGATGAGCTACGGTGCGAAGCAGGCTTACGTGGACGATTTCGGCAAAAGTTCCGCGAAGGGTTCGCTGAACCAGGAGGATTTATGAGGGCAACTTTTCTTACTGGCGCATTTCTGTCCTTGGCTTGTTTGCTGCCCGCCAACGGCGTGGCGCGCGCGCAAGGCGGCGGTACATCGGGCGAAATCCGCGGGACGATAACGGATCCCACCGGAGCGACGGTGCCGAAGGCCACGGTGGCCATCGAAGATTCCGAGAAGGGAATCCGCCGCACAGTGGTGACGGAGACTGACGGCGAATATCGAGTGACGGGGCTCCCGCCAGCTTCCTATGCGTTGACTATCGGGAGCTCCGGGTTCCGGACCGAGATCCGAAAGGGCGTGGTTCTCAATGTCGGAGAGACGCTTGTGCTCGATTTTCGTTTGCAGGTAGCTTCGGCGAAGGTAGACGTGGAAGTTACGGCGGAATTGCCAGCGGTGGAAACTTCCAGAGGGAGCCAGGCGGACACAGTAGTGCAGCAAGAAATCGCCGACCTGCCCATCGACAGGCGCGATTACCTCACTTTTACATTGTTGATGCCCGGTGTCAGCAATTCAAACACGATTACGGACAATGCCGACTTCCGCGTCAAGCAAACGCCCCAGAGCGGCCTGTCTTTTTATGGAAGCAATGGCCGGGGCAACAGCGTCACGGTGGATGGCGGCGAAGCTAACGACGACGCTGGCGGCGTGCGCCTCAATTTGGGTCAGGTTGCCGTCCAGGAATTCCAGATTAACCGCAGTGACTACGGCGCTGATCTTGGCGGCGCTAGCGGCGCCGTCATCAATATCGTCTCCAAGTCCGGCACCAACGAGTTGCACGGCAGCCTGTTCGGTTTTTTCCGCGATAGTTCTATGGACGCGCGCGACCCGTTCGCTTTCAACCAAGCATTGCAACCTGGCGATCCCTTTTCGCTTGATGCGCAAGGGACGCCCGTCAAGGATTCTCTCAATCGGCAGCAATACGGGGGCAGCGTGGGCTTCCCAATCAAGAAAGATAAGACGTTTCTGTACGCTGCCTACGAAGGTTTGAACTCCAATGCGCAGGATTCTGTGCCACTGCTGACGAATAGCAACATTTTTGCTCCCACAAACACTCAGCAGGCAATTATCGGCAGTCTGGCGTCGCAACCGGCCACCAATATGGTCCCATGCCTTACGACGAATACGGCAAATCCGCTGCTAAATCCCATTGTCCTGACCGCGCCGGAATGTGCGTTTGCACTTCAAAGCATCTTGACGATAAATCCCCCTCAAGAGCCGGGCAATATTTTTGTTCCGCCGATTAAATCCGCGCTGGATCCTTATATAGTGAACCAATTCGAGACTAACGGCGGGTTGTTCCCATTTCCCATCCGTTCAAACGCTTTTTCCGCTCGACTCGATCATCGCTTTAGCGACAGCGATCAGGCTTTTCTCCGCTACAGCTTCGACCACCTCACCGAGAAAGACCCCGACCTTCAGGCATTGACGGCCTTTTCCCGTGGCAATTCCGAACTCGCCTGGGACAGCACTTTGCAGGGCTCGTGGTTCCATCAGTTCAGTGCCTCGACGCAGAATGAAGCCTTTGCCCAGTGGAATTGGTATCAATTTAACGTGAACACCAATGACCCCGGTGGGCCCGGTCTCGACGTCGAGGGCTACGGTTTCTTTGGTCGCGGCATTTTTCTTCCCAGCTACTCCACCGGACGCCGCTATGAAATCGGGGACAATCTGACGCTCGTTCGCGGTCACCATACGATCAAGGCGGGATTTGAGGAGTTAATCCGCGGCAACAACACCACTTCGCAAACCTTTTTTGCTGGCCGCTTTGAATTTCTCGAATTGCCGGGTGCTTTGGTCAGTCTTTGTTTGGAAGCTCCAGCCGCCTGCGGAGTCAACTCAGCGGCTTCGAGTATCAGCACGCTGCAGTCGTGGAGCCTGGGATTGCCCGCATTCTACGAACAAGGCTTCGGCGATCCGAAATACGTGGAAACTCGACCGTTCACGGCGGGCTATGTCCAGGACACCTGGCAGCTCCGGAACAATCTGACGCTGCATTACGGCCTGCGCTACGAGTTGGATACGCAGTATGGAGTCTTGCATACACCCAAGAAAAATTTTGCGCCGCGAGTGTCCATTGCATGGGATCCCTTCAACGATCACAAAACAGTCGTCCGCGCTGGGTACGGGATTTTCTACTCTCCAATTTATGCTCAGATTCCCAGCGTCGTGAACGTGCTCGGCAATGTCAACGGGAAGCGAACCATCGCCAATACTCTCGTTTCCATCCTCGGCGCCGCCACCGGCAATCCTGCGATTCCCGAGACCAGTTCGGCGATAATTTTCCAGACGCTTTATGCTGATGGACTCACGGCAAATCCGGTCCAGAACAGCATCATTGGTTGCGGCGCCCCGGCTACGGGACAATATGCCTGCATTACCCCAGGCGACCTGACGCAGTTTGGCCTCACCGTCGCGAACACCGGCCCGCTGCCGCCGGGCACCGTGCTTTTCTCGGGCCAGCCGGGCTATGCCAGTCCCATGGCGCAGCAGGCCTCGCTGAGCGTCGAGCGGCAGATCGGAGCAGGATTCACACTCTCCGCAAGCTACATCTTCGTTCATACCACGCATCTTCCCGTCGCGCTGGACTCAAATCTCTTGCCCGGTGCGCCAGTTTGCCCGACCGCTGGCGTCGCGGACTGCGGTCCGCCGGCTCTTGGCGCAAACGGACTGCCCACCAATGGTCTCCCCTTCCAGAATTGGGGAGCGCCCGAGTGCTCGGCCGACCCCGGCCTCTGCTTTGCCGACCCCACGCACACGATTCTCCAGAACAACGTTTACAGTTCAGCGGCGTCCGCTCTCTATCAGGGCGGTATTCTCGAACTCAAGAAGCGTTTCTCGAATCATTTCCTGGTGCTGGCGAACTATACCTACAGCAAAGCTTTGGACAATTCCACTGACTTCAACAGCGACTATTCGCCGTTTAATGCCACGTGTCTGCGTTGTGATTGGTCTGTTTCGGACTTTGATCAGCGCAACAAGGTTGTGATCGCAGGAGTGTTTGAAAGCCCGTGGGAAAAATCCCGCATCCTCCGCGGCTTCCAACTTTCTCCCATGTTCAACTACAACAGCGGCCATCCGTTTAATCTTCTCGCCGGTGCCGACATCAACGGCGACGGCCACTTCACCAACGACCGCCCGCCGGGAGACGGCCGCAATACCGGCATTGGCCCCGACTACTATGATTTCGACCTGCGACTCAGCCGCTCCTTCAAGCTGTATGAGAAGGCCTGGCTTCAATTCACCGCGGAAGCTTTTAACCTGGCCAACCGCACTAACTACGCCAGCGTGAACAATATCGTCGGCGCAGCGATTGCTCCGCCATTCAACGTGCACGGCTTGAAACCAGGCACGGTCCTTAGCGATGGGACAGTAGTCGGGCCGAGTACTCCGCTTGGTTTTACAGCAGCTTTCCCCAAGCGTGAAATCCAGCTCGGCGTGCGGCTAACCTTCTAGCACCACGGCGACCAGACAGAGCCGCAACTGCAAAGATGTCGCCCACAGAGCGGCGTGTCTCAGCATGAGTGGGCGCCCAGTTTTTTCGCATACGTGATGGGCACTTGGTATTCCGAATTTTGCGTGAAGGAGGAATCTGTTATGTGGCATACGACAAAGCGGGCCATCTTTTTATCAGTCTCAGTGGCAATTTTTCTTTTCTCGGTTGCCGGCAACGCTCGCGCGCAAGAAGGCGTCAGCACGCTCCCGGGAACCCTTCCCGACGGCGCCACTTACTTGATTGAAGTCCCGGCAAGCTGGAACGGCACCTTATTTCTCTACAGCCACGGCTATGTGACACCCGGCAGCGCGAACCCCGCGCAAGATGCCGGTGATCCTTTCACGCGATTTTTCATGCTGTCCAGCGGCTACGCATTGGCCGGATCTTCTTATGCCACCACCGGCTGGGCCATTCAGCAGGCACTGCCGGATCAAATCGCCGTTCTCGATGTGTTTAAAAAAATGGTCGGACATCCCAAGAGGACCATCGCCTGGGGACACTCCCTCGGCGGAATCATTACCGCTGGCCTGATCCAACGCAACCCGGAACGCTTTGATGCCGCGCTTCCCATGTGTGGAGTGCTCTCCGGCGGTGTGGCCACTTGGAACACCGCGCTGGATTCCGAGTTCGCCTTCAAAACGTTACTTGCACCGGGGACAGGCCTCCAGGTTGTCAATATTGCTGACCCGGTCGCAAATCTCGATCTCGCCGAAGTCGCGCTTGCGGAGGCGCAGGCCACTGCTCAAGGGCAAGCGCGGATAGCGCTCGTTGGTGCCCTGTCCGACTTACCTGGCTGGTTCACGCCCTTGTCTCCGGAGCCGGCGCCGACGGACTTTGCCGGCCAGGAAGCAAACCAGTTTCTATGGGACCAACAAGTGGACTTTCCGTTCATCTTCGCGTTTCGTGCAGAGCTTGAGGCCCGCGCTCAAGGCAATGTCTCGTGGAACACTGGAGTTGATTACAAAGTTCAATTGGATCGTTCCATTGGCCGCGACCAGGTTCGCGCACTCTATCAGCAGGCTGGGCTCGATCTCGGCGCCGACCTGAAAACGCTAAACGATGCCGCACGAATCAGCGCCGATCCCCAGGCCGTCCATTACTTGGAAAAGAATATTATCTTTGACGGAGAGATTCATATTCCCGTCCTGACGCTGCACACCAAGGGCGATGGACTGGTAGTGGTGCAGAACGAGCGCGCCTATAAACAAATTGTCGATGCAGCGGGCAACGGAGAATTCCTGCGCCGCACGTTTGTTTCTCGCGCGGGACACTGCGCTTTTACGCCAGCGGAAACCATC
>Ga0265354_1000031_pt1 | contig 21763 bp, 18 predicted proteins | sample NZE1metagenome_FD_189074 | JGI IMG/M metagenome (GOLD analysis project Ga0265354, IMG submission 189074) | Rhizosphere microbial communities from Maridalen valley, Oslo, Norway - NZE1 | ecosystem: Host-associated > Plants > Roots > Rhizosphere > Soil | place: Norway: Oslo | collected 2017-09-14 | reverse complement strand
AAAATTCTCCTGATCCATCCCGGAGATATTCTCGCCGTCGAAGCAGAGGGAAACTACGTATTGTTGCGACGCCTCGAGGATTCCTATTTGTTGCGAGAGTCGATTTCAACCATGGCGGAGAAACTGCAGGCCTATGGCTTCGTTCGTATCCACCGATCGGTCCTGGTAAATGCATCGTCGGTGGAAGAAATTCATCCCGGAACCAGCGGTGAATACGTGTTGCGCATAGCTGGTGGCAGGGAATACATGGTCTCCCGAACTTATAAAAATAATCTGAAGTCGCTCGCTAACTCCTGGATCGGCACGGATTCTTTCTTGGATGAGTGATGGTCCTGGGAATTCTCGATGAACCTCAGGCCACTGCGCGCTGAAAGCTGACAGCCTCTCCAGTGGGTTCTCCTCGACATCTCACGCTTTTTGCGGTTTCGAGTTTTCACAATTCGCGGAGATGCCAAGCTGAATGCATATTTTTAGAATAAATTTAGTTCTCCTGGAATCATTTTAGAATTTACGGTCAGGAACTTATTTCCGATTTCCGCAGTAAGTAGCCCAAGTCTCCAAGATTTGGAATGTAGCGAGCCTATTATTTATTGGGGACGTTCCAGCCTGCGATCGATACAAGCAGTCGAATAAGTGGTGCGAAGTCCAGACATCTCGCGTCGAACCGAGTTGAGCGATCTTCACGAATTCATATTTACATTGGGTCGTTTTCCTCGAAGTCGTTGAAAACAAATTAATACAAAGAATTTTCCGATTGGCACGGCGCTTGCACTTGGCTGTTCGACTTAGTTGCGGCGCGAGTGCCGCACAATTTCCAAAATTCCGTACCTAAATTCTGATTTGTTTGCGATGCACTCAAATGGAGGATGCTAAATGTTAAGTAAACGATCGCTGTTTGGGATCGGCTTTTTGTTCTGTCTGTTGGCATTGGTTCCGTCGGCGCTTTTTTCGCAAAGCGCGTCGACGGGTACGGTCGCGGGAACCGTCACGGACCCTTCGGGAGCTGCTGTGGCTGACGCGACGGTCACATTGACTGACAAAGCGACAAACAATCCTCGAGTGGCGTCGACCAATGAAAATGGCCGATTTATCCTCGTCGATGTGCCTGCCGGTACGTACGACTTCACGGTTAGCAAACAGGGATTTCGGATTTCCCGGCTTACCGGTCAGGCAGTGAGTGTCGGCTCGGCCCTCACTCTGAATGTGACTCTCGAAGTTGGTTCGGTTGCGGAGAGCGTCGAAGTGACGGCTACGAATGCGGAACTCCAGACTCTGAACGCCACGGTGGGAAACACCATCTCGGGAGCCGCACTAGATTCGCTCCCGAGCATTAGCCGCGACGCCAGCACTTTTTTTACTCTGCAGCCCGGCGTCTCTCCTGATGGCAGCGTCGCAGGTGTGGCCATGGATCAAAACTCCTTCCAACTCGATGGTGGTCAGAACACTAACGACATGGACGGCAGCATGAACATTTACACGCCGAGCTTTGCCGGCGACGTAACTGGCGGACTGATTTCAAAAGAGGTCACGGGAAACGCCGGCGGCGGTCCGACCGGTGTAATGCCCACTCCAATCGATAGCATCGAAGAATTTAAAGTGAGCACGACGAACCAGACCGCGGACTTTAACAGTTCGGCAGGTTCGCAAGTGTCTATGGTGACGAAGCGCGGTACCAACGCCTGGCACGGCACGGGTTACGAATATTATTTAGACAACAACTGGTCTGCGAACACGTTCGACAATAACGCGGCAGGTGTTCCAGTTCCAAGCTACCACTACAGCCGTTATGGCGGCGCCGTCGGCGGGCCGATTATTCCCAAGGAAATTCTCGGCGGGAAGACCTACTTCTTCGCGAACTTTGAAGGGTTCAGCTGGCCCAATTCGGAGACGATTAGCAGAAACGTACCCACAGCTTCGATGCGCCTAGGATTGCTCTTTTTCGGCGGACAGTATTACAACCTGAATCCAACGCCAGTGACCTTCCAGGGTGTCACTTATGCCGGAACAAATCTCGATCCCAGAGGCATCGGAGTCAATACCACGGTGCAGCAGATGTGGGCAACTATGCCGATGCCGAATACTGCCGGATGTAACGGTCTTTCCCTTTGCGACAATACGCCCGCTGGTGGAAATGTCGGCGTCTTCACTGGCAACATGGCAGTTCCGCAGAGCAGCAACTTCGGCGTAGCCCGCTTGGATCACGACTTTGGAGCCAAGTGGCACTTTATGACGAGTTACCGCTACTACAAGCTCAACCGTGTAACGGACAGCCAATACGACATCACTGGCGGCACACCGGTTTCTCTCTCCGAGCGGCCGCAGGTGCCGTGGTTCTATGTAGCGGCTCTGACGACGAATATCACTACGAACACGACAAACGACTTCCACTACAGCTTTCTGCGAAACTTCTGGCAGTGGGGCTCAGGTGGCGATAATCCGCAGCTTACCGGACTTGGGGGAGCGCTTGAACCCTTTGGCGAGGCGGGAGCTGCAGCAGGATATGCGCTGACACCGTATAACGTGAACACGCAAGACACGCGTACCCGATTCTGGGACGGCAAAGATAACATGATTCGCGATGACGTGAGCAATCTCCACGGCAATCACCTCTTCCAGTTTGGCGGCACCTACCAGCGCAACTGGGACTTTCACGAACGCAGCGACAACGGCGGCGGGATCAACTATCAACCCGTCTATCAGCTCGGCACTTCCACGGGCGCCGGAATCAACCTGACTGGCATTATTCCCGGCACTGTTGCTACCGCAGACCAAACAAACTTTGGCCGGGACTACACCGCCGCGCTTGGAATCGTATCCATCGCGCAAACGGCTTTCACGCGCTCTGGACCGCAACTGACCCTGAACCCACCACTGACCCCTGCGCAAGACATCAGCACAATTCCTTACTACAACGTGTACTTCAGCGATTCGTGGCGGATTAAGCCTAGCCTCACCGTCACTTACGGTCTGGGATGGACCCTCGAAATGCCTCCGGTCGAACAACAAGGACGCCAAGTTGAGCTTGTAGACCAAGCAGGCCAGCAAATCGACTTGCAGGCTTACCTGAACGCGCGGCAATCCGCGGCGTTGCAGGGTAATGTCTACAATCCGGAAGTTGGTTTCGCTCTCGTGGGCAACACCGGCGGCGGGCAAAAATACCCGTACGATCCCTTCTATGGCGCGTTCAGCCCTCGCATCGCTGCAGCCTGGAATCCAAGCTATAACGAGGGAATCCTGGGCAAGGTGCTTGGCCAAGGCAAGACGGTCATCCGTGGCGGCTACAGCCGAATCTTCGGCCGTCTCAACGGGGTGGATCTCGTGCTGGTTCCTTTGCTTGGCACAGGTCTCATCCAACCTGTGCAGTGCGTCGGCGCGCAGAGCCCGACCGTGGGCATCGCTAATACGCCCTGCGCCGGCTCCGGCCTTGCTACGCCTAGCAATGCTTTCCGCATCGGCACCGACGGCATGACTGCCCCGATTCCCACTCCCAGCTTGACTCTTCCCCAGCCTGACTTTCCGGGCATTAACGCCATCGCGGCAGGCGCGGGCGAAGCCTTGGACAAGAATTTCCGGCCGGACGAATCGGATCAGTTCGACCTGACCATTCAGCGCCAAATTAACAGCAAGACGATGATCGAATTCGGCTATATCGGCCGCAAGATCAGCCACGAATATCAGCCCGTCAACATTAACGCAGTGCCCACCATGATGACACTTGGCGGGCAGTCGTTCGCCAAGGCCTACGCAAACCTGGAATTGCAATACTGCGGCGGCATTGCGGGTCTTTCCGGCGGTGGTTGCACTGGCAACGTAGCGGCCGTGACGGCACAGCCGTTCTTCGAAACTGCTCTCGCAGGGACCGGGTATTGCACCGGCTTCGCGAACTGCACGCAGGCGGTCGCCACGAAAGAAGGGGCAGCCGGCACGGGGAACCTACAGCAACAAAACGTTTGGAACTTGTGGAGTGATTTGGACAATGGCGGGTTTAACTTCGGCCGCACCATGCTGAATACTCCGCTTAACTGCCCGACGGGGACGGAAATCGGTTGCAGCGGTCAGTTGACCTCCGGCGTCGGAGTGAACGCCAGCCTCGGCTACGGTAACTACAACGCTGGATTCGTCACTCTTAAAATGAATGATTGGCACGGGCTGACCTTGCAGCAGAATTTCACCTTCAGCAAGGCTCTGGGCACGGTGAGCAACGTTCAGGCCAGCAGCGAAGTTACCGTCGTGGATCCGTACAACATCGGCGCAGGCTATGGTCTACAGCCGTTCGATCGCAAATTCGTTTACAACATATTGGCGGTCTACCAGCCACCTTTCTTCAAGGCACAGCACGGCTGGGAAGGCCGGCTACTTGGAGGATGGTCGTTCGCGCCAATTTTCACGACTGGCAGCGGCCTTCCGCTCGAAATCAACACCACCAATGGCGACAGCCAGGCGTTCGGAGAAGGCGATTCGCAAAACTTCTTCGCTGACGAAAATGGCGTTCTCACCTGCGCAAACAACTTTGGCAGTTCGCGCCACAACAATGTGACCGGCTCGAACGGCGTGGGCACAGCTGGCAACGTCAACATGTTCGCCAATCCCGCAGCGGTATTTGCCTGCGCACGCAACCCGATTCTGGGCCTAGACGGCGGTGCAGGCGGGGCCGGCGTGCTTCGCGGCATGCCGTTTTGGAACGTCGACTTCCAGGTCAAGAAGAACATTCACATCAACGAGCGCTTCAGCGCCGAATTCCAAACCATCTTCACTAACGTTTTTAACCACGATCAGCTCGCCGACCCCGTTCTGAATCTTGGACAGCCCGCAAGCTGGGGTGTTGAGAGTACTCAGGTAAACACGCCGCGGTCTATCGAACTGGGTATTCGTTTCCGTTTCTAACTTTTCCGGCCTCTTTCAGACTAGCCGCAAAAACGGGGAAGGCCAGTTGGCCTTCCCCGTTTTTATTTCTATCGCGCTTCCTGGAGCTGCGACCGCTTGCGTTGTTTCGCTGCGGCGATACTCTTCACCACAAACAAAACCGGATCTCTACGGGAGATCCTTGCTTAACCGATCAACCACCGCCTTCGACTCGGTCACCGGCGGGTTGTTCAAATACTTTCCAAAAAATACGAGATACCTCTGCCATCTATCCTGAATGTGGCGAGGTTCCACAAACCCATGGTTTTCTCTGGGATAAGTGACGTACTCCACCGGAATCTTCCGTTCATACAAGGCACGATAAAACTCCTCGGCCTGCGGAATCGGCACGCGCGTGTCCGCTTGTCCATGCAGAATCATCGTCGGCGTTTTCACGTTTCCTATGAATTTCATCGGCGAATGATCCCAGTATTCCTGATAGTTGTCCCACGGTGCTTTCGCGTTGAAAAACACGGTGAGATAACGGTGAATGTCGGTTTGCGAATACATGGAATAAAGATCAGGCAGACCCGCCCCGGGAGAAATTGCTTTGAAGCGGTCGGTCTGCGTATCAATCCACATGGTCATGTAGCCGCCGTAGGACCAACCGAAAGCGCCCAGACGGTCTGGATCGGCCCAGCCCTTGTCCACCATGGCTTGGACGCCGCTCATGTCGTCCTTGAAATCACCGTTTCCCCAATCGTTCTGATTCGCGGCCTCGAACTTTTCTCCGCGACCAGTGGACCCGCGAAAATTGGGCTGCAGAACCATGTAGCCGTTCGCTGCCATGATCTGCTCGGTCGGGCTGAAGGAAAGCAGCGAAGCGCCCGTCGGGCCTCCGTGCGGATTAAGCAAGAACGGAACTTTGTGAGTTCCGTCGAAGTCGACCGGCTTGGTGACGATACCGTCAATTTCCATTCCGTCTTTGCTGCTCTTCCAGCGAACGACCTCGCTTGCGCCTAACGCGTAGTCGGCGAGCCAGGCATTTTGGTTTGTGATGCGACCGAGCGAACCAAAACTCAAATCGCTGCGGAATACATCGTCGGGATGTGTTGCATCGCCCCACGTTCCGACAGCGGTTTGTCCGTTTGCGCTGATTTCGGCAAGACTGACTACCGTCGCCGCATCGGTGAGAGGCCGAACTGTGCCTGCGGCCACGTCCACGGAGAAAATTCTGTTGGCTTCGTGATCGTCTGAACTAAAGAAAATCGTTTTGCCATCCTTCGACCAGACTGGCTCTCCCGCATTCAGGTCAAACTTGCCGCTCACTTTTCTGGGCGAGCCACCGTTGGCATCGACAACAAATAAATTGACCTGATAGACGACGAGCCCGGAGCTGCTCAGATAGGCGATCGACTTTCCGTCTGGGGACCAACGCGCTGTTTGCGTGGGATCAGACGTCTCCACTAGCTTTCGTTGCTTCCCGCTCGTCACATCCAACACCCAGGCTGTTTGTAAGGAGATGTCGTCCAGGCGCGGCGTGGGGTTTGTCGTGAAGGTGACGCGCGCTCCATCGGGCGACCAGCGTGCATCGCCTACGGTAAAATCTCCGTTGCTGATCTGCTTCTCCTCGTTTGTGGCGATGTTCCACGTCCAGAGCTGCGACATTTTGAAATCGCGATCCACGACCACGGCATCATCCTTTTGCTTCCCGCGCTTTTCTTCGTCCTCACTTGGGGGAACGGTCGCCGTCAGGAGCAACGTTTTGCCGTCAGGAGAAATCTGAAATCCGCGCACGCCGGATTTGTGCTTCGTCACTTGCCAGGGCTCGCCGCCATCGGCGTACATGAACCACACTTGCGGTTTTGCGTCTTTTTCATCGCCGGCGTCCATTGTGAAGGCGAGTAATTTTCCGTCGGGCGACCATGCCACGTTCGAAATGCTTTTCTCGCCGCGCGTAAATTGCCGGGCTGATGTCGCCGGCCCGGCAGTTGGCACTACCCAGAGATGCGTCACGGTTTTCCACGCAGTGTCCTTCTCTTTATCCATTACGTTCTCGGCTACCAGATAAGCTACACGCGCACCATCCGGCGAGATGCGCGGCAAACTCACTCGCGCTACACGCAAGGCTTCAGCTGTGCCGAATAGTTTTTTGCCGTCCTTGCTGCGCGCTGCCGATGTCTCCTGGTTCGAAGAGTTTTGCCCAGCCCCTGCAGTGAGCGGCGACAGAAAAACTGCCGCAACTAAAATCCCGCGTATCAATTTCGTCATCGCAATCTCCCTCATAGATGCCCCTCCGACCGCTGAAACGTTCGTTTCACTTGGCAGTGCCGCGAAGTATATTGGCAACTTCCTGCTCACGCAAGGCAAACGCGATCGCTGCCCGTTCCATTGCGGTTCTCTGAAACACGCAGTCGAATATATCCGCCGCGAAGCAGCATCTATAGGTCAGCCACGGCTGCCAAACGACTGGAATTGTTTTCAATGGAAAATGTACTCAGCTGCGCTCTGTCACCCTCGACTGTGGATGGTCATCAACACGCGAAGCGATGCTCAGAATTAATCTTGGCGCAGAGCGATGACCGGGTCTACGCGGCTGGCGCGCCGCGCCGGCACAAAGCTTGCAAATAGTGCGGCAAGCACGAGCACTGGAATGGTCATGGCAAAGGTGGAAATTTCGATGGACTGCATGCCTTGCACCAACTGCTGCAAGACTCGCCCTGCCGCCAAGGCCGCCGCCGTTCCTAGCGCAACACCGACGAAAATCATTCTGAGGCTCTGGCGCAGCACTAGCCAAATGACACTGTTGGGCTTGGCCCCCAGCGCCATTCGGATGCCGATTTCGGGCACGCGCTGTCCCGTCAAGTACGCGAGCACACCGTAAATGCCAATGCACGCCAGCACTAAAGCCAATCCTGCGAACACGCCAAACAACAATAAAAGAAACCGCTGCCGCGAGAGCGAATCGCTGGCCAATTGCTCCATGGTGTGAACGTTGTAAAGAACCTGATCTCCGGCGGCTCCCTTTAGCTCACTGCGCAGCGGCGCGATTAAATTCAATGGAGGAATTTCGGTGCGCACCGCGATCGACATGAGCTCCGACCATCGGTGGATGAAACTATCGGGAAGTTGCGAAAACGGATAGTAAATTTGTGCGCGAATTTTGGCTTGATCGTCGCCAGCCAAGCCCCAATGACGCACGTGGCCCACCACCCCCACGATTTCAAATACGTTTGAAGCGTAGCCCATGTCGGGGATCCAGAGCCGTTTCCCGATGGGATCCTCTTTACCGAACGCGTTTTGAGCGAGAACCTCGTCAATGACAATGACCGGCGTGCTGCCGAGATCGTCGTGTTCATCGAAGAATCGCCCGCGACGCAATGGGATTCGCATAACGTCGAGGTAATCGGGAGAGGCACTCGTCATCAACGCGAACGGCAATTTGTCGTTAGGTGGCAAGTCCGCGCTCGTCCAGTAGGCTTGTTCGTTGTCGCCTTCGCGCATCGGAAACGTATCGACGGTGGCCACGGATTGCACACCCGGCAAACGCCGCGCCCGCCCGAGAACATCCTTCCAGGCCGCGCGCGTCTTCGCCGGATCAGCAAGAGTGGCCGGTGAAAGCGCTGTCCGTGCGACCAAAACGTTGTGAATGTCGACTCCTGGGTCCAGCGACGCCAAGCGAAGCAGCGTCCTGCCTAACATTCCCGCCGAAACCAGAAGAACGATCGCCAGCGTAATCTCTGAAATTACAAAAGCGCTATGCAAACGCTTCGAGCCGCCAGCAATGCTGCGCGCGCCGGCCCGCAGTGTTCGTTCTTCATCTTTGAATGGGGCCCGCAATGCAGGCGCGATGCCGAAAAGCAAACCGCTCAAAACGGAAACAGCGAGAGCAAACAACAGCACGCGCCAATCTAACTGCACTTCCTCTGCGCGCGGCAGATCACCCGGCCAGAAAGCCACAAGTGGACGAACGCCAAAGGTCGCGAGCAAAACGCCCAGAGCCCCTCCCGACAATCCAAGCACGATGCTTTCGGCGAGACATTGGCGCACTAGCCTGCCTCGCGTCGCTCCGAGCGCCACGCGCATGGCAAGTTCGCGCTCACGCGAAACAGCGCGCGCGAGAAGCAAGCTGGCAACATTGGCGCATGCAATCAGAAGCACAAGACCTACCGCTCCCAGCAGCAGCCACAGAGTGGACCGCACATCCCCCACCTCAGGACGGAGCGGTTCCGCAATTAATGTTCGTCTGCCGTTTGTGTCCTTGAACGCTTCAGCGAGATGTCTGCCGATCAAAGCCAGTTCAGCCTGCGCCTCCCCCAGCGTATTCCCCGGCTGTATGCGCGCCACAACGTGAACGGGATGCGCATCCCGATTCTGCAGGTATCGGGCCGTGTCCTGGCCAATGGGCGTATATACATCCGCTTCTTGGCCGAACAATCGGAACTCTGCCGGGGCAATTCCAACGATGGTGTAACGCTTTACATCAAGCACCATCGTGGAACTCAGCGCGTCGGGCCTTCCGGCGAAGTGCCGCCTCCAGAAGCTGTAGCCCAGGATGGCCACGGGTGCGGCGCCCTGCTTGTCTTCTTCGGGTAAGAAATCGCGCCCAAATAGAAGCGGAACGCGGAGAACGGAGAAGAGTCCCGGCGAAGTCTCACGCAGGTCAATGTACTCAGGCTCGCCCGGTTGGCTGACCGTTCCGCCGTTGAAGAGTGCGGCCGCAAAGTTAAGCGAGTGGCTAGAACGCGTGCAATCAAGAAAATCCAGGTAGGCGACGTTTTGTCTGCCAAAGAGTTCTGTGTTCCATTCAACGGATTGTCCGTGAATAGCAACCAACTGGTCGGGACCAGGAAAAGGCAACGGCTTCAGCAGAACGCCATTGACGAGCGTGAACATCACCGTTGTTGCGCCGGTTCCCAAGGCGAGCGTCAGAAGCGCTACAACTGCAAATCCGGGGCGCTGACGAAGCATGCGCATCGCATAGCGAAAATCCTGCCAAAAATCCTCCAGCCACCTAGTACCGCGCGCGTCGCGGCATTCTTCCTTCACTTGCTCTGGGCCGCCAAGAGCCATTCGCGCCCGCCGCCGCGCTTCCGATGGAGTAACACCGTTGGCGATCAACTCGCTGACATGCTGTTCCAGGTGAAAGCGCATCTCTTTTTCGAGTTGTTCTTCCATCCTGTTGCGTCGCAACAGCCGATGCCACCAGTTCATTCCGCACCGCCTTCTGATAATTTCAGAATGAGAGCGACGGCCTCCGTTAGGCGCTCCCAACTAGCGGCTTCGGCTTCAAGCTGCGCGCGCCCTTTTCCCGTTAAACGATAGAACTTTGCTTCACGCCCGGTTTCGGTGTCCTTCCAGTCCGAGGCCAAAAGTCCCCGGTTTTCCAAGCGATGCAGCGCAGGATACAGCGACCCTTGGGGAACTTGCACCACGTGCTTCGACACCAGTTCCAGCCTTTGCGCAATGGCATATCCATGCACCGGGCCCAATGCCACGACTTTCAGTATTAATAAGTCCAGCGTGCCTTGGGGGAGATCCGATTTCGGATTCAATACCTATACCTCCGGCTTCTGCATATATAAGTATAGACGTGTAGAAGGTCAAGGCGTTTCCGGCATTCTAAAAGGAGTTTCCCCTTCTGATTGAACTCTGACCCTCGTCCGCCTCGTTTGGATAGGGTTGGTTGGGGTGCGAGCGTGAGATGTTGATAGCCCTTCCTCTCTCAAATTTCCGATACATGAAATGCGATTTTTTGGTGAGCAGTCCGCGGCCGGGGTTGCTATCGTGTCCCGATGACGGCGGCGCCTATGTGTCTTTCAGACCGAGGTCTGTTCTCCGGGTACACGGCAGGACCCTTTTACGACGAGATGTTCGCCTCGCAGGGGCAAGCCCGTTCCCACTACGCCCGTCTGTTTGAAAAACTCGGCGTCATGGCTCCGACCCAGTTCGAAGACCGCCGCAAACACGCCGACCTAAGCTTCCTCCTGCAAGGCATTACGTTCACTGTATACAGCGATGGCCGCGGAACCGAACGGCTATTCCCTTTCGATCTAATTCCCCGCATCCTGCCGCAGTCCGAGTGGGCGCGCATCGAATCCGGCCTGAGCCAGCGCGTGGTAGCACTGAATCTTTTTTTGCAAGACGTGTACGGCAAGCAGCAGATCATCAAAGACCGTAAAATCCCAGCGTCCCTCGTCTATTCCTGTCGTCACTTCCGCCGCGAAATGATTGGACTTGAAGTCCCTCACGGCATCTACACACACGTCTGCGGCATAGATTTAGTTCGTGATTCCGCCACCGGCGAATTCCTCGTATTGGAAGATAATGTCCGCACCCCGAGCGGCATTTCTTACGTCCTGGAAAACCGGCTGGTCATGACCCGTACTTTCCCCGAAGCGTTTCAGGAGCACGAGGTGCTCCCGGTAAATCACTATCCTGCGGAGCTTTCCCGGATTCTGCGGACACTCTCGCCCCGTACAGACCCCGATGCTCAGATCGTTTTGCTAACGCCCGGAATTCATAACAGCGCCTATTTTGAGCACAGCTTTTTGGCACAGCAAATGGGTATCGAGCTGGTTGAGGGCCGCGACCTGATCGTGGATGGTGTGGTCGTCTACATGAAAACGATCTACGGCCTAAAGCGTGTTGATGTCATCTACCGGCGCGTTGATGATGATTTCATCGATCCACTTTGTTTCCGCTCGGACTCGATGCTGGGAGTTCCCGGTCTGATGGGGGCTTACCGCGCCGGCAACATCGCGCTCGCCAACACGCCCGGCAACGGCGTCGCTGACGACAAAGCCATCTACGCGCACGTCCCAACGATGATTCGCTATTACCTGGACCAGGACCCCATTTTGCGAACCGTGGAAACGTTTCTCTGCGATCGCTCTGACCATCTGTCGCACGTGCTCTCCAATCTGCACAATTTGGTCGTTAAGAGCGTCGGAGAATCCGGCGGATACGGCATGCTTATGGGCCCTACCGCCGCACGCGCCGAAATCGAAGCTTTCCGCGATAGAATTCTCGCTGAACCGCGCAATTACATCGCGCAACCGATTGTGCCTCTCTCAGTTGTTCCTTCCTATGACTCCGCTACGCAATGCATGGCTGGACGTCACGTCGATCTGCGTCCCTACTGCCTCTATGACGGCCAAAAAGTTACTATCGTCCCCGGCGGTCTGACGCGCGTCGCTTTGCAGCCGGGGTCGCTCGTCGTTAATTCCTCACAAGGCGGCGGCAGCAAAGATACGTGGATCCTCCGGGGAGAGTGCTGAGATGCTCTCCCGCATCGCCGATTCCCTTTTCTGGCTGGCGCGCTACATCGGACGCGCCGAGGACACCGCGCGCATTCTCGACGTCACTTTTCACACGCTGCTGGAGCAAGCTCCGCAACCGCATGGCGTTCGATGGGAGCCAATTCTTTCGATGGCCGGCGAAGAAAATCTTTTCCGCCAGCTCTACACAGAACCAACTGCACCAAATGTTTTCCAATTCCTGGCCTTCAGCCCCGACAACCCAAGCTCCATCATGCAGTGCATCACCAAAGCCCGCGAAAATGCCCGCACTATTCGCGACCGCATCTCCCGGGAAATGTGGGAAGACCTCAACGGACTCTACTTCACGCTAGGCCGCTTCGATCCCCAGGAAGAATCCGCGGCCGGTCCTCATCGTTTCTGCGGCCGAGTCATTTTCGGAAGTCATCGTTTTCATGGCGTCAGCGATGCAACGTTGCCGCACGATGAAGGATGGGATTTTCTCCGCGTGGGCTGGGCTCTGGAGCGCGCGGAAATGACAGCTCGCCTTGTCGACGTCCAGTACCGCAATCTTCTCGCGCTCACTACCGTGGGAAACACGCCCGATAGCCATCAATGGATGGCCGTCCTAAAATCCGTCGGCGCCTACGAGGCTTACCACCGGCAGTATCATTCGCCGATCGAACCTGCGCGCGTCGCCGAAATGCTTATTCTCAATCATCAGCATCCGCGCTCCATCCGTTTTTGCGTAACGGAAATGCAGGCCGGTCTGCGCGCCATCAGCAATACTGCGCCGGGCTCGTACGCCAACGAAGCGGAGCGTCTCACGGGCAAAGTTCTCGAGCGCTTGCGGTATAGCCGCATCGACGAAATACTGGACGACGGTCTTCACGCCTACCTCACCGGCCTCATCCACCAGTTCAACACCATCGGTGAAGTTATCGCGCGCACTTATTTTTACTACGCAGGAGTGGCATGAACCGCTTTCATCTTCTTCACGCCACGGAATTCATCTACGACGGGCCCGTCTACGAAAGTTACAACGAGGTCCGTCTTCGTCCCATCCACGATGATCGACAGAGTTGCCTGTCTTTTCGCCTGATCACCACACCGGCCTCGCGCGGTTCCTCTTATAAAGATGGGTACGGAAACTGGATTCATGTCACGAGCATTTTGCCGCATCATCGCCGCTTGCGAATCGAAGCCGAGTCCGTTGTACTGGTTCACGAAGCCCCCGGCCCCGAGCCGGGCAGCATGCCCCTTGGTGAACTCGATGCCATCCGCGCCGATCTCTTCGAAGAGCATTTCGATTGGATCGCTCCCAGTGCCTACGTCCCATATCTCCCTGAGCTGGCCGAAATTTCGCAAGCAGCCGAAGCGGCTTGCGACGGCACCGTTGCCGGCTTCGCGCAAACAGCGTCCGACTTCATTCACAATAGTTTTGTCTACATGAAGGGCGCGACGCATGTGAACTCGTCGGTCCGCGATTCGCTCACACTACGCGCAGGCGTCTGCCAGGATTTCGCTCATCTATTATTGGGAGTCGTCCGCATGCGCGGTCTACCCGCGCGCTATGTCTCCGGCTATATCGTCTCCGGCAGCGGAATGCCAAGCACGAAGCAGGAAGAAGTCATCGGCGGCCAAGCCTCGCATGCGTGGGCGGAGGTTTACTTACCGGGCAGCAGTTGGATCGGCTTCGATCCCACACTTGGCAAGCCCATTGAGCTTCGGCACATTCGAGTAGCCTACGGTCGCGATTACGGTGATGTTCCTCCGGTTCGCGGCGTATATAAAGGACGGGCGGGCCAGAGCCTTTCCGTCGACGTTCGCTTCCGCCCCGCTTTGGACGAAACCGGGCACGAACAAATCGCCGAGCCCAAATCCGAATCTGACGATTCGCAAGAACCAGTCCCCGAACGCCAGCAACAACACAGCCAGCAATAGTTGCTATCCGCAATGCGTCATGCGCGCGATCCTAGAAATGCCCAAGGCTGCCGATTCTACTCTGTGTTATAAAGTACTTGACAACAGGAAGCGCCGCGCTATTCTGAACTTCACTACGGAGGCCCAAACATGGAAGCCGCCCACTCCAACCAATCCCAATCTGTCCCCAATTCCCCAACCGGCCCGCTCCGCCCCTACCTCGCCAACGCCATCCATTTCTGGGAGATACGCCGCCTCTTCTACAATTTCGCTCTTGCTGCCGCCGCGCTATTCTGGCTGATTGCCACCTGGCCCCATTTCCGCCCCGCATTCGCTCTTGTTTATCTTCCGCCACTCGCTTTCCTGGCGTTAATCGCCAACGTCTGCTACTGCGTCGCTTATCTTGTTGATATTCCCATGCAGATTTCTTCTCTCAGCATCGCCTGGAAGCGTAATCGCTGGATCCTCTGGCTAGCCGGAACTCTTTTCGCGCTGCTTCTGGCAAATTACTGGATCGCCGACGAGATCTATCCAGACTTTCATTGATCCAAGCTCAGATTCCACTCAATTGTTCAGAATATCTGGCGCTCCCGCCAAGAAGGCAATGGCGCAAGGCGGAACAGAAAAGCCTTCAGCTGCTCTCACCGCAAAGGCGTAGGGCTACTTGCCCACCACCAAAATCGTAAAGGTATCCGGCACCATTGTCCCTCGCGCAGGGCGCTCTCCCGGTGCCGGCGGAGGTGGCGGAGTAAATTCCGCTGCAATCAGCAAAATGTGCCCGGTCTTCCCATCCAAGGTCAGCGTCTTCGCGCTCTGCATCGTCTGCACCGTCTGCTCAACTACAAAGTTTGTCGGACTATTTTCCTTAATCACTGTCAAGGTCCCATCGCGCTGTGAACTAAACGCTTCCATTGTCTGGGGATTAAACACCGCTCCATCCACGCCTTTCCCTATTGGCAAGCTGGTGATAATTTTTCCGTCCACCGAACTCAGGATCACCATCACTTGCGGCTCATGACATGCCGCGAACAAAACATGATTCTTTGCATCAAAAGCCAGGCCGCCCGGCCCGCCGCACTTCCCCGCCAAATCATAATGCGCGGTCACGGTCATTGCCTTCGCGTCCACCACCGCGATGTTGTCCTTGTCTTCGATGTCCACATAGATATGACCAGCCCCGTCCGTAACCGCTTGCTCCGGCGCTCCCCCCAGATCAATCGTGCCGGCGATTGACCCATCCGCCGCGTTAATCACCGTCGCATTCGGGGCGCGGTGACTGAACACGTACACTCTCGCGTTGAATGGATCAAATAAAATCCCATCGGGACCACCTTCCACATCAATTGACTTGATCGTCGCCAGCGTCTTCGTGTCCCACATCACTACGGGCTTGCTGCTTCCAAACCCATGCCCTGACTTCGGGTCTACCGCCGCTCCCCGTGCATTCGCATTCGCAATCGTTCCAACCGATGCTAGTGAATCCAAATCAAAAACCGTGATCCTCGCTCCAGTCTGACCCGTTCTCGGTATGTACAAGCGGCGTCCCGCTTCGTCCGCGTAGACATAGTCAAACCCGCCGTCCCCTCCTACTTTCGCCGTCTTCAAAACCTTGTAGGGCCATGGATTAGCCGTCTGCAGCGCCATTCCGCTCACATCCAAGATCAACATCGCCACTCCCACCGCCACTGCTAACCCCAAGTAATTTCTTTGCATAAAATTCCTCCAACACACTCAGAATCCCATTCACCTCAACCGGCTGCGCCGAAGCATATACACCTCCACCTAACTGCCAGTTAAACGCAATCTCCCTCTACTCTGACCGCTGTCCCTCCAGGGCAAATTTACTTCACCCCTATCATTCGCCCTTACACGCCTGCGCGTTGGGGCAACAGCGATCTTTGCACTGTTATAGCAATGAGTAAGTCTATGGGACTATACTACGCACGCAAGGAGGGCGTTCCGATGACCAACCAAAAAGAAGCGCAGAGGGCATTTGCCGCGAGGTGGTTTGAAGAAGTGTGGAATAAGTCGAGGCGCGAAGCTATCGACGAAATGTTTCCCGAGGGCTGTGTACTTCACGATGGGCAGAACGTGTATCGCGGTCCCGAGGAGTTCAAGCTTTTCTATGATGCGCTTCGCGCACAATTGACCGACGTTCGAATCACTTTGCTCGACGTGATTGCCGAAGGAGATATGGTCTGCCAAAGGTGGTCTAGCACTGCCACAGAAGCAAGCACTGGCAAACGTGTCGAAGTTACAGGCATGAGCTTCCTGCGATTCGAGAACGGGCGTTTTGTCGAAGGGTGGCAGAATTGGGACCAGTACGGCATGGTACAGCAGCTTGAGCGAAAGGCACCCGAAGCCTTCGCTCAAGCTGCAGGGTAGATAGCAGGCTTTTCCGCCAAGAAATATAGTCTGCTATTACGCAATAGCCGCCCCCCTTTTTATTCCTCAGGGAGGATACTGATTACCGCCGGCGCGCGGCTCGCTTGATGGTAGAACTCGCGCGACGCAAGCCGCGCCGGGCGACCTTCGCGGCCTTGCTTCTTTTCAGATTTGCAGCGGCCTTTCTGGTTTTGCGCGCGACTGTCTTGGTTCTGCGTGCAAGCCTCTTGCCTTCTCGTTCCACAACATGGGCCGCGCTGCTTCGGGAGATAACTTTTTGAGCTGCGTTGGCCTTCGCCGCGATAGTTCCCAGCGCTGACCCGATCGACTCCGCTACGGTAGTAAGAAGCGCGGTATTCTTGGTGTGTTTGCGTGCATTTGCCTTCATTTGCTGGCTCCTTTTTGTTCTGTTTATGCGGTGCTCCGCGGCGCATGGGGCTTGCTGCGGTCCCCATTTTCTGCCGTTTCCTGCGTGGACTAGGCCTGGAAAGATCTACGCTCTCTTGGCCTGGTTATAAGCGCTGTCGCCGGCGTCGATCGCGTCCTGCACTTGATCTTTTGCCATGTCCACAACTCTTTGTGCTCGCCGCTTCAAATCTTTGCCGGTGCTGCGAACTTGATTGACGCCGTCATTCACGCCGTCAACAATATCGCCTCGCAATTCCTCGCCTGACTTCGGCGCAAAGAGCAAAGCAACCGCCGCACCTATTCCCGCTCCTACAGCAAAAGTTAAAATGGTTCCTGGAAGCTGTTTTCTGTTCATCATAAATCCCTTTCCGAGACTGTTTTTTCTTGCTATTCAAAATTGTTTTAGTAAAAAAGGAGGAAGTCAAAGATCGACTTCCTCCCGGCTAGATTAGGATGAAGTCCGCGCAGCCTTGGCGTCGCGATCCACCGAAGCTTCTCCGGTTGAAGTAACATCTTCCGCGCCCGTGGACTTCAGAACTTCTTTGGCGCGCTTGACGTCGTCCGACGTGTCGCAATGTACGGAGAGGAGAATCCCGCCATGCTGGAGACGGCCTTCGTATCGCTTCGCTTCGAATTCAGGAATTCCCGAGCCGATGAGAGCTCCGGTAACTCCTCCTACTGCTCCACCAACGCCGAGCCCAGCTAGTCCTGCCATGATCGGGCCAGCGGCGATGAAAGGCCCGAGGCCAGGGATCGCCAACAAGCCGACGCCCGCCAGAACGCCAAGCGCGCCGCCAATCACTCCTCCTGCTGTTACGCCTGCTGTCGCACCCTCAGGCGCTTTGGTAGCTTTTTCTGTACCCATTTCCTTGGTTCCCGCAAGATTTTCCGGCAATAGCACCGAAATATCTGGAGACGGGAAGCCCGCCCGAACTAGCGCATCTACTGCGTTTTCAACCCCCACGCGGGTGGAGTAAATTCCGAATGCACCAACTTTTTTTCCTGACATTTGTATTTCTCCTTTTCGATTCAACTTTTAAATTAGTGGCTGATCGCTACTACATCGTTATTTCGACGGCGCAATTTCAAGCTGATCGGTTACGTTTCCTTGTCCCGCAACAGCGACGGCTTTGGCTTCAATGTTGTTCTTCTCGTCCTCGGACCGCACTGGTCCTCGAAGAGTTACTTTGCCATTCTGCGAAATAATCTTGATATTGTGCGCGTAGGTCGAAAGGGTGGTGTCGTCATGGATCGCCTTTCGAATCTGCTGCGTCAGAGCGCGATCAGCCGGATTCATCTTCTGTTGATCGGCCGTGGGGTTCGTCTGGTCCTTATTTTGTTTGGTGTTGTCGGGCGGTGCCTGCGGGTCCTGATACCGAGACGCCGGTCCAGCCACAAGAGATGCGCAAAAAACCAGCGAACCCAGTGGCAAGAGCAACCGCGATACTTTGATCAAACTTCCATTCATATCTATTCCTCCTTTTGAATTGTGATTCTGGTGTTTCTCAAGAACGTGATTACGCTCGCGCAGTCTTAGTCTTCCTCGGCGCGGCGTTGCCTTCCTCTTCCTCTGACTCGTCTGACCCGGCGGCCTCCAGGTTGATGCTCTCCGCCAGTTCCGTCAGCTTCGAGTCTGTCTTTTTTTCTTCTTCGAGGGTTTCCCGCAAAAGCGACTCTGCCTCGTCTTCGCCGAGAAGCTTCGCGTAGGTACTCACGCAGCCATATCCAGCGATTTCGTAATGCTCCACCCGTTGCGCGGCCGAGATAAGACCTGCGTCCAATTCTTCTGGAGCTGGATCTTCCTCGATCATTTCGCCGCCTTCCTTGATGAGCCCTTCCATGCCCTTGCACTTCTTTCCCTTCGGGCTTTCGCCGAGAGCCTTGAAGATTTCTTCGAGCCGTGAAACATGGCCCTTCGTCTGTTCGAGATGCTCTTCAAAACCCGCGCGCAAATCTTCTGATGTCGCGGCCTTGATCATCTTGGGAAGCGCTTTAACCATCTGGTTTTCTGCGCTGTACAAATCCTTCAACTCCTCGACGTAAAGATGCTTCAACCGGTTTGTTTCCATGGGAATCTCCTGTCGGGCCCAACTTCGCCTGGTCTCCGTGATCTTTAGTGCGAACATGCGCCGCACCTTCATTTCATATAAACAATTTCAAGCGGATAGCCGCCATAAGGAGAAACGGGTAGGGAGTGACTATTAAATCGTGTAGCGGTTTATAGGTGTCCGACGGGAGAGGCAATCTTTTCAGGTTGGAGAGCGATATGCTTCAGGATCTGCGGTAGCGTTGTGAACACTTCGTGGCCCTTGGACAGTTTCAAGCGGATCGCCGCTTTTTCTTCATCTCCCTCGAAATGCCACAGACAAACAGCAATATTCAAGTCCGGTGAATGCGCCCGCAATTTTGCATACAACGCTCGGGCGTGATTCATAGCAAACGGGGGCAGCGCCGAAATGCATACAACCGCTGGGTTTAGCTCCGCCACTTGCGCCACCATCTCCGCAATTGTGCCGATCGCTATGCCTTGGGCTCGGTGCCCCTGCCGCTCAAGAAGTTGCGCAAGCAGCATGGCCACGACATCATCCGCATCATCTCGAGCGGGAATGCAGAGCACTTCGAGGCCGCCGGTTTCGTCGAAGTCCCTTCGAAACGACTCAGAGGGATTCTCTGATGCACCCTCCGCACTGTGTGCAGGGGCGGTCTCTGCCAGCTCTTCGATAATTTCCCGCGTGCTTTGATAGATAAAATTCTGTTTTTCCTCATCGAGTTCATTTCGATGCCGGTCTTGTTCAGCAAGACTTAACGCCGGAATCAGCACGGTGCTGTACAGTTCTTCCAGATTGTTCTCTTTGAGTTGGTGTTCAAGGACTTGCCTGGCTTCGCTCTGATCCGTAGCTAGAAGCCGCTGATAATATTGCGCATGCGGCGGCAGTACGGGTTCATCTCCCAAAAGCACATTCAGGAAACTGAGCCTCGGAACGTAACGCCCCATGACCACCAGGCAAACCGTTAGAGGAGTCGCGAGAACAAGCCCGGGAAAACCCCAAATCAGCGTCCAAAAGACGGCAGCCACAAGAATGGCCAGCGGCCCGAGCCCGAGATGTGCGCCGTAAAGAAGTGGCTCAACAATATTCGCTACGATTATCTCCAGAATCAAATAAAGTCCCGCGGTTGCGAGGGCGTGTTGCCATCCCGGGAAAACCGCCAGCGACATCAAAATGGGCATCACCGCGGCCAATGGCGCTCCGATATATGGCAAGAATCGAAGAACGCCAGCGGCAAGGCCCCAAAGCGCGGAATTCGGAATACCAATAAAATGCAATGCCGCAAATACGATCAGCCCATAACCTGAGTTAACGAGCAGCTGCAGGAACAAATATCGGTTTATTCGCTGTGTCGCCTCGTCGAGCGCCTGAGTCATCATATTCAATCGACCACCGCCGGCCAGCCGAATGAGCCGATTGCGCAAGTCTTCCCTGCCCGCAAGAATAAAAACGGTGAAGAGGATCACGACCCCGGCGTTTCCCAGAGGACCCAGCAAGTTCTCGACGGATTCGAGTGGGTTAGCGGGAGCGACGAGTTCCACCGCCATCGGTCGCGCTGCAGAGGAGCCCGGAGGCGGAGCTGACTTTTTCGTTTGATTGGTGGGCGCTACTGACCCGGGACTCACAGCGCTTATTTCCTTCGACAACTCTTTGACGGTGTCGGAAGCTTTGTTCAGACTCTGACTGCCGGGCCCCTTCAGCGAGCGTATTTTGTCTTCCAGAGTTTCCCTGTAAGAAGGAAGTTGGTCCGTTAAGTCGACAAATTGCTGAGAAGTTTTCCAGCCGACCAGCCCCATCAATCCAACCATCAAGATAACCACGAGAAAAATGGCAAGCGCGCGTGGCAGCTTGATTCTTTCTAGGAACGCAACGGGCGGAGACAATACAAGCGCAAGAAGCAGGGCCAGTGCGAGGGGAATGAAAACAATTCGAGCAAAATAAAGGGTCGCGATCACCACCACTGCGGCAACAATTCCCAGAAGCCGCGAGTTTTCTGTCGATCCCGATGCTCGTTTTAGAGATTTTTCCATGAGAGAGTATTCGAGCTCTCGACCATCTTCTCCCAAGGAAGGATGTAGGGGCATACACGATTCCCCTTACGAAATAAGTTTGACTGCAGTTCCGCTCAGAGTCTGTGCAAATGGATACATTCCGATTGCCCAGTTGATTGCCGTGTTAGCGGTTGCCTTTCATGAGGGGTGTGGCGAAATCGCAAAGATTGGATGCGCCGAGGACGCAAGACCATTGCGGGCACGATCCCGGTCCCCGCAAGATTCATGTTTTAATCTACAAATGGCCCACCGACAATGGGGCCTGGCACCAGTGGAACAAGGCTGTTGCGGCACCCTACGCACTCAACAGAATTGTTCTTTGGGTCACCTATCAATCCAACGTGCAGAATCATCTTCTGGCCACACTGCGGACATTCAATCAACATGCTGACGTGGGCTTTCCGTTGGATCGGATTCGAGCTTATCTCAGACATCTTAACCTCCGCAGCTTTCATATCGTTTCGTGCAACAGTTCATACAAGAGCAACTTCCGGATCCATCCCTCATCATTTTGGGGTGCAAAAGAAGGCTCGGCGATGCACCAAGGACATGCGATCCCAAGGCGGACGGGCGAGTCATCGTCCATGCACCTGATTTGGATTGATCACTTGTTTGCTATCCGTCTTGTGGTCCAACAAGAGGAATTCCCCCTGGGAACTCACGGCTAATTCGTGGATATGTGTTTTCGCGTGATCGAGACTCTCGGCTGATTCTAGCCACGGCACGCCCGCCTGGTCTAATCGGAAAATGTCGAACGGCAAGCTCATTTTCGTGCGCTCCGTCCAGAGGCGGTCGCTGTCTCTAAGGTGTCGTCACCGGCATCCTTTTTGTTGGTCCCTAAGGTCTC
>Ga0265354_1000030_pt1 | contig 22210 bp, 18 predicted proteins | sample NZE1metagenome_FD_189074 | JGI IMG/M metagenome (GOLD analysis project Ga0265354, IMG submission 189074) | Rhizosphere microbial communities from Maridalen valley, Oslo, Norway - NZE1 | ecosystem: Host-associated > Plants > Roots > Rhizosphere > Soil | place: Norway: Oslo | collected 2017-09-14 | reverse complement strand
AAACTATACGTATGGCGCGAGGATGGGAAAGCAAAGACGTGGAAGCACAGGTCGAGTCCGGACAGGCTCCCAAAGGTCACTACGGCAACAACAGCAAAACTGCGGATGAGCTCCGCCGCGAACTGGAACGCAAAGACCTGCAACTATCCCGGATCAGAATTGCTCACGACCTAGAATCCGCAACAAATCCCAATCACAAAAGGTCCCTAGAAGCCGCCCTAGCTCACCTAGACAAAAAAATCTCCGATCTCAACTAGCCGCCTCGGAATTCTCCTACGTTTGTAGTGGCGCAGCATGCTGCGCGGTTATTCCTGACTCTGTGATCTCTGCGTTCTCTGTGTAACGCTTTTTCTTATCCCTCACCGCACAAAATCCCCAGCCAACCCCCAAAAATCATTCACGTAATAATGCGAAAGAACATTCCCAAACAAATAGCAAATCCCCTGGCACGGCGGAATATCCCCATACATCTTCTTCCCACGCGAAAATATCTTCGCCAGCGACCCATGCCGCAGCAAATTCCCCGCCACCTTCCGCAGCGGCTCGCACGGATAAAACACATCTCCATTCGGATACACCCGCGGAAACATCGTCGGATAACACTGAAAATCCCGAAACCGTAGCAAAGTCTCAATCGTCTTGGGCGTCCCGTTGATCGGCTGCACTCCGCTGCGTCGCCGTTCAATAATCGTATCCACCAGCGCCTGATACTTCGGATTCTGCAAAAGCTTCAAATTCGGCATCTTCTCCATCTGCGCCGATTGCGCCGCGAAAACAAACCCTTCCGCCCCGCACCAATCCAGCAGTTTCTCCACTTCCGTGATATTCCATTCCTCAATCACGGTGCTGATCGTAATCCGCTGCGGACTCCCCAAAGCTTCCTTCGCCATCGCCAAATTCTGCAAAACCTTAGGCAGCGCCGCCGGCTTCGAAAGCGCATTCGACGGGTCCGCCGCCAAAGCATCCAAACTCACCACCAACCCCGTCACCGCCCGCAAAATCCCCGGCTTGCGATCCAGCAAAGTCCCATTCGTAATCAAAAGCACCGACCGAAACTTGCAATGAAACCGCGCCGCCTCCACCAATTCCTCAATGTCCGCTCGCAAAGTCGGCTCGCCACCCGTAATCACTATCGAGTCCGTCTCCTTGCGAATCTTCCGCAGCAACCGAATCGTCTCTCCTGTCGACAACTCGTCGCTAAAAACGTCCGGCTCCTTCTGTGTGCAATACGAGCAAGCCAAATTGCATTTGTGCGTCACATAAAACGTCACGGCATACGGCGCCACCACATTCGTATGCAAAATGTTCCGCCGCCATCCATTCCGAAAATAAAGTCCAAAATTCTTCGCCACAAACGGCGCCTGCCGCACCAACCCGCGAATCAACGCCACTTTCGACGGCTTTCTCTTATCCAAGACGCTTGCAGGAACAAAGTTTGCAGTTCGCGAACCAGAGGTAGACATAAGCCCAAGATTGTAACGCATCACGTCACGCCAGAACGTTCTTCTCTGGCAGCCATCTCACAAATATCCCTTAAGGTGTCGGAGCGAAGAGTGAAGTACTTTTGGGAGGGCACGACTTCAGTCGTGCCGAAAACAACCGCAATAACAGAGGCTTTAGAGTCTGTGTGGCAACCGGGGGTCGGACCTTCAGGTCCGACATAAGTCCTGCAGCTGCACTCCGCCTTTAGGCGCTGAGGAATTGTCTGTGAGGTTCTCACGCAGACTCTTTAGCCCCTGAGGAAACTCCCGGGTTCTTGCATGATCGACGAGGAAACAAGTCCCACCTAGAACAGGAGTGGTTCTCTTTCCCCCTCACTCGTATCGCAAAGCAACCAACGGATCGACGCCAGCCGCGCGTCTAGCAGGCAGCAAGCAAGCCGCGAGTCCGGTGATCACCACCAGCGCCACCACGACCCCAAACGTCCACGGATCGGTAGCCGAAACTCCCCAAATCTGGCTCGCCAAAAATCGCGTCAAGGCATAACTAGCAATCAGCCCGATTGCAATTCCCGCGGCAATCAGCACAAATCCCGTGCGCAAAATCATCCGCAATATTTCCCGCTGCTGCGCTCCCAGCGCCATCCGCACTCCAATCTCCTGCGTCCGCAGCGACACCGTATACGCCATCACGCTAAACACCCCAATAATAACGAGGAACAGGCTGATGCTCGCCAACGGCGCCGCAATAAACAAACCAAATTCCGGCGTGGAATACGTAAACCTCTGAAGAAAATCCTCGAGCGGGCTGGCCATGCCAACAATCTCGTCGCGATCCACTGCCCAGACCTGCTCCTGAACCGCATGCCTCAACGAAGCTGGGTCCACAGTTGTCTTCAATAGCAAAACGAATCCTCCCCGAACCGTATAGGGAAGAAAAATCATGGGCATTGAGGGCTGTTGCGGACCGGCATTCTTAACATCGGCAACCACACCGACGATTTGGAATTCCGCGTCCTGAGGAGGTCCCACTGGCCCCCTGAACGCTTTCACCCGAATTTGCTGCCCGACAGCGTCAGCCTCACCAAAAAAATCTCGGGCCAGCCGCTGATTAATTACACCCACGTACTGCGCGTTCGTTACTTCTCTTTCGGACAGCCATCTGCCCCGGATCAGACGCATCTCCAAGGTGCTGAAGAAATTTTCATCGCAACCCAGCAGGCCCGCTTCCTCGGAGTGCGCGCTTCCCGGCGAAGTCGCCTCTAATCCACGCCCGGGCCCGTATCCGACAATCGTATCCTGGACCGCAACGCTCCTCACTCCCGGCAATGCCTTCAATCGTTCGACCACATCCCGGAGGACGCTTCGCCCCCGCTCCGATGCGTAAATTCGTGTAGCGCCACCCGTGGAGTGCGGAGGCACAAAGAATGTCAGCAAAACATTCTTGGGATTGAACCCCAGATCGACGTGAGTCAGAAGGTAGAAGCTGCGCATCATTAATCCCGAGCCGACCAAGAGGATGATGGAGAAGGCGACTTCAGCGACGACCAGGACGGCGCGAAGCTTTCCATGCCGAAACGCGTTATTTCCGCCTCGCCCGGCACCAGTCAATTGCGGCTGTAGATCCGTGCGAGCTACATGAAGCGCCGGAGCCACACCGCAAAGAATCGTCGTGACCAGCGCCAGGCCCAAAGCGAAGAACAAGACCGCCGGATCTAGTCCGGGACCAGTTTCCGCCGCCATGCGGCCAATCCCATAGATGTCTCCTATGCGGGGCATAATTATGGGGACGAGTTTCACACCGAGCCACGCGAACAAGCACCCCACTGCGCAGGCGGCCATTGCCAGCACCGAACTCTCCGCCAATAGCAGTCGTACCAGCCGACCGCGAGTAGCCCCGAGCGCTGTACGCACCGCCATCTCTTTCCCTCGGATCGTCGCACGGGCCAGAAGTAGGTTTGCCACATTGCTGCACGCGATGAGAAGCAGCATCGTCACGGCCGCCAGAAGGTCGTAGAGCAAATGCTTGATGTCAGAGCGGAATACGGCTCCTCCGCCCCGAGGGGCCAAGAGATAATCCGTTGCCGACTCCGCCCGCACCGTGAAGTGTTTTGGAAACTCGCTCGGATGGAGAGTAGCCAGCCCTCTCACGATCACGTCAAGATCAGCCGAAGCGACTTGCAGTCTCACACCGGGCTTCAGCCGTGCCAACAACTCAGCTGAAAACTCTCCTTTAGCGCTTGGCGTGCCTGTCAACCGGCTTAACGGTATCCAGATGTCCGCCTGAGAACCGAAGGCCTGGAAGCGTGCTGGCATGATACCCACGAGCAGGCGCTGTTCACCATCGATGGTGAGAGTCTTCCCGAGTACCTTCGGGTCCTCGTGAAACGTTCCTTTCCACGTTCTGTAACTCATCACAAAAACGGGAGGGGCACTGGGCTTGCCATCGTCCGGAACAATGCCGCGCCCCAGCAGCGCAGGCACTCCGTAAAATTCAAAAGCGTCGGAGGTTACGAGCGTATCGAAAAACTGGTACGTCTCGGGGCCGTCGTTCGCGAGCACCGCATCGTTCGACGCGTAGCCGACGATGTTTTCGAATACTCGATTCTGGTTGCGGATCACATCGAGGTCCGCGAAAGGAACCGATAGAGAACGCTCATCTCCGGGCCTCTCGGCGTCTTGCACCACCGGCACCACCAACCGGCTTGCATCCTTCGCCGCAAACGCGTTGAACACCAAATTATAAAAAACACTAAAAACAATCGTGCTCGCCCCAATCCCCAGCGCCAGCGCAAAGACCGCCACAAACGCAAACTTCCGGTCCTTACGAAGATTGCGAATTGCATATAGGAAATCGCGAAACAGACTATCCAAATGAGTCACCCATTTCGTTTCACGGACTTCCTCTTTGAAACGCTCCACGCCACCAAATTCGATCCGCGCGCGTCGCTCGGCTTCCCCGCGCGAAAGACCGGAACGTTCCAAATCGTCCGCGCGATTCTGGATATGCAGACGCATCTCCTCGTCCATCTCGGCATCAATTTGCTTGCTCTGAAAAAGGGCGGAACAGAGGGAACGAAGCGAGGCTAGAAATTTCATACTTCCTCCGGCTGAGTGCCGAGGACAGACGTCATGGCAGCGACCAAGCGATTCCAATCGCTAGCCTCTTGTCGAAGACGCTTCCGGCCCTCCGAGGTCAATTCGTAAAACTTCGCCCTCCGATTGTTGTCTGACTTCCCCCAATTTGCCGTCAGCAGTCGCTGGCGCACAAGCCGAAACAAAGCCGGATAAAGCGCGCCCTGCTCAATCAGCAGAGCCCGGCCAGAAATCTGTTCAATACGCAGAAGGATGCCGTAGCCATGGAGCGGCCCGAGAGAAACGGCCTTAAGAATGAGAAGATCGAGAGTACCCGGAAGAAGTTGGGCTTGGACCGTCACATTCCCTCCTAAGATGGTTAGGAGTCTAAAACCGCCTCTCCTAAGTTGTCAAGGAGAGCAGCCCTTACGTGTTCCTTGTCCGGCACTTTTAGGACATCGAATATTCGGAGACTCGTTTGGTGCTGCATCGCTCCACGGTTCGTGCGAAGAATGTGGGTTTTAACGTTTCCGTGTCTGCTCGCTCTTGCTCTCGTCTTCACGGAAGTCACGGCTCATTCCCCGCATTTGCATGTTCGCACCATTATGGTGCATAATGGTGCCATGAGCTCCGCAAACAAAACTATAAGGCAAAGCGTCACCCTTCCAGCAACCACCGCAGCCAAGGTCCGCAACCTGGCAAGGACTCGCAGGCTTAGCTCCAACCGCATGCTGGTCGAACTCATCGAGAACGGCATCGAGGCTGAGAAGCGCAAACATCAAGAGTTTTTCGAACTTGCTGAGCGCTTTCGCGACGCGACTGATCCGGAAGAAGCCAAGCGCCTTGGCGACAAATTGGGCCGGATGGTCTTCGGCAGCTAATGCCCAGGATCGAAAGCTGGGACAATCTGCCTGCAAATGTCCGTCAGCACCTTGTCGAACGCATGCACGAAAGGACGATCAACATAGCCGACCTGAACCAACTACGTCTCTGGATCACGACGCAACCGGAAGTGCCGGATGGCGATTGGTACAAAGACTTTGGTTCATTTAAGATTTGCGGCCGCGGCTCTTACCCCAAGACGTTTTTGTTGCGCAGCCAAACCGCAAAAGGCAAAGCCCTTTGACAAGCAACTCACTGTTTTTATTCTTTGTCCCCCTCGGCTCATCTCATCGAGAAGATTTTGACTTTATCAAGGGTGGGATCTTTCGTTTTCTTACAAACCAAGCGCATCCAGATCGTAGCGCCGCTCTTGGAAATTAGTCCGTAAACACAACTCCCACCGCGATTTGCCCCTTCTCCGCGCCCGCATCGATCCGCACCACGTAACCTTTCAAGCGCATCGACGATTGCGAACCATCTTGGCCGGGCGTCTCCATCGTCACTTGCAACTCCGATTGCAGCTGCGGCATGTTCTGAAGCGAAATCAGCGCGCCTTGCAAAGAAATATCGCGCACCACGGTCTCTTCCTGAAACTCTTTCCCGTCTTCTGTCACTCCCGTAACGTTCGCGCGGAACTGTGCCTCTCGCCGCAAGGAAGTCCGCGCCCCTGGCATGTGCGCCTGCACATTGTCCCCCGTCGCCCCCAGCGTGATCACCATGCCTTCGCTGGCTGCAAACACCGAATCAAACTCTTCGCGCGCTTGCCGCAAAATCGAATCCACCATGCGGTCTGTCGAGTCCGGATCGTGATGGAACAGCACCAGCGTCTTCGCGCCAACTTCGCGCGCCAGTTTCACGCCTTCTTTCCACGACGAATGTCCCCAGCCCTTGCGCGTGGTCTTCAACTGGTCTGGCGTGAACTGCGCGTCATTAATGAAAATGTCCGCGCCCGCTGCCAGTTCCCGCAAATTTTCATCCAGTTTCGGATCACCGGGCTCGTTGTCCGTCGCGTAAACCACGGTTCCCGCCGGCGTTTCGATGCGAAATCCGAGGCATCCCTGAGGATGGTTCAGCCACTTCGCCGTAATTTTATTTTCCCGAATGTTGAAAGTGTCTCCGCCTTCCACTTCCTTGAATTTCCTTTTCGCGTTCATCGCGGACATATCCACCGGAAAATACGGCAGCGCCATCTGCGCTTCGAAAACCTGTTTCAAACTGTCGCGCCCCAAAAATTTCGATCGAAAACTATAAAAATGAAATTCGTTATTCTCCGCATAAAGTGGCGCAAAAAACGGAATCCCCTGAATGTGATCCCAGTGATAGTGCGTTACAAAAATATGCGTCTCGGGATTTCCGCCGCCGTTCGGCATTCCCCATCGGCTGCCCAGCATGCGCAGCCCGGTCCCGCAATCCAAAATAAATTGCGTGCCGTCTGGCGCGGTCAGTTCGAGACACGGCGTGTTTCCGCCGTATCGCCAGGTAGCGGGATCCACCGTTGGCGTCGACCCTCGAACACCCCAGAAACTCAATTTTGCAATGGGAGCCGTCATTTCCCTCAACACACGCCCTGCGCGCAGGCCATTCCCGCCGCTATTTCAGCGGAAGGCGAAGCTAGTTCGATGTTGGCAGCCGCGGGGAAATGCGTCAATGAATTCGCGCCAGGGACGTGTCAAACTTCCCACTGGTAGCACAGGCACTCCTGTGTTCAGTTTCATGACATCCTTTACAGAGCGTTATCAGGACATCCTTTACACTCGGCGGAGCGAGGGATGAGGAGATAACGCGCCCTCGGCAGAGGGCGAGGATGGCGTGGGGCACAGTGAACGTAGAGGAACAGCGGGTGCGCTTTGTGGTAAGCGCGAAGCGCGGGGACAAGACGATGCGGGCGCTGTGCGAGGAGTTTGCGATCTCGCGACCGACGGGGTATGAGTGGCTGCGGCGTTACACGGCGGACGGTATCGCAGGGGTGGTGGAGAAGAGCCGCCGTCCGCGGAGCAGTCCGAGGCAGACGGCGCAGCCGATCGAAGAGCGCGTCGTCGAGCTGCGAGAGCGGCGGCCGGATTGGGGCGCGCGGAAGTTGCAAGTGCTGCTGGCGCGGGAAGGGATTGCTCTTCCGGTGATCACCGTGCACCGGATTTTATTGCGGCGTGGTTTGGTGCGCGAGCAGGACCGGTTTCGCACGGCGGTGGAACGCTTCGAGCGGCGCGCGCCGAACCAGTTGTGGCAGATGGATTTCAAAAGTCCGGTGGGATGGGACGCGCCGGTGGGGCCGCTGTCGGTGCTGGACGATCATAGTCGTTACGCGATTGCTCTCGAGGGTACCTGGTCGACGAAGGCAGAGCCAGTAAAACAGCGGCTGATCGAAGCGTTTGCGAGTTGCGGCGTGCCGGAGGAAATGCTGATGGACCACGGGACGCCGTGGTGGAACATGAAAGCAGTGGCGGGTGGGACGTGGTTGACGGTGTGGATCATGCGGCAAGGAATCCAGCTGCACTTCAGCGGGTATCGACATCCGCAGACACAAGGAAAAGTGGAACGTTTTCACGGAGCGTTGGGCGCAGCAATGAAACGCCGCGGAATCCCGTCGGGAGCGGAACGACAAACGTGGCTGGATGAATTTCGACACGAATATAATCATGAGCGGCCGCACGAAGCGCTGGCCATGAAAACTCCGGCGGCGGTATGGAGTAAAAGTTCGCGACGCTACGATGCAAAGCCGCCCGCGTGGGAATACGAAGTGGGGGCGGAAGTGTACAAGCTATCGACGCAAGGCCAGTTGCAGATGGCCTACCGGCGTTGGGACATCAGCCGAGCCTTGGCCGGCGAATGGGTGCAGGTAATTCGCGTGGACGGACGCGCGCTGGTGCACTACTGCCGCAGCCTGGTGCGCGAACTCGACCTCGTCACCCAGCGGTCCACCGCAGTGAATCGCTGGGTGAACTGACCACCAAAAGTGTAAAGCATGTCCTGATAACGTTGTGTAAAGCATGTCCTAGAACTTGACACACTCTTGGCTGTGCTCTTTTGCAGTTTCTGGCATGCGGCGCACAACCCAGGCAGTTCTTTCGGTGCTACTCTGCATCCTCAGAAGGCAGCCCGAGAAGGCAGCGCGAGTCGCCGCAAACGCGTAAAATGGAGCGGATGGACCGGATGGACGACCACTCCCACGATCATAACCACGACCCCGAGCACGGCCACCATGATGGCCACGTGCACCACCCGCATTCGCACGATCACCACGGTCACTCCCACCCGCCGTTGCGCCCGTCGGTCCTGGGCTGGGCGATGGTCGCCACGCTCGGCCTGGTTGTTGCCGAGATTTTTGGCGGCGTCCTAGGCAGGTCCGTCGCTCTACTAAACGATGCCGTTCACAATCTTTCGGACGTTCCGGCCCTAGGCATTTCCTGGCTGGCCATGCGCTGGGCCGAACGTCCCGCGGACAGCGAAAAGACCTATGGCTATCACCGCGCAGGTATTCTCGCGGCCTTCACCAATGCGATTCTCCTTGTCCTGCTCTCGCTATGGCTTGGTTACGAAGCTGTCGAACGCTTCCGCTCACCTGTGCTCGTCGTCGAAAGCTGGATGATCTGGACTTCGCTGGCCGCGCTGGCGGTTAACGGCGGCATCACGCTTGCCCTAGTTCGCGGCCACAAGGATCTAAACCTTCGGAGCATACTGGTTCACAACTTCGGCGACGCCCTCTCGAACATAGCCATCATCGTTGGCGCCATCGCCATTCATATGACTGGCGCGCTGTGGATCGACCCGATTCTCGGTATCGCCATCGGCCTGCTGGTACTGTGGTCCAGCATTGGGATACTGCGCGAGTCGACGCACATACTTCTGGAAGGACGGCCGAGGGAGATGCGCGTCGAGGAAGTAGCGCGCGCCATCCTCACGGTGGAAGGTGTGCAGGAAGTCCACGACGTGCACATCTGGTCGCTCGGCGGCGGGCACAACGCGCTGAGCTTACACGCGCGGATTCCTGATATGCACTTAGACCAGTGCGAGCATTTGCTAAAGGCGATTCAGGAGAAAGCTGCGAAGGAATTTAAGATTGATCACACTACCGTCCAGCTTGAGAGGGCGGGGCTTCCTGCCGTTTCGGGCTACGTGATGCCCGAGCCGGTGAAAAAATAAACGCGGGCTGCGCCCGCGGATTTTTTCTTTTACTTCTTCTTTCTTGTTCTCGCCTCGGACTTCTTGCCTATTTACTTCTTACTTCGTTACTTCCGGCTCGCTACATTCGGCGAAGAAACGAATCTGGCGGGCTTAAGAACTAAACAGGCGAACGGAAATTCAGGCCACGCTGTTCGTTGAACTGCTGCGTAGCATTCAAATCAAGCTTGTCGGCGGTAACGGTGTGGCGCAAGCCTTCGCTGGTAATGTAGCGAAGCGTGCCGTTCTCCCAGGCGTAGGCCGAGGCAAAAAAGACAGTGCCGTCGCGGCGAACAAACACATATTGTTCCGCTTCCTTTTCGGAAGCTGTCTGCGGAGCTGGGATGTAGTCGCGCGACGGTCGCGCAAGACGCTCGGGCTCAGCCGTTTGCGCTGTTTGTGTTTGCGGCTGTCCTGTATCGGCTTGTTGCGGGTCGGCCACGGGGGCATCGTCCACATACTCATCGGAAGAGAACGGCATGTAGTATCCGCCGCCATAAAAGAACGGGATATACGTTCCCACAAACGGGCGATTCCGGAACCGGTTATTAATTCCATTCGGATGGACCGCGGCGAGGTGTGCGTAATCAAATCCTAGCCCTGGCACCATGTCCTGCGAAAGCAATTGGCGGCCGGAGCCAGCTCGCTGCACAGAAGCAGTCGAATGCGGAATCGGACGAGCCACAATCGCACCGGAACGGGTGCGCACATACCGCATCGTCGAAACGTAGTGCGTTCCAGAATTTAGCTGAGAGGTTACGTGCGTTCCAGCAGGGGCCGAGGCATGCATGGCAACATGCGGGGCGGATGCGGCCATCGCAGGGTGAGCCATGCCGCCGCCCATTCCCCCGCGCTGCGCGGAAGCGATCGCGGGGAGAACCGCGAGGGAAACGATAGCAATCAGGAAGCGGCGCATGTCGAGTACCTGGGTTCCCGGGCCGCCGGGCCTTTCTTGCGCGTACATGTATAAGGATGCGCCATTTGGAGTAGGGGTTTCAAGGGGTAGAGGGTGAGTAGTGAGTGGTGAGTAAGAAGCAGTGACCCGTGTGGCGTGACCCGTGGCCGGTGATCCGTGAAAGCTGAAAGAGGACAGCCAGGATTGGCTGTCCCACGCCAGAGGACCCCCACCCCGGGGTGTACGCGAGTTGTGAAGTAAACGTCTGAAGAGATTGGAGTTATTGGCGTTCCTGCGTGTAGCGAGGTCAGACGGAAAAGGCGGTTCACGATGGGTACCCCCTCCCCCTTTTTTTGCAAAGATATGATTCGATGGGGGTTAAGGGGTGGGGGTATGCGAAAGATGTGATTCTATGGGAGTTAGGGAAGGAGGGGCGCGAGCTAGCAGCTGACAGCTTACAGTCAACAGCAGGCAGAGGACGAAGCGAAGGGCGGCTGAAGGTTGACCCTTCGGCTGGGCTCCCTTCGTTTCTCTCTTCGGGTCTCAGGGTGGACAGGGCAAGAAGTTTAGGGTTGAAGGGGGAAAGATTCGGAGAACTAAACGCAGAGACACAGAGTGCACAGAGGTCAGAGGAAGAAGGAATCGAGACGGATTTTGCGGGGAGGGCCGGGCGGGGCTGAAGGTGGGTTTTAACGCAGAGGACACAGAGTGCGCGGAGAGCCTTTCGCGTTCGCTCGCTTCGGGACTCAGCGTAAACAGGGCAAACCCTTCGTTCCTCCGTTCGGAGCTCACGGCAAGCAGGGTAAACGGGAAGAGAGATCTGTGAAGAACTGGCGACGACCATAGGGAATGGTAGCAGGAATAGTTACCGATTGTCAATAGGTTTCTTGATTACTGAGTTGGCATTCGAACGGGGTAAACAGAAGTGGAAGGATTTTAAGGGGTTGGGCGGGGGCTAACTAATTTGATATGGCTATGGAAGTTGGTGGAAAATTCAAAAGCCCCGGACGTAAAAGCGACGTCTGGGGACCCGGCAAGACATACGCCAATCCAACTAGACGACCGTATCTCGCGCTGCGTCCTCGTATCTCCAAGTTCGTTTTTCTACGAGGGTAGGCATTCGCTCTAAAGCTCCGATCGGCTCAATTCCCAATATATGCAACTTTTCAACCAACTCGCTCAATACTTCTTCTTTGTGTAGCGTCCAAGTTGAAGCGAAGCAGCGCCAAAACACCCATCCAGCGCGCTCAAGGATCCGTTGGCGATTCATATCGTGCTGCCAACGGTCTGGGCCATGAAATTCGTCGCCGTCGCACTCAATAGCAAGCCTTACGTCTGTAAGGCTCTCTACAACCATGTCGATGCGGTACGAGCCGCTCTTGACCTGCGGAACAACGCGGAAACCACGCGCGACAAGTTCAGAATAAACCTGCCGCTCGAAGCCAGATTCACAGCGGGCGATAAGCGATTCGGCCTTCTCTGGGTCAGCCGCCAAGGGCCGGTCGAAATGTGATAGGAGCGTCTTTCGCAAATCTGCGTCGGACAATTCTGAGTCGGTAACGGAACGCACTAGATACATGCGGTCACGAGCTCGACTTGCCGCAACGTTGAATCGCTGATCGAACATATTTCCGGAAACTGCCTTGCAATCTGTCGGGTCAACAACGAGTGAAAGAAACATGATGTCCCGCTCGCTGCCTTGAAAGGTGCGAGCGTCTCCGCAACGGAATCGTCTACGACGAAGCTCCGACGCATCGCACATTCGATTTACGACTGAATCGATGTGTTTCGCTTGTTCAGTCCCCAAAAGCGAAACGACACCAATCGTTCTCCTCGAAAATTTGTCGTTCGCCAGAATTTTCGTGATCTCTTCGGAAATCGCTTCTGCCTCAAGAGTATTGCAGTCGCGATGGTCTCTTCGCCCGCCTTGAACATAGATATCTACGAGCGGTGGATCGATGCGTTCCGAAACTCGAGGAATGCGCAAAGGAAGAATCTGGTCTTTATAAAATGTGCGATTTGAATATGCGATGATGGGCGGAACACATCGGAAATGCTCCCTTAGCATGACCTGTTCGGCGGCAAACACTCTCGCAGAAAGATCGTAGAGGGACTTCTCTGGAGTCATCTCTGCGCCAAATGGCTGTTCGCTTAGGAATCGGTCTCGCAGTTCTTGAATTCGGGTGCCCGCGATGAATCCGCCATCTGGCGAGACCTGCTTGTCGTCGCCCACAACCAAAATCTTCTTTCCGCGAATTATCGCTGGGAGCGCCCAGAGGTCCGATTGACTGGCTTCATCGACGATTACAAGATCGAAGGCCCCAACTACAGCGGGCATCGCTTCCGAAATCCGGCTGTGATTCATGATCCAACAAGGTACAGCTCCCGCGGCATCCAACATCGCGTCTCGGGCGTCACGACGATAGCGCGTGGCGTTAGGTCCTGTTCCCGCTCCTATCTTTCGGATTGCCGTGGCGTATCCGGCAAGAGCTGCCAGAATTCGGGGCGTCGTTTTCTCTTTGGTGGCGAGCCAGGAGGATCTTGCGACCAATTCTCGATAGAATCTTGCTAGACCGTCCTCAAGTTCACGCCGACTTTGTGCTAGTGATATCAATTCACTTCTGGCTTCAATGGATTCCAGGTGGCACCGGATCCGTGCCCAATTCCATGCATGGCGCCATGTAACCGGAAAAACTGTGTCCTCTCCCGATTGGGGAATGGCCACGCTTCTAATGCGGTTCGCCAAATTCGCTCCACCGGCGGACTCAATTCTTAAGGCTGAATCGTGGACCGTTGACAATTCCACGGAAAGAGCAGCTATACGTCTAAACTCAGCTAAAATCTCTGAATAGCGCTGTGCAATCCTTTCCCGAGGCGCGTCACTACTGCCAAGATCATCGCTCAGGAACCTGCGGAGGGCGTCCGAAGCCGGCCCTGACCTGTTGTTAAGTTTAATTTGCAGGTCGCTTAGCTCGGCCGTGGCGCGCGCCAGGCCAACTAGAATTAAGTGTCGGACCAATTGCTGTTTGACAGAATCCAACTCCGCGCAACTGCCTAGAAGCGCGCTGGCTGGAACTCGATCAAAAATCGCGTTCGCTTTATCTATCAACGCTCTTTCGTCGCGAGTAGCCAATTGATGGGTTTTTCTCGCAGCTGTTGCAATCAGCTCGGTGTTACGAAGGTCAGCGAAACTGCTTTTTAGCTGGGGGATCGAAAGCACTCCAGCCAATTCGTTCCAGCGTACTGCGAAGGAACGAATTCGTTCGTTTAGTCTTATGAAATTCTGTACATGAATCCAATCATCCGAGCCTGAAGGTGCTCGACCGGTGATTTTTACCAATGCGATCTGCTCTTTTGCATTGCCTACCGCGATCGAAAGAAGTCCAAATGGTTTGCCAGTCTCCGCACCTCGAGCTACAGCTTCAACCGTTTTAGGCGAGTTAAATCCCCCTTCGGGAAAAACTACCGGTCGTTTCAGGAACTCTTCACGAGCTTTACTCAGTGAGTCTAAGTCTGCAAAAAGGGCCTCCAAAGCCTTGCGTTCGGAGGCGAACGAGTCTTGGCGAAGGCGAACTCGCAGAGCAAGTGGCCAAGGAGCGCCAATCGATTCAAGCTCACCCACGACGGCTAGCATGCTATCCGTAATCCTTAGAAAGTCTTTTACAGCAGCAAGTACATCCGGAGTATTTGCCTTTAGGGGTGTTAGGGCACCGCGATCAAGTTCAGACTGAATGCTGTTCCGTTTCACGATCAGGTCGTGCAGTTCAAGAACGGACGTTATCGAGGGAAGCTCGTCTGCAGAAGGAACCATCGATTGTACGTACACGATATCTTTCCCGAGTTTGCGTCTGGCCTCTCGTAGGCGTCCCGCTTCTTCCTCAGAAAGCGGAGGGCTATGTTTCTCTGAAAGGCCTATGATGTCGTCAAACCATCCGTGTTGTTCACTCCCTGAGATTGCAAGCTCTGCGAGCTTCTGGGCCCTCATTTGTACGCCATCAACTTCGACTGGTGACAATTGTGTCAGCGCGATCTCATCAATGCGCTTGTCGACGAGCATTAATTCCGCGTGGGTCCGGTCAATTGTTCTCTGGAGTCTCGCAATTTCCTCACGGGTAGATTCCGGATTGAGTTGGGAGACCTGATGTTGGATAGCTTGAATTGAGGCGTCGAACTGGCGTACACCTTCTCTGTCACTCGTAAGTAAAGCAACAGTAAGTGGACGAACTTCTTCGGGAATCTTTGTTTGCAAAACGCCGAGTGCCGCTTCGCCCCGAGAAGTTACTAATACGCGTTGGCCAGTTGCAAGGTAATGACAAATAATATTTGCGATGGTGTGCGTTTTACCAGTGCCGGGCGGACCTTGCACTGTTACGCCGGCGGCATGTTTCAGGTGCTTAACGATTGTTACTTGTTCGTCGTTGTAAGGAAGCGGGAAGTAAAGTTCGTCAGCTGTGCCGCTGCCGAGCGATTGCCCTCGGCCAGATATTCCGCGAAACGTGACGGGCTCGAATATGACCCGTTCGTCTGATGGTGGCGTGACGAGCGATAAAGGCCCCTCGGGAATATCACACCCGTTTTGGATTGTTTCTTGGAGTCGTCTTAGATCTTCGAACAAATAGTTAACCGCACGAGGCCTTGAAATCAAGACCCACTCATCCGTAACCACCAGATTGTTATCGGGAGGAGGCGCCGATTCGTTTTTCCCCAAGACCTCCAAGTATTTCCCCTCACTATCAAGATTTCCAGCCATCAGCTTCAAAACATCGCAGTAACTCGATATGTCAAAAGGAGTAACTGGCCTATCTTTGTGTGCCTGCAAGTGTTGTCTCGCGGCCCTGTCGACGTCCATCGCGCCCTTGATGTTGCATTCAACAAAAGCGTCGACCTCAACGCGGGTGTCCGTTGCCCTAGGCCTAAGTTCAATGGCCATGGTTTTTTCGTCCAAATGGACTTCGACCGCCTGGGTTAGAAGAGGATATTCAAATTGGACCTCTTTTTTTTCGTATGGCAAAGTCCATGTAGAAATGCCAATGCCCCAAATGAGTTCCAGGGGCTTGCTTGTTTCTTCCGCTTCCATCTGATGCATGAGGGCGAAGAGATCGCTATACAAGGCAATTGTCTTGCGACGCGGTTTCTCGCCCGCCGCCCATAAATTCCACGACATCGAGTAAGAGGTTAGAATTCCTTGGATCTCAGTTCGATTGCTTGCTTCGATCTGAGCTTGTTCATCGGCTCCCTTTCCCTTGGTCGCTTTGCTCAAGTGCAGAGAGAGAGCGCCTTCATCCAACGCGGGAGTGGGACCGTCAGGGCTCGCGTTGATTCGAAGAAATTCCCTGTATGTCGCATTTAGTTTGGGTGGAGGCTCACTCGCGAGACGAGAAACGCGCAACCAAATATGGTCGCCTTCTACTCGTAGGTCAAACTCTACGCCCGGTAGACCCACGACGTCCGCGTGCCTTCGCATGAAATTCTTCGAGGCTGTGAGCCTGAATCCTTGCGGGTTAATTACCTTCGCTTGCTCCTTGATATATTCGAGCAAACGCAACAAGAGCTCCCGAGGTGTACTCATTTAGACTTCTGCTCCACGGGTGGAACATCCTCTGAGTCTAAAATAACGAACACTCGCGAAGCGTAAACCCGAGAGTCCCTTGACAGCGCGCACCGCATCATTGGGGGTGGCCCGGACTCGGGAAGATTGATATTTGTGGACATCGGAATGACCGAGAGGATATCACTGCGGTACTTCCCGGGAAAGTATAGAGACACGGAGTGTGTCCAGATATGTTTTTAGAACCCCGCGTACGCTCCGTGTTTTTTAATTTGTGGATGGCCATCTAAGGGTGCAACGGTTACGCGCTGGTCCAGAGAATGTCGATGTTTTTTTCAACGGTGGCGAAGTCTTGGTCGCTTGTCGCTAGGGAGGCTTTGCGGTGGACGGCGAGGGCGGCGGTGTAGGGGAGTTTGTGGTCGGCGCGGAGTTCGGCGGCTGCGTGGGTCAAGTCTAGGTTGGCGTCGACGATTTCGATGGGGAGTTGACTCATATCTTCGATGATTTTGCGCGCGACACCTGGGCCGTGGAGCAGTTGGGCGCACTATGCGGGAGCGGGGACGTGAGAATTCAGGTCGATTCCATTCGCGGAGACAGAGAGAGTCAAAACCCGCACCCTTAAAACCGAAGGGTGCGGCACCCCCCAAGAAAAAATCAGCTGCGCAGATTCCCGCCACGCTCCCGAAGAGAATTAAGAAAAAGAAAGACCCACCCTTGCATGAAACGAACCCGCAAGGATGGGGTAAGTTACAGCGCGGGAACAGCAGACCGAAATGTGCTTCGAGAAAAAGCCAGGAAAATGGCGGAGCAGCTCGCAGGATTTTTGTTTTAACGCACGGCGCTGAAGTGAATTCTCTTCTTTCTCTACACCGCTGAAGTCTCCCTGAGGGAAAACAAGGGCTCGGCAGGCGGATTGCGCGCGCGCGTTGACTTCACTACTTATCGGGAGCCGCCCTGTATGGGTCTGTTGTGTGGGGAGTGGCGAATACGAGCGAGTAGAGAAAAAATAAGACGCCGAGGCCGATCAGGGCACCGCCGATGCATACAAGTACTACGAAGGCGATGGGCTTCGACCACACAAGACAGAGCGCCTCGACAAACAGCCCGGTGATTACAAAGATTGCTGAAACGCGAAGCTTTCGGCTCATCGGATCACTGGGACGCATCAACTTCCTCCTTCCCAGAACTTCACTTTGTCTCCCCAGCGGCCTACGTTGTGAACCACGTCATGGCAGCCACTAGAAATGCAGGACAATGCGTTGGCTTTTATTGCGGGCAATGTAGCCGGGTCCGCGTTGTGAGTGGCGCCTTGCTCGAAAGACCGCGCACCCAGATGGCAGTGGAGACACTCGCGATTGTTGAATGGCTTATAGAGCTTGATGTCTTGAGGCAACGGCGGCTTTCCCAGGTAGTAGATATAAAGATGGCGCAAGCCGCCGAGCTTCGCTTCGAACGTGCCAAACATAGCGTAGTCCGTGTGGCAGGTGTAACAGGCTTCGTCGGCCGGAACGCGATGATTCTGATAATGTGCCGCGGCAAGATACGAAGGGTCGTCGATGTGCAAACTCTTGCCGTAGGGCTCCATGATGTGGCACGAGAGGCAGAACGCGGTACTTTCAGAACGCTGCATCTCATTTTGCATACCGGCCACAAGCGAAAAGAGCGGAAGAAAGAAAAGCACGCCGAACGCTAGAATCTTTCCGGCGCGGCTCGCCGTAATTGCGGGGCGCACAACGACAATGCCCGCGAGCACCGCGCTGAAAAGCACCAGAATTACGATGGCAAATGTCGGCATGGCACAAAAGAAAACAGGCAGCGATTTACTTTTTCAAAGTGCGAATGTAAGCGACGAGATCCTTGATCTGATCTGCTTTCAGACTTTTTCCGTATGCCGGCATTTTTGCTTTTCCATTGCCGATGATTCCAACGATTGCATCGTCACTTTGAGACTGGACGTCCGCGGAACCAAGATCACGAATGTTGTCCGCTTTGCCGACGGCAGTTTGGCCTTTTCCGTCCGCGCCATGGCAGCCCGCGCATTTGGATTTGTAAAGAGCGTCGCCGCCGGTTTGCGCCTGCGCAGGCAGTGCTATAAGCCCAAACGCCGTGCAGAGCAAAAGGCCCAAGGTTGCTTGCCCTATTCGTTTCGTGTATCGATTCATATTTCCTCCAGAAATGATGTTGCACAAACTTTAGATCGCACGTCGCAAACCTTTCTCACTCTCGCGCCTGGGCGGCGTTAAACGTTCTGCTTAAAACGAATATCGGAACGAAAACGTGGCATTGTTTCCGTTAAAATCCTGCGACTGAATCGCCGCAAGTCCAAACGGGTTCGTGTTTGCTGCCTGGTTGAACCCATAATAATTCCAAGACATTTTGTATGTGAACCCTCGAAAGATGTCGATCGCAATCGACGCGTATGGCCGCTGGTAGTTGTAGTCGAGCGTGCCGGAAGGCGTGAGCGGGTTCAGGAAAATCGTATTGCCTCGCACGAAGCTGCCGCCATACCCCAGAACCGCCGTCACGCGCTTCATGGGTTTCCAAATCATCGCAGCGTGGGTGAAATAATCCGTGCTGCTATAAGTGGAAAGCGCGCCCAAGGGCGACGTCGCAGCCGTAATCGGGCACGCAGGCCCTGTCGGCAGCATCGGTACACCAGGAGGAAACGCAGAGGCAACCACTGTAGCGGGCGGCGGCGCGGGATTTGCGGAAGTTTCGGAGTACGCAAAGCAAATCAACGCTTGGGTGTAGACGTTCCAGTAGTTGTACCCGAAATCGACGGACAGCTTTGGACTTGCCGTCAATATCGCGGCGAAACTGTACGAGCGGTCGTGCTCAATGTTGTTCACTGTCGAGACGTTGTCGCGGTTTTCATGAATGTCCACCGCGCCATCCAGATTCGCCCACGGCTTCGGCCTGTAATTCGCATGTATTTTGTAGGTTTGTACTTGCCGGGGATCGATCCGCGCATAGGCAGCGTCGTTGTAACCGAATTCCAGATCGGCGGTGATTCGCAGGGCCTCGATAGGGCGCGCCACGACGCCAAGCAACAGCGAATTCTCATTGATGGTGGTGAGGCTGCGAACAGGGCTGGCTGGAGTGGGCGCAAGGAAAGTCATCGAGCCATCTCCATTGAGCGTGCATCCGGCAGGTAGAACGCCAGCCACCAGAGCGCAACTGCCGCGCGCAGCTAGAAAGTCATTCGCCGCCGTTGCGGTTGCGCCTCCCGGATAGTAAATCAGCTCTGAGTCATTCGTGTCGATGTACTGGGCAATCGTGCGGTTTGTATAGAGGTAGCCGATATGCGCGCTCCAGTGCTTGTTGAAATCGTATTGCAGCTCCAAAGTGTTTGATTTCAGGTTCTGTCCCAGAAACGAGGAAGCGAGGCCGTTGATCACATCCGCAGCTGAAGTTGCTGTGTGGAATGGACAAGTCACTGCATTAGAATCCATTGGACAATTGGTCGTGTTAAATACCGCCTGGCTCTGCTGCATGCCTGCCAAACCAGGAAAGCCTGTGCCATAAATATTCGTTTCGTCGAGCGCCCACATACCGGGAATGCGCCAGTTGTCATACCGGAAGGCATCGAGAATCCGGAGCTTGTCGGTGATGGAATACACGCCCGACCAATCCGCGTTCACCGAAACGCGTTTAGCATTTGCCGGGCCGCTGGTTGTGCTTCCGCGCTCGGCCGTGCGCGACGTATACCCGTTCACCGCCTCCAGGAAATCCGGAATCACATTGTTGCTGGTGCTGTAACCCACCGAGCCGGACATCTCGAAATTGTTGAAATAGTTTGATTGGAAGCGGAACCGCTCCGTGGGCATAAAATTTCGCGGATTGCCTACCTGGCTGTAAGACAAGAATCCGTTGCAAGTAGGATTGGCCGTGTTGGTGGTGCCGGCAACGATCGGAGTTGCGCAAGGAAGAGTCTCAGCGGATGTTTGCGTACTCCAAATGTTTCCCAGGTCCACCGGTGTGCCGCTCGGTGTGCCTGCGCCCGTAGGGTTCGCGAGGACGAACCCGAAATTCAGCGGGTTAACGGCAGGGTTGTCGGTGACAATGTTGTCCTGCTTGAAGTAAACGAGGAACTCATCAAATGAAAGAGTGGTCCTAGGCAGAAGCTTGAAATCGACTCCAGCGCGATACGCGTTGGTCGTATAGCTATAGGCGTCAGCGAACGCTGATATTGTCCCGCCGTCCGTGGTGTAGGAGCCGGGGCCTTCATTGCGATTGCGGGAATACCCTAATCGGAATTGCACCTTGGAAGTCGGAAGCAGCGTGAGGTCGTAGTCCTGCATGCGCCGCGTGAGATACAGGCTATTGAGTGAACTGTTTTGCGCCACGGCGGGGTTCGAGCAATAGGCCGGAGCGCCCTGGGGAAAGGCGGCTGTAGGCGGACCGACGTAGCAGCCCGTCGTCACAGACCCCGGCGGATTCAAGGCCGCAGGGTTCAACGGATTCGCGAAGAGGTTATAGTCCCAAAAGTTTTTATCGCGCCGGAAGAGCAGCCGAAAGTCGTACCACTTATTTTTTTCGACGTGCATGCGCGACACGTTATTTGGATCGCCGCCATATCCGAAGTTGCTGAAGGTCAGGTTGTCAAACAAAAGTCCATTGTGGTTGAGCGAGTGCATCTGGACGTCAAAATCAAAGAGGCGAAGGCCGGAGCCGAGATTTTCGAAGGTATTGTAGGTGTTCAAGTTGCCGTTGATGTTGCTCGAGCGGTAGCCGAATTCGATAGTCTGGTGGATGTTGTAATCGCCCGAATTAATTCCCTTTGATGCTTCAGCGTCGTCCTGGGCGCGAGCGGCTGGAGAAAAGAAAGATGCCACGATAAAAGCGGCGGCGAAAATCGCGTGAACACCGAGGCGCCCTTTCATGGTTTCTCTCGCCTTCCATTCGGAAAACTATTTGGTGCCGTGCCCGCCTTCTCGGTAGTAGAAAAAAAGCTCATGAGGGCTCCTATTTGAAGAACGTCGCATCGAAGTTGGAGCCGTGGATGGCGTTGTGGCATAACACGCAGGACTGGAAAAGGCTTGCCTGGTTGTGAAACGAAGGCATGCCTGGTGCGCTGCTAAAACTGGATGTCGTGTGGCACTGCAGGCAAAGCAAGTTGACGTTGCTGAGCTTCAGCATGTGGGGATTCGGTCCACCGTGCGTCAAATGGCACGACTGGCATCCTTCGACCTTCACCGGAGCATGCTCGTACACAAAGGGCCCCTGCTTGTCCGTGTGGCACTTAAAGCAGATCGCATCCTGGGTGGAAGAAGTTCGCACCTGTTTCGGTTTCACCGTGCCGTGCACATTGTGGCAATCGCTGCATTGGATTAGCCCTTCATTCACCCGATGGTGAAAAGGCATGTCGAACTGAGCTTTTTGCTGGAGATGGCAGGTGTAGCAAAGCTCAGGCTGGGACTTAACCAGCAAAAACTCCGCCTCTTTTGCGTGGTGCGGCGAATGGCAGGAGATGCAACTGACGTCATTCTTCAAATGAACGGAGTTGATGGCGTTCATGTGTTGCGTGCCGCCCGCATGGCAGTCCAAGCAGCGAGCGCTGATCTCCTTCGCTGATGCGCCCTTAAAAGTGAAAATCTTGGTCTTGTCTCCTCCGCCGTCGACGTGGGCCTTCCCCGGACCGTGGCAACTTTCGCATCCTTGCCAGGCCGGGCCTTTCTTCGTATCCAAAGTCGTTACAAAGTGCGGCGAATCCTCAAAATGTTGGAAGAAATCCTTGGATGGCATGTCTGCGTGGCACGTTTTGCACGTCTCCGATCCAACGTACAGCGATGGATCGCTCGAGCGGACGTATGTCTGCGTTTGATCGGACGGCTTGGACTTGTCTTTTCCCGAATCGGGACCGGGCGGACGAGCATAAACTGCTAAAGTTGTGCCGCCCGCAACGAGCAAAATAAAGAAGAGCAGATGAGTGGCGCGGCCGATACAAACCCCCTCCCCGAGGTATCAGACGGCAAGACTATCTGGCGAGGTTTTTGATAGATGTTCTGTATTGCACACTTTGTTCACGCGTGGATTGGGCCGGCGCGTTCCTATTCGGCTAAAGTCACAACAGGACTTGGCGGACGACAACATTGCTATTCGCGCAAATCTCCTTTGTCGCTGTTCCTCGCTGGTTGGTGATGATTCAGCTTTGCCCACCGCGAGCCAATCTCGATTCAAATACACCCTTCCGGGAGCGAAACGCAGTGACGC
>Ga0265354_1000028_pt1 | contig 22861 bp, 15 predicted proteins | sample NZE1metagenome_FD_189074 | JGI IMG/M metagenome (GOLD analysis project Ga0265354, IMG submission 189074) | Rhizosphere microbial communities from Maridalen valley, Oslo, Norway - NZE1 | ecosystem: Host-associated > Plants > Roots > Rhizosphere > Soil | place: Norway: Oslo | collected 2017-09-14 | reverse complement strand
GGGTATAACCTTGAATGAAAATTGGGCGGGGAAACTGAGCGTGCCGCGGGCGGAGCGGCAAGAAACCGTGAAGCTGTAGTTGCCAGGCGGAAGAGCGGGATAACGCGCTTCGCGGCCGGAGGTTTCATTGGGTTCGGTTTCGAGGCCCGCCAAGCGATATGAGCAGCGGACGTTTTCTGGATCGCGGAATGTGAGTGCCGCGAATTCCACGCGAAAGGTATTGTCACTGCGCGCCGCTTCTGGATTGCGTTCGCCCATGCGATCGCGCGCGCCTAGGTGAGCGGAGGTAATCACGACACGCGGCGGAAGCTCGACACGTTCGTCGGCAGAAATAGGATTGTATCGCGCGAGGCCGCCGCTGGTACCGAAGAGGAGCGTGCCGTCTTCTTCCGCGAAAAAGCCGCTGTCGCTTAGGTCGTTCCAGATGAGGCCATCGGCCTGCGTGAAGCGAAGAGTGTGGCCATTCCGCTGAAATTCGGTGAGGCCAAAAGCGCCGCCGGCCCAGACGTTGCCGTCGTGATCGGCTCCAATCATGTAAACGTCAAGAGAGGGAAGGCCATCCGCCAAGCCATAGTGAGTGATTTGTGGTTTTCCGTCGACAAGCCGCAGGCAACTGAGGCCCAGGGCATCGGAATAACGAAACCAGACTTCATTACCGTTTACGGCAGCGGCTTCCACAACTTCGTCCTGCAACAAGCCATTGGCGGTCGTGAAGTGCAGCCAATTCTTGCCGTCAAAACGAGAGATGCCGCTCCTGCCAACCGACCACAGGACACCATCGGCGCTGGAAGTGAAGCGACCGACGCCGCGTTGAATTTCAGGAGGCAACGGCACATCCACGAACTGAAAGGGCCGCTGCGACGGCCGGACGGCCTTCAGATATTGATGGTTGGCGATCCAAATGCGGCCGTCCGGGCCGACGTGAATGCCGGTAGGAACGGGCTCGGGAGTCTTGATTTTTTCGGGTCTGAGTGATTCGGGATCGAAACGCGTCAGTCCGCCTGGATAACAGAGAACCCAGACGGCGCCATCGGGCGCAAGGATCATTTCGCGAGCTAGGGAGCCGTTCAATCCATCTTTCGATTTCCAGATTCGCCAGCGAGCAGCCTGCGGATCCCACATGGCGACACCATTGTTGGTGCCGAGCCAGAGACGTTTGCGTTTATCGCGAAGTTCGGACCACACGACGTTGTCGGGAAGGCCTTCGCCCTGCGTCCAACTGGACCACGTTTTCCGACCGATCCACCGCTGGATGCCGGCTCCGCCAAGGCCAATCCAATAAGCTCCCTCGCGATCTTCAGTGATGGCAAAAGTTGCGTTGACGGCCATGCCGCGGCTTTGATCAATGACTTCCCACTGCCCGGAGATGCGTCGATAGAGGCCCGCAACCGTAGGGATCATGAGATTGCCGGAACGATCCAGTGCCGGCGCACCATAGTCGTTTGCGGGTGGAAGATCGGGAAGTTCGGAGACAAAGTGTGTCGTGCCAGGATTGAGCCGATAGAGATGCGCCGAAGTGCGAACCCAAAGAATTTTCTCGAAGTCCTGAAGAATGCTGATCACAGGTTCGTGCGGGAGGCCACTTTGCGCCGGGAACATGTGGACATGGTCCTGGGAATCCAGCCAGCCGACGCGGTGACCGGACGCAAACCAAATGCGGCCTTCGGAGGTAATGTTGACCGACTCCGCTTCCTGGCTCGGCAAGCCGTCGGCGACAGACCAGAGGCGGAGATCATTAGGGCGGGCCGGATCGACTCGCAGCAGGCCGCCTTCGGTTGCTAGAAAGACGGTGCCCCAGGGATCGAGGGCCAATGCGGAAGGCTGTCGGAAAAAATTGTAGACTTTCGGGAGGGGCAACTGGTGAAGCGCGCCGCCTTCCATGTAGGAAATGCCGCGCGATGTGACAATCCAGATTCTCCCGGTGGGGGCCAGGACGAGCTGGTTCACATTGGTGCTGGGAAGGCCTTGTTCGATGCCATACCGCACAACTCGATTGCCATCGAAGCGAAGAAGCCCGTCGGGAGTCCCAATCCAGATGAAGCCGTCCAGGTCCTGCAGGATGCAGGATGGAGTCAAAGAACTCAGGCCGAAGTTTTCGCCGACGCGCTGAAAAACGTAGTGCGGTCTGTGGGGAAGAGAAAGTGGGGTCGTCTCGGTGGACCTTGCTTGTGCAGCAAGGCAACCGAGTACTAGAACCGTCGCAATAGCTAAGAAACAGGCAGCGGAAGTCTTGCCCCGCATGAACACTCCAAGTGAAGCAGCCCAAATAGTTTAGCGTGTGGGTGGACGAGGCGTTGGGTGTGGTCCCAAAACGATAATGGCGGATTGTGGGGATTCATGGGGCTAGGAGGTCAGCAATATTGTGTAGGAGCGCCACGAGTGAAGGGAATTGCTCCAAAACCACGTTGCCGGTAGCCCTTGAGGGCACCGATGTCGAGGTTTCCAAGGCTGCTTACGCTCTCTATTTCCACCCTGTTGTTTGACTCTGCGCTGAGCTGTTCCGCGCGGAAAAAATCGCGCTTCAGGCTTCGAGCAATGGCATCAGAACGAGCAGCTTAAATGAACGGACCTATTGCATTTTTCCCAATCCAGATGCGGCGACAGATGTGGTTGCAGTGAGTTTTTTATATTCGGTTTTGGCTTGACGGAGTATAGGGATATCCGAATCTGCGTCTTTCCACATTGTGAAGAACTTGTCGTAGGCTTTGCGGCTGATGTCGCGGTCCCCTTGGGTGGCATTAGTCCGTGCGAGTCCGAGTTGCGCGAGCGGGGCAAATATTTCCCACTCGGGGCATCCACGACTAGCAATGACCCTTCTGAAGTCGACGGCAGACTTGGCCTGCTCTCCTGCGGCTGCGTAAGCCTGCGCACGGCGATAGAGAACCGCTAGTGCAACAAATACTGCGCTTTGCTCGTATTGGGTGACCGGGGCGAGCAACTCCACGGCCTTTACGGCATTTCCTCGCTTGCGTTCGTTCATGGAACGAATGAGCGGCAGATAGATCTTCTGGTTCAGCGTGTTCTCAGGAAGCAGCCGATCCAGTTTCGCTGCCAACGCTTCAGAGTGAGTCAGTTCGCCAGCATCCGATAAAGCCACGGCACACTGTTCGAGCCATAAGGCACTGTCCTTACTCGCTTCTTCAGCTTGCTGGCAAAGCTTGCGTGCCAGCCCATAATTTCCCAGATAGGATTCCATCCGTGCGTGCCAAGCGAATTCGTAGGCAACGTTTTCCATGCGATTGGCGCGGCTCTGTTGTTGCACTACTGTTTCGCTCAACGTACGGAGTTTGCTGGAGTCGCCGCGAAAGAATGCGAGTTGCATTTGAAAATAGAGCCAGGTCAAATCATCCCCTGGAGTTTGGCGGGCGAGCTTTTCCATCGTTGCCGCATCGTTCTCGAAAAAAGCGATTTGGTAGCGCAACATCATTTGAAATGGAGTGAGGGAGCCTTTTTGCCGCCACTGGTCGAGTGTTTTTTTGGCTTCGTCAAGACGGCCCATCATCATGAGCGCCTGGCTGGCATTGGAATAGGCCGCAGAAGAAGGGACAGGCGAATTGTTGATTGCCCAGTTGAATTCTTGCAGGGCTTCTTCCGTTCTGCCCAGCTTCGCGTAAGCGATACCCAGCAGGTTGTAGGCGCTCACGCTGCGGGGATACGCTTGCTTGTACAGAACAGCGACAGCAATTTCCTTTTCCAGATTGCCCGTTATGGAGTCCTCGTAACGCGCGGTAGTCTCAAAATTCTCTTCCTGCGTAAGGCGGCTATCCTTTAGTTCGAAGGCCCTGGCAAAACTCTTCCTGGAAGCTTCCTCGTCACCAACGCTGTGATAGGCGCTGCCAAGCCCCGCGTACGCAGAACAGAACTGCGAATCCAGTTCGACGGCCCTCTCAAAAAGAGGAATCGCCTCGCGCCGCTTTCCAGAACGATAGAGCGTCTGCCCTGCTCGATAAGCTTGCAACGCTTCGAGTGAACCTGTGGTCGCAAGATCAAGAGGAGCATCGTACTTCTCAAGAGAGCTTAGACTTTCGCCCAATCGTCTTCGCAACTGCGAACCTGCCTTGCCAAGGGCAGCGATTACTTGGTCTTTAGTCTCAGCTTCCTGCTGACGACGCGCAATGACCTTTTGGTTCCGCGCGTCGATCGCTTCCAGGGTGATTAGATATTTGCTTCCGAAGGCCGCAATCTCGGGCACGACAACGGCTTTGAGCCCCTTGCGCTTACACATTTCGATACCCAATTCCTGTGTCACGCGCTCATTCGGATCGTGGCGCATGGTGCGCATGGTCTCGCGGACGTCCGCTTCGGGTAAAAGACTCAAGAAGGGGGACTCGGTAAGTTTGACTTCGAGTGCTTTGTCCAGCGAGTTGTCAAAGATGGGATCACCCGTCTTGTTGACGAAGCTCGCCAGAAGGATGACGTCGGTCGGAGTGAGCACGGGCCGTGCGAAATAGAGGCGCCAAGTTGCCAAGGCGGCAACTATCAGGAGGCCTGCGACGGCAGCCGCCACGATGATGCGGCGTTTGTTCGAAAGCTCAGGCTTTGGCCCGACGGGGGGAACGGTTGCGAGGCGTCTTTCGATGGGAACCGGAGCAGGCAGGTCGCCGTTTTCGACGCGAGCGATGAAGCGATAGCCGCGCCGAGGGAGAGTCTCGATGTAGCGGGGCTCATCGGCCGAATCAGCCAGGACGTCTCGCAGCTTCTTGATGGCGCTGTTCAGGCCGGTATCGAAGTCAACAAAGGTGTCTGCAGCCCAGAGTTTCTGATGGAGCTCCTCGCGCGTAACCACGTCGCCTGCACGCTCCAACAATAGAGCAAGCACTTGGAAGGGTTGGTCCTGGAGCTTCAGGCGGATGCCGTGTTTGTACAACTCACCCGAACGCAAATCGACTTCGAAGGCGCCGAAGCGCGTCCTGCGGGTTCGTAGAGGGGCTTCCATAGCAGGCTTCGAACTTGCGGCGAGTCTATCACCAAATGCTTGTAGTCGAAGGAATATGTGCCGGACCGATCTCGTATTTCCCGCAACCCGTCTGAATTCAAAGAGCTGAACAATCAGAGCCAGAACAGGCACAGACCAGACCCCCGCTATTGCCTCTCAATGCGCTTCGCGCCAATGTCGGGTCGCGCGAGCACAACGCCACGGACAGGGGGAATCGTGAAAAACAACTTCTGGCGCGTACTCTCTTTTTCTGGTCTTTTCTTCCTTTGCGCTTACGGTGGAGGGTGTGGTGCCGCCTCATCTCCCGAAACGATCCCCAACCCGCCACCGCCAACCTCCAACCCGGCACCGCCTGCCATCATCGATGTGACCATACCCAACGGCGGAGTAAACCTGCCGTTCGACTTCCAATTCACCGTTGCTAATGGCCTTCAACCATTTACCTGGATGGAGACCGGCGCGTTGCCGCCCGGCATGGCCCTTAGCCCCCAGGGAGAGCTTTCCGGCACTCCAACGGCGACTGGCTCGTTCCCTATCGCGGTCAAAGTTCAGGATTCGCTTGGCCGGCCCGCTACTCCATCAGCCGTCACCATCCAGATATTCCCGCACGGATTTCAGGCCACCGGAGAAATGGGAACAACGCGCGCGGCGCACACGGCCACTTTGCTTAACAACGGAAAGGTGCTCGTCGCAGGTGGATTCAATCCGGACAATCTCGCGACAGCTGAATTATTCGATCCCACTGCCGGAACCTTTACGGCCACCGACACTATGACCGCCGGGCGCTCTTCGCACACGGCAACCTTGCTCACACATGGGACTGCGGCCACGGACGGCAAAGTGCTCGTGGCGGGGGGGAGCCCCAACATCAATGCGGATCTATTCGATCCCGCCACCGGAACTTTCACGGCCACCGGCGCAATGACCGAGGTGCGAACCCAGCATACGGCCACCCTGCTCAACAATGGCAAAGTGCTCTTGGCTGGGGGAACCGCTGACAACACTGCAGAACTCTTCGATCCCGCTACAGGGACCTTCGCCCTCACCGGCAGCATGATAACGGGAGATATCTCCGGACACGCCGCAACCTTGCTAAACGACGGAAAAGTCTTGATCACTGGTGGTTTTAATTTTGATGAAGGCGCGTTCGCCTCGGCAGAACTGTACGATCCCGCTACCGGAATTTTCACGGCCACGGGAGACATGACCCAGCCGAGGGCTAACCACACCGCCATCTTGCTCAATGACGGAAACGTCTTGATTACCGGAGGGTTCGACGCACAGGCAGAAACGATCGCGACCGCGGAGCTTTTCGATGCGACAACGGGGACTTTTTCACCGACTAGCGCCCCGGCCTCCGTACACACTTTTTACGGCGCCACCTTGCTCAATGACGGCACCGTGCTTGTGGTCGGAGGTTTTGTCTTTCCCAACCCTCCCGGTGACGGCACCGTAATCACGGAAGTCTTCGATCCCACAACTAATAAGTTCAATCCTACGGGTTCTCTGTTGAGCGGGCGCTTCTCTCATACCGTCACACTACTGAACAATGGCCAGGTTCTCGTTACCGGAGGGCAACATGAAACCAATCCTACGGTGTATCTCAAGTCCGCAGAACTGTACAAATAGTACTCGCGAACAAATCCGCCAGGTATTATCTCCGCGTTCCGCTTCCGTTGCGCGCGTCCTACGGGTGAAATTTCATGCGGCATCCATTGGACCGGCTATCGCCGTGGTGGTCGGCATCTGGGGATGTGGTGGAGGTTCAACTTATTCGTCTCCTCCCACCTCGGCACCTCCGCCTGCTGCGCTCATAACGGTTACGGTCGCTCCCAATGGCATCACTTTGTTAGCTGGCACGACACAAGCTTTTACGGCTACGATCACGGGAACGAATAACACCGCGGTCACCTGGAGCGTGCAAGAAAGCTTCGGCGGCACGATCAACAGCACGGGTCTCTATACGGCTCCGCAAAATTCAGCCGGCACGTTCCATGTCGTGGCTACGAGCCAGGCCAATCCAGCTTCCATGGGTATCGCTGCAGTGGCTGTTCAACTGTCCCAATTGACGATTTCCCCTTCGGAGGTAACGCTGGCTCCCGGTGGGACACAGGCCTTCACGGCTAGCGTCGCGGGGTTGGCCAATGCCGGTGTGACTTGGACAATTCAGGAGACAGGTGGAGGGCTCATCAGCAGCGTCGGCGTATATACCGCACCGAGCGCTGAAGGTTTCTATCATGTAATCGTCACAAGCGTAGAAAACACGACGATCACCGCGAGCGCCACAGTTTCCGTAACTACTGCATCTGTTTCGTTTTTCCCAACGGGGAGTTTGCAAACGGCGCGAGGTTTTCACACCGCCACCCTGCTAAACAATGGAACGGTGTTGATAGCCGGGGGTGCTAATAAAGCCTCTGATCCCCAATGCATCGGCGGTATCGTTTCGGCGGAACTATACGATGCTTATGCCGTCGCCTCTACTCCAACCGGATCGATGGCTGCAGCGCGCTACTCTCACACCACCACGCTGTTGCCGAATGGGAACGTCTTAGTTGCCGGAGGTTTCGGAGACACCTCGGACTGTCAGGGCGCGCCTGTGCAAGCGCAAAACACTGCGGAACTCTACGACCCCGGCAAGGGCTCATTCGGCATGACCGGCAATATGAGCATCCCACGCGGTGGGCATACCGCGACGATGCTTACGGACGGAGAGGTTCTGATTGCTGGCGGGGCAGATCAAGGAGTAGGCGGCGCGGGCTCTGCCACGGCGGAACTCTATGATCCTAGTACTGGCGCTTTCACTCAAACGGGAAGCATGGCCGTGGCGCGCTTTCGACACACTGCCACTTTGCTGAAAGATGGAAAAGTGCTCATCACAGGTGGCGTCCCACTGGATTCATCCATCCCAACTTCGACAGCGGAGCTCTATGATCCGGCAACTGGTATTTTCACGACCACGGGTGGAATGAGTACGGCCCGCGAAGAACATGCGGCGACGCTGCTCGATGACGGCACGGTACTCATCACGGGCGGGCAAAGTCCCGTTATGAATGGTAATAATTTACAGCTTACTGCTACTGCCGAAATCTATAACCCAACTACGGGCTTGTTTGCACCTACTGGATCGATGACCGAAGCCCGAAATCTACACACGGCGACGCTGCTTATGGACGGCACAGTGCTGATAGCTGGGGGCGGCAATAATAGCGCCACGGCGGAGCTCTACGACCTAACGCCCAATTCTTTCACCAAGACAGGCGGCATGGAATTCGGGCGTGCGGGACACACGGCAACAGCGATGTCGCTACCGGATGGAATTTTCTGCGTGCTGGTTATAGGGGGAGGATCGTCTAATCCCATTGTGACCGCGGAGACTTACTCGTACGGAGATGTGTGGGACGACTGATTCGACAACCGAATCCTGAAATGCACACACGGCGAGGCTGCTTACGCGTGCGAGGACGCTGTCGCGAGTAGATTTCCCTCACGAAGTGATGGACTCAATAATTTAGGAGCTGGGGGCAGGGGGTTAGGGATGTGTTTTCCGGCGCAGCCAAGGTGCCGTAGCTTTGCGCTAGAAGAAAATTTTTGCGCCGAACTGGACGAGACGTGGCGGAGCGGCGCTGACGACATCACCAAACGTTGAGCTGTCAATGTTGCCGTCGACGGCTTGGGGGCCGAAGAACTGCGCATGGTTGAACGCGTTAAAGGCTTCGACGCGGAATTGCAAAGACTTCGCTTCCGTTAGACGCAAATTTTTGAGAAGGGCAATGTCGTAGTTGTCCATTCCCGGGCCGTAGAAGAATCGGCGGCGCGCGGTGCCGGGCGTTCCCAAAGCATTTTCGGGGAATTGGGCGGCGTTGAAATACGGGCGGCCATTGCGAGGATTGCCATTGAGGTTGAGCGGGCCTCCCAGATAGTCGGGTTCATCCACGCCAAAGTTGTTGATGCCGTTCGGCTCCGCGCCAAGAAGGGAGTTGTCGCCAAAGTTGATCAGCGTCACCGGAAGTCCCGAACTGAATCGCGTAATTCCGGATAGTTCCCAGCCTTGCGTCCAACGATTTGTGGCACGCAGCAGCCGTTCGATAGGGAGTTGATAGCTGTAGCTCACGACGAAGTTATGCTTCACATCAAATGACGACAGCGCTCTGCTGAGCGAAGGATTCAGTGGATTGACGGCTTCTCCCAAATTCGAAGACTGATCCAAAGATTTGCCGAAGGTGTATCCAGCCAGCACGGTCAAACTTCGACTCGTGTGCCGCAGCGTGGCCTGCAACGAGTTGTAGTTGGAATTACCGATGGTAGCTTGGTTGGCATTGCTGCCGAAATTCGGTCCTAGGGGGCCGCGCGTGCCCTGCTGGATCGCGCCTGTGGCAGTCGTGTAAGTGGTGTCCTCTCCAAAAGGACCGCACGGGACTTGTCCTGGGGCGAGATTTGCAGGATTGCTCAGGAACAAGCACAGCGCAGGGTCGCCCGGGTTGGATTCCTCAAGCACCAATAGACGGTGTCCCTGATTGCCGACGTAATTCAAACTGAGCACCGTGTTTGCACCTAATCCGCGCTCGATCGACAGCATGTATTCCTCGGTGTACGGAATGCGATTGCTGGGAAGATAATTCGGAAGTCCCGTTATCGGTTCGAACTGTGAAAAATCCGTAGTCGTATCGGGATGCTGCGCACTTGCCCCTAGCGGCGCAAGCTGCAGCGGAAATGCCTGGCCAAGATCCTGTCCGGTGGCGAGCGTAACGAATGGATTGGCAAACTGCGGAGGAGCGGGGCTTGTGTAGGTCGAACCATAAGGCGCATTTGCGCTCATCACGCCAATCGAAAGCGCCTCAATCGCGGTGTAGAAAATTCCGTAGCTCGCGCGGATGCTTGTCTTGCCGGGAGCGCCCAGAATTTTGGCAAGCAAGCCATCACCAGAAGAGCTGGGCGAGTACGCCAGGCCAATGCGCGGAGCAAAATCGCGATTTCCCGGAGGCGCCAAAGTGCGCGGGATTCCAGGGTCACCGGGATAGACAATCCCTGCCGGCGCGTTCGGGAAAACAACAGACTGCTCATTCGGCACGAACGCCGCGATCTGATTGTATTTCTCGTACCAGGGTTCAATGCGATCCCAACGCAAGCCGTAGTTAAGCGTGAGATTGCGCGTCAGCCGCCAACTGTCTTGTGCGAAGAGCCCGACGTACTTGTTGCGCCCGTAAAAAGCTTGCAGCTGGCTTTGGTTGTACTGACTGGGCGCTCCCAGGAGGAAATCCGCGAAATCGGAGCCGGTTTCCGTTCCAAAGAAAAGAAAGCTGCCATTGAATTGAGCGATGGCGTTGACGTTGACCTGATCGTAGTGAAATTCACCGCCGGCTTTGATCGTGTGTCTGCCAATCACTTTGGAAAAGTTGTCGAGCCATTGATACGTATTTCCAATCTGGTTTAATTCATTCGTGTTCGTGCCAATCGTGAAGCTGTTGAAGGCAACGCTCTCGACGCCTTCTGTTTTTGGAGATAGAGGCAGGATTCCTGTAAAGCCCTGCGAAGCCAAGCTGACGCCGAGGCCTCCTATCGGCTTGCCCAAGTCCACCGCGTTGCGCAGATAGCTGAAGTGAAATTCATTCACAGCCGTTGGACTGATTGTTTTCGTATCGCCAAGGCTGATCAACTGAGCGCGGCCCGAATAGTTCGCGTTGAAGCCAGGGACGTTTGCGCCACCTTGCGCGACGGGATACGGGTTGTTCTGCGACCAATCGTCGAGAAAATAGTAAGCGGAGAGCAATCCCCATCTCGTGTTCGCATCGGCCCGGTAGGCACCTTTATCGTCGCGCAAAGTCTGGTTGAATGCCGAGGTGGAAAATGTGCCGTTCGAGTTGGTTGGAGAGGGAATATATTTCAAAAGATTCTGCGCCGGTGTGGACCATGCGGTTTGCGGAATTACGGCTCCCGGAAAAACGCATGGATTCGGGCCGGTACTCGCGCATCCGGGCGTGAAGTAATTCTCGCCGGCCGTGACTGTGTAGCCCAATTTTTGCGAAAGGGTGGTGGCAAAGGCCGCTCCGCTCACGGTCGTAGGAACAGTGTTTCCGTTGGCATCGGTAGTTACGAACGAACTGGCTAGATCGGATAGATTTCCCGTGCGGTCTTGTACCGAGGGGACCGGAATTTGGCCGGTGTCGACGCCTTGGGTCGAACGAGTTCCCTGATAGTCGCCGAAGAAGAAAATTTTGTCCCGGCGGATCGGGCCACCGAATGTGCCGCCGAACTGATTTTGATCAAAGGTCCCGCGCGTAGGCGAGAAATAATTGCGCGCGTCGAGATTCGTGTTGCGCAGGAATTCAAAACCGTCGCCGTGAAACGCGTTGGCGCCAGATTTCGTGATGACGTTGATCTGTCCGCCGCTGAATTCGCCGTACTCGGCGTCAAAGTTGTTCGTCAGAATGCGAAACTCAGCGATGGAATCGAGATTGGGAATCACCGATGCGCCGTTGTTCACGTCCTCTTCGACGTCACTTCCGTTGACAATGAAACTATTCGCAAATTCGCGCTGTCCGTTGATTGAAATCGTGCCGGGATTTAAATCGCCAGAGGGAGAAAGCACGCTCGCGCCTACGTCTTGCACGGTATCGCCCGTGATGGAGGTGACGGGAACAACCCCGGGCTGAAGGGCGAGCAAATCGGTAAAGCTGCGACCGTTCAGGGGCACAGTGGTCATTTGAGCGCCGGAAATGACCTCGCCATTTTGCGTGCTCGATGTGTCGACCTGGACTTGGTTTTCGACCACTGTCACAGCATCCGACGTGCCGCCGACGGCGAGAACCGCGTCGATCGTCAACGCGCTGTTCGCGTCGATAACAATTCCGGTGCGCCGGTAGGGCCGGAATGCGGCGCTTGCCACTGCTAATTCGTAATGACCGATCGGAAGATTTGGAAAGGAGTAGAAACCCTTGTCATCTGTCGCAGTCGTTTGATGGATTCCGGTGTCTTTGTTTGTTGCCGTGACGGTGGCTTTGGCGACGACAGCGCCGCTTGAGTCCGTCACCGTGCCCGAGATGGTTCCTCCTACGCCAGCCCGCGAATCGACGGCCAGCAGCAGGGCAATGCAAAGAGAGAGATACAGGGCAAGCTGTCCTGACCGCCGCGTGATGGAAAAAGTAAGACCTCCTATGTAGTTCCTCTTCGTGCCGAACATCCTGTCGTTCCCCCATAAAACCCATCGCTGGCTTCCCCCGAGTGGAGGGTAGTCCGCCTAACGGGCAGGTTTTCTGAAGCTAGTTCGCAGCCTTCCAGAGTTTTCTGCCTTTTCAATCGACCCGGAACAATGGCAAGACTTTATTTCAGGCAGATGACAAAAGAGCAGTTGTTGCAAAGCATTTGCAACTGAAATATACGACAAGATTAGTCCTACTTCAACTGAAAATCATTGAATGGTGGAAATCAGGGGTTGAACCGGCGTCAAGAGCGAGCGAAGTGTAAGAACAGGCCTTGTTAAATCCAGAATCGGCTCAAAAACCGGGGGCGCCCGTAGCGGCGGGGCGCATTTCTGGAGCATCGACGCCCAAGCGGAGGTGCGCGAAGTACGTTTGGCCGAGGGACATTAGCCCGGTATAGAGGTAACCCCACACAAAGAGAAGCAGGAAGGGGATTGTTGCGTAGTTTTCGTTGGTAATGGCGTACACAACGGTGGCCGCAAAGTATAGACCTAGAAGGACTTCGGCGTAGGGCATCCAGCCAGCTTTGTTCCTGTATTTTTTCGCGACAAAGGTGCCCTTTTTGCCTTCGATATTGAATTTGGGCGTGCGGGCAAATTCACTCTTTTTACCGATGATCGCTTCAAGGACTGCTTGTGCGTTGCGCACAGAGATGCCGATGCCGGTGGCCATGACGAAGGGCATATAAAGGAACGTGCGCCACCAGTTTTTCGGTCGGAGTTCCCGTTGGGCGACGATATAGAAGCTGGAGATCGAGCAGGTGGAAGCCAGGAAAAGAGGCAGGTCGACGACAAGCATCTGGAACCAGCCCTGATAAAAACGCACGATCATCGCCGGGAGAAGCATGACGGAAAATAAGACCATCAGCGGGTAGCTGATATTGGCAGTGAGATGGAAGAAAGCTTCGGCTTTGACGTGCCAGGGCGCGTCGGATTTCAAAACTCGCGGAAGAATTTTCTTCGCGGTTTGTATCAGGCCTTTGGCCCAGCGCGCTTGTTGGGCTTTGAAGCCGTTCATATCGACAGGTAGCTCGGAAGCGCACTCAATTTGCGGGAGGTAGAGAAACTTCCAGCCTTTGAGCTGCGCGCGATAGGAGAGGTCGGTGTCCTCGGTGAGCGTGTCGTGCTCCCAGCCGCCGGCTTCATCAATAGCTGTGCGCCGCCAGACGCCGGCCGTGCCATTGAAATTGAAAAAGGTTCCGCGTCGAGAACGCGCGCCGTGCTCAACGACGAAGTGGCCGTCGAGCAAGATGGTTTCGACTTGCGTGAGAAGCGAGTAGTCGCGGTTGAGGTAGGTCCAGCGCGTCTGAACCATGCCGATTTTGGGACCGTTCGCGGGATCGACGAAATACGGAATCGTGCGGCGCAGGAAATCAGGCTCAGGAATAAAGTCCGCGTCGAAGATAGCGACATATTCCCCTCGCGAAGTCTTGAGGCCGTTTTCGAGCGCTCCAGCTTTGTATCCTTCGCGATTGGTACGGTGAATGTAAACGATGGGCATGCCTTGCGCGGCATGGCGTTCCACGCACGCGCTGGCGACCTGACAAGTTTCGTCGGTGGAATCGTCGAGCACCTGAACATCGAGCAATTCCCGCGGGTAGTCGAAGCGAGATACGGCCTCGACGAGGCGCTCGATCACATAGCGCTCGTTAAAAATGGGAAGCTGAACTGTGACGCGCGGCCAGTTTTTGACTTCGGGCGGCGGGCCAGGAACGTTTTTGGAGTAGACGTAGTAATCGTAGACAAGCCAGTAGCGGTGCAGGCCGTAGGCCGCGAGGACGAACAGAACGAGAAAATAGGGAATCATCATCGCGAGATCGAATGCATCCGCATGGTAGACGCCCGAAAACGTGCGGTCTGTCAACTTGTGCCAATACTGGCTGAGGGAAGTTTGTGCTGCTAGAACGGTTGCGATGGGCGGCAGGGTTAGCACGATAAAGGCAATATTCGTTGTTCGTTAGTGAAGCGCTATGGCTCAACTATCGAGGAATGATTATAAGGCGTAATCCCGAACGGCGAAAGGCCGGCCGTTCATCCATCCGGCCCTGATTCGCTTGCGAATGGCCTGATGTTCTGGGGCAGTTGCGAAACCACCACTACGTAACCAACACGATTTTGCCGGCGGCGCCGGGCTCCAGGATCTCCTTGTGGGCGCGTGCGGCTTCGGCCAAGGGATATTCTTTACCGACGACGGGGCGGAGGGTGCCATTTTCGAGGCCGGCAATGATTCCAGCGTGGACGTCGGCTTCTTCGGAAGCAGTGAGAGCCCAGAGTGTGAAGCCGCGAGCCGAGGCCCGGCGCGCCATAAGGTCTCGGGGATTGATGGTGATTTCTCCGCGATTTCCGATGATGATGACGCGGCCGTTAGTGGCCAGGAGTTTCAGGTCTTTGGCGAGATTCACGTTGGCGAGCATTTCGAGAATGATATCCACTCCTCGGCCGCCCATTGCTTTCATAATTTCGTCGAGATAGCCCGGTTTGCTGTGATCGAAAACTTGATGAGCGCCTTCGCGAGTCGCTAGGTCGAGACCTTTCTGGCTGCTTGCGGTGCCGAAAATGGTAAGGCCTGCGGCGCGGGCTATTTGGACTCCAGCGATGCCAACGCCGCCACTGGCGCCATGAATCAGAACAGTCTCCGACGCGTGAGCTTGCGCGGAGTGATAGAGCGCGTGGTAGGCCGTGCCGTATGGAACCCAAACGCCCGCGCCCTGGCTGAAGCTGGCTTTTTCTGGAAGCCGGTGGACCTGGCTTTCGAGAGCGATCGCGTATTCGGCATACGCGCCAGTGACGGTCTTGGCGACGTAGACGCGGTCGCCGGGTTTAACTTTGGTGACTCCGGTGCCGACCGCCTCGACTGTGCCTGCACCATCGGAGCCGGGCGTATACGGCAGCGGAGGCTTTACGGCGTATGTGCCATTCCGCATGTAGGTATCGTAGGGATTCACGCCGACGGCGTGAATGCGGACCAGGATTTGTCCGGCAGCGGGTTTCGGTGTGGGGATTTCTTCGAACTTTAGAACTTCGGGACCGCCGAATTCGTGGACGACTATGGCTTTCATTTTGTGGCCTCCGGTGCTTGGGAAATTGATTTGTTACCGCTCGCGATTTTTTGTTTTCGCTCTCGATTGCGAAATTCTAGCTGAAGAAGGGCACGGCGTGCCGTGCCCTTACGAAGAAATTTTGGCGTTGTGGTTTCGCGGCATCTTAACTCCTCTAGAAGTGATCGTCGGCGTGTACATGGGGCGATTCCTTTTCTTTTTCGAGCAGGCCAGCCGTCTGGCCCCAGGCGGTTGTTTGCCAATTGTCTTTGCCTTTTTTCTCGGGAATCCAGGGCGGCAGAGTCTGATTCAAATAGGAAGCCAGCGCGTGAATGTACGGTTCATACATGCGGCGAAGTTCGGTTAGGCGGCGGTCGGCTTCCTCGCCGTCGCGTAGCTTCAAGCCGTGCTGAGCGAGAATGTCTCGGATGTGGCGCAATTGTTCGGCGGTGAGGCGGTCATAGGGCATCGAAGCTGGCGCCGTGCCGAAGACTTGCGAGAGATCGACGACCGCATGGCGTGAAATGGCAAAGGTCAGCTCGGCTTGCTTCTCGCAAGCGCCTTCGATGCCGACCATGACGAGTGCGGAAGTATCGAGGATTGCGGTAAGCGACGCGACCCAGGACTGGTTGTCATGTTGCGAGCGGAAGAAGGCCAGGACCGGATAGGAAAGGTGGCTCTCCATGAGCTCGGCGGACCAATGCTCCCAATCCTTAAGGAGCTCGCGCAATGCTTCTTGCCCGTGGGGATAGCTATGGCGCCGAAGAAGTTCTCCAGCTGTGGGTGGCGTGCCCGCGCGGGAATCGAGCAGAGAAATGTCTACCTCCCGTTTGGAAAACGAGCCATAGATAAAAGGGAGATAGCCAATCACGGCAGCAAGGAAGCCAAAGCCAAAACCGGCTTCGGTGACAACCAGAGCTCGCGCCAAGCCGGAACGAGGAATTACGTCGCCGAGGCCGAGGGTGAAAAAAGTTGTTCCGCTGAGGTAAATGTCGGTAAGAAAGCTGGGTTCGCTGCCGCTTATAACTACGGCAGAGCCTGCCCCGTACTGCATGAGTCCGAAACCGAAAACCAGCCCGGTCGCCCACACACCTACGAGAACGAGGAGGGAGAGTGGCCCGTAAAAGCCCAGGAACGCCTCGCGGCTTTTGCGAGAGGAGACCAGGCTGGTCATGACTCTCCACACTTCCCAGGTCGATCTAAAAAACAGCCGCGTGAGACGAAACTTTCGCGTGACGCGACGAGGCAGGATGATGGCCTCGAACGCGTCCCACAAAACGATCAGAAAAATCGCGACACCCGCGATGAACGCGCCTGGAGCTGGAACCATGTGCGGCATTGTACTCGTTTCGCCCTGCGGTCAATAAACGGCGATGAAATCAGGAGTTGAGGGTCGCGCTGACGCTGATCTCCGCTTTAAACAGTTTTGAAACGGGGCAACCGGTCTCGGCAGCTTTCACGGCGGCGTCAAACTTGGCTTTGTCCGCGCCGGGAATGGTGGCGACTAGGTCGAGGTGGCTCTTGGTGATGGAGAAACCGTCACCAACCTTATCGAGCGTGACAGTGGCGGTGGTTTCGAGCTTTTGCGCTGTCAATCCGGCTGCGCCGAGTTGCCCAGAGAGCGCCATCGTGAAACAACCCGCGTGCGCCGCAGCAAGGAGTTCTTCCGGATTGGTGCCAACCCCGTTTTCAAAGCGTGTGCTGAACGAATATTGCGTTTGCTTAAGAATGCCACTGTCCGTGGAAATCGAGCCTTTGCCATCTTTTAACCCGCCCTGCCAGACCGCCGATGCTTTGCGTTGCATAATGCCGCTCCTTTTGTAACTTTCGTTTGATTTGAATGCTTAGAATTCGATTCGCCAGCGATAGAGAAGGGTATATTGACGGAATGGCGATGTCGAGCGGCGCGAGCGAATTTCCATGAGTGTAAATTTGAAAGAGGTTGCTCACCGGCCATGGCCACTGCCTGAGGGCCCTTGGGTCATGTCGCAGAGCTGGCATGATCTGCTTTTTGCACACTGGCGCGTGGAAGAGGCAACACTACGACGGCATATTCCTGCGGAATTGGAGATCGATACCCACGAAGGGCAGGCATGGCTAGGAGTTGTGCCGTTCCGGATGTCTGGCGTGTGCCTGCGCGGCACACCTGCGATTCCCTGGCTCTCGGCGTTTCCGGAATTGAATGTGCGAACGTACGTCGTGGCCCATGGCAAGCCGGGAGTGTGGTTCTTCAGCCTTGACGCGGGAAACAGAATTGCAGTGGCGATTGCGCGTGCGTGGTTTCATTTGCCATATTTTCGCGCGCGAATGTCCTGCGAGGAACGGGACGACTGGATCGAGTACAAATGCGGGCGTTCGCATCGCGGCGCCGCCTGCGGAGTGTTCAACGGACGATATCGAGCTACGGGTGAAGCATTTTCGGCAGCCTCAGGGTCGCTCGAACACTTTCTGACGGAACGCTATTGCCTCTACACGGCAGATGGACAAGGGCGAGTTATCTCTGGCGAAATTCATCACCCCCCGTGGCCGCTGCAAACCGCGGAAGCGGAACTAATCAGCAATACTATGCCAGAGGCCGCGGGGATTTATTTGGCACGAGCAAAACCGTTGCTGCATTTTGCGAAACGCCAGGACGTGGTTGTATGGCAGCCGCGACGATTGACACGCTGATTCGCTTCCGGCGCGCCTACCACTTGTGGAAAACGAAAAACACGGCCATCGCGATGCAGCCAAAGCCCGCGGCGTGATTCCACTTTAATTTCTCGCCTAGATAAAGGACCGAGAACACGGAGAAGACCGAGAGAGTGATCACTTCTTGGATGGTCTTGAGCTGCGCTGTGCTGAACTCATACGAACCGATTCGATTCGCCGGGACCTGGAAACAGTATTCGAAAAAAGCAATTCCCCAGCTCACCAGGATGACTTTCCAAAGCGCGGAAGTGCGGTACTTCAGATGGCCATACCAGGCAAAGGTCATAAAAATGTTGGAGATTGTCAGTAGGATGATGGTCCGCATGTTTTCCGTTCTCGCTTTATGTGAAAGACGTTCTTCTTGAGACGCGGAATTTTGACCTGAGGATACAATTCAACCGATCGATTGTTTGATTTTGTGATTCTGCGACAGATGTTGTGGTGCGCCGGCGGGCAGCCCAAGCCAGTCCGAAACGGTCCGTTTTGCACTTTTGAACTGTTGCCTAATCTCTAATACTGGATTCTGCACACCTGCACCCCGTACCAGCTCATCTGGCGGAAGGAATTCCGCTACAGTCATCAATGAATGATTGTTTAGCTTCCCTCATCCGATTTGCAAATTGGGCCCATTTAATTGTGGAGGATTTCGTGGGACGGATTGTGAGACAGATTAGTGTGCTTTGCTTGGCGCTGGCGATCCTGGTGCCCGTCACAACGGACGGGCAAGGGTCTACCGTGCTGGTAGTCACGGGCTCGAGTATGCCCGAGCCGCTCTACTTGCAGTGGAACGATGAATTCCACAAGCAGCAGCCAGGCGTGCAGGTGCGCTATTTGCCGGAGGGCAGCGGCGTAGGCGCCACTCGCGTCCTGACGGGCACGGGAGATTTCGGCGGGGGTGACGCTCCGATTCCGGAAAAAGAATTGAAGGGATCCGCCACCAAAATTGTCGAGCTTCCCACCGTGTTGATTGGAATCGTGGTGGTCTACAACTTGCCCAGTGTGGCGGGAGACCTGCAGCTCTCAGGGCCAGTCCTTGCAGGTATATTCTTAGGGAAAATCACGCTCTGGAACGATCCGGCGCTGGCGAAGCTGAATCCGGACATAAAACTTCCGGCGCTGCCTATCCAAGTGCTGCACCGCTCGGCTGGAAAGGGCTCGAGCTATATTTTTTCGGATTTCTTGTCGAAAGCGAGCCCGGAATTTCTAACGCGTGTTGGCCGTAGCGAATCTCCAAGCTGGCCAGTGGGCGCAACGGCGGGCAGATCGCAAGATATGGCAGAAAAGGTGGCGGCTACTTCGGGCGCGATCGGCTACACGGAACTGAATATGGCAATGAAGGCCTCTTTGCGGATGGCCAGCATCCGAAATGCGGATGGCGAGTTTGTTAAGCCGTCCCCGCATTCGATCGCGGCCGCAGCCAGGGCGCTGACAAGCAAGACAACGGACGATTTCCGGATTTCGCTCACGAATGCTCCCGGAAAAGACAGCTACCCCATCAGCAGCTTTACCTGGTTTTATGTCCCAGCGGTCGCGAAGGACTCGCAGCGCGGCCGCGCGGTTGCCGAATATTTGAAATGGGTGTACACCAGCGGCGAGAAAATCGCCCAAGAACAGGGGTATCCGCCGCTGCCCGAAGAATTGCTCGCTAAAGTGACGGCGAAAGCGGAAACGATTCGCTGAGTGGGCATGGCGCAGCGAGTTGAGTAACATTCGTGAGACGAGATTGGGATTACCGCCGGCTAAATTAATAGCAGAAATTCATCAGTAGCCAAACCTGCTTGTCTTAGTATTCCGCGCAACGCTTGGTCATACGCCAAGCAAAACCGCGTCAAACCGTTCTGGTGGGATAGGCAAGCCGTCATCTTGAAGAGCAAGGACATAGCCGTCAATGGCCTCGCGGATGTTTTGTACTGCCTCTTCTTTGGTTTTTCCCTGACTTATACAACCGGGCAAGCTAGGGCATTCCACAACCCAATAGCCATCTTCGCCGGGATAGAGGATGGCCTGTCGCACGTAATTTACCTCATGCCTATTTTCCACGCGGCTCAAACATTTAAGGTAAGCGATACAAGATCGGCCCGCGGCGTTGGCTGAATCGGGGGCATTTTGGAGCGGTCCACGGGGTGGTACTGAGTATCGCGCTCTACCGGCACGCGGCCTGCGGCGCGGATGAGGCGCTCGAGTTCGGCGTGCGGCGTGAATTCCGACGTTTTTGCACCGGCGTCGTGGTAGATTTTTTCTTCGGCTACGGTCCCATCCAAATCGTTCGCGCCAAAACGCTGAGCAATCTGCGCCATACTCGGCGAAAGCATGATCCAGTACGCCTTGATGTGATCAAAATTATCGAGAAGCAACCGCGCCACAGCGATGTTGCGTAGATCGTCGTAGCCGGTCGGTTTCGGAATGTGCGAGAGCGCGGTGTTTTCCGGATGAAACGCCAGCGGAATGAACGTGACAAAGCCGTGCGTTTCGTCTTGCAATTCGCGCAATTTGATTAGATGGTCGACGCGCTCTTCTTCCGTCTCCACGTGCCCGTAAAGCATGGTGGCGTTGGAACGAAGTCCAGCTTCGTGTGCTTTCTTCGCGGTGTTCAGCCACATCTGGCCGCTGGTTTTGTGGTCGCAAATGATTTTTCGCACGCGCGGGTGAAATATTTCCGCGCCTCCGCCGGGGCAGGAATCGACTCCCGCCGCTTTCATTTTCTGCAAGACTTCTTCGATGGAAAGTTTGGCGATGCGCGAGAAGTAATGAACTTCCACCATCGTGAAAGCTTTGATATGCACGGTGGGGCAGCGTTGCTTCAGACCGCGAACCATCTCCAAGTAATGGTCGAAGCTCAAATCCGGATGTAGGCCACCGACGATGTGAAACTCGGTGGCGCCTTCGCGAACGCCCTGTTCGGCGCGCTGGTAGATTTCTTCGAGCGCAAACGTGTAAGCGCCGACGGCGTTTGGATCGCGCCCGAAGGCACAGAGTTTGCAATGCGCAACGCAGACGTTGGTCGGATTGATGTGCCGGTTGATGTTGTAATACGTGATGTTGCCGTGGCGCTTTTCGCGAACGTGGTTCGCGAGCCAGCCGACAGCAAGAAGATCCGGCGAACGATACAACGCTATCCCGTCCTCCATGCTAAGTCGCTCGCCCGCGAGGACTTTCTCCGCGATGGGCTTTAACCGTTGGTCCGTGATTGTCAGTTCGCTCATTTTGAATCCGCTGAAATTTTCAAACGCGCCAAACCGCTGCCGCAGCGCCCCAGAACAACAGGAACAATAAACTAATATAACCGTTCACGGCGAAAAACGCAGCGTCCAGCTTGCTGAGATCGCCGGGTTTGACAAGAGAATGCTCGTAAGCAAGGAGCGCGGCGACAACCACAATGCCTGCCCAAGCGGGCCACGGAAGCGCGAAACTATAAGCTAGCCAGGAGAGAAGCACGACGACGCCGATGTGCATGACGCGCGCGATGAAGAGAGCATTGGCAACGCCAAAGCGCTTAGGGACGGAGTAAAGGCCGGCTTGCTTATCATAGTCGATGTCTTGGCAAGCGTAGAGCACGTCAAAGCCGCCAACCCAAAAAGTGACGGCTGCACAAAGAATGAGTATGCGAACGTCGAGACTTCCCGTAACGGCAATCCACGCAGCGGCTGGTGAGATGCCGAGAGCGAAGCCTAGAAAAATGTGCGACCAGTTCGTGAAGCGCTTGGTGAAGGAATAGAAAAACAATATAGCGATGGCGAGCGGAGCGAGTTTGAGAGCAAGAGAATTGAGTTGCCATGCCGCGACGAAAAATAAAGCCACTGCGCCGAACGTGAATGCCCAAGCAAACGAAAGTGAAAGAGCGCCAGTGGCGAGTGCGCGCTGCTTCGTTCTAGGATTTTCTTTATCGAAGCGAAGATCCGCGATGCGGTTCATGGTCATGGCGGCGGAGCGCGCCGCGACCATGGCGACGATGATCCAGAGGAACTGGCGCAAGGTCGGCCAACCTCTTGGCGGTTGATGCGTCGCTCGCGCAGCAAGCAGCGCTCCCGTCAGCGCGAATGGCAGCGCAAAGACGGAATGCTCGAACTTGATCATCTCGAGCACGGTGCGGATGCGGCCGGCCATCGCGATTTATGCCTCCGCCTTTTTCACGTTGGTTTGGCCTGTCCAGCGATACATATTTTCCTGAGGAAGATTAATCTGCGCAAGAACGCGATAAATGTATTGCGTGACCAGGTCGTCGATCGTTTGCGGATGATGATAGAACGCCGGAATCGCCGGCATGATCACCGCGCCGGCCTGTTGTACACGCAACATATTTTCCATATGGATGCGATTGAAAGGCGTGTCGCGAACACAAAGAACCAGTTTACGCCCCTCTTTGAGTATGACGTCCGCAGCGCGGGAAACGAGGTCGTCGCTCACGCCGCTCGCAATTGCCGCGAGTGTCCCCATGGAACACGGAATGACGATCATCGAATCCACAGCATAGCTGCCGGAAGCGATGGCCGCGCCGATATCCTTGTTCGGGAGAACTTCGATTTTTGCGGCGGAGCGGCCGATTAGCCGGCTGGGGATTTGCTTCAAGTCACCGGAAGTGATTCCCAGTTCTTCGGAGAAAAGCCGCTGGCCGGCCTCAGTGACTACTAGATGGATTCGCGCAACACGCGGATCTTTTTCAAGCAGATCGAGGGCTTTTTGCGCCAGAACGGCGCCGCTCGCCCCGGTCACACCTACGGTTACGACTTGTTTTTGCGTGTCATGCATGATTCTGTGCGGATACATTCAGTCTCGCAGCCACCCCGGTGCAAGTCAAGACACGGCGCTCTTCCACCGCGGCTTGTGTTTATAATTGGATTCCGGCCAAAAGGAGAGGCCCGATGGGCAACACGAAAGCTCTCGACGTCGTAATGGAGTTCATCAAACGCGTCAACGCAGGAGACGCTGACGCGCTCAGTGGAGTCATGACTGAAGATCATATATTTCAGGATGCCTTAGGAAAACGGTTCGTGGGCCGCGATA
>Ga0265354_1000026_pt1 | contig 23406 bp, 19 predicted proteins | sample NZE1metagenome_FD_189074 | JGI IMG/M metagenome (GOLD analysis project Ga0265354, IMG submission 189074) | Rhizosphere microbial communities from Maridalen valley, Oslo, Norway - NZE1 | ecosystem: Host-associated > Plants > Roots > Rhizosphere > Soil | place: Norway: Oslo | collected 2017-09-14 | reverse complement strand
GCATACAAGCCGGTCTTGACCGTCTCTCCCGGCGATACTATCCACACGACGACTGTAGATGCGGGAGGCAAGGACGAAAAGGGTGTGACGCGAGTGGTGGGCGGAAATCCTGAGACCGGACCTTTTTACATTGAAACCGCGGCGCCGGGAGACACCTTGGTAGTGCATCTTACCCGGCTGCGTTTGAATCGCGATTACGCAGAGAGCGATGACTTTCTGGTTGGCCGCGCCGTCGATAGCGGCCTTGCCGTGAAGATGAAAGACGGGGGCAAGACAATACGCTGGCATCTGGACACGCAACGCGGCGTAGCGACTCCTGAGAAGCCTGCCGAGCACTTGAAGGAATACACCGTGCCGCTGCGACCCATGCTGGGCTGTATCGCTGTTGCTCCCGGTTCGGCGCAGGCCGCACCAGGCACAGGCGACTCAGGAAGATGGGGCGGCAACATGGATTTCAACGAGATCGTCGAGGGAGCAACGATCTATCTGCCAGTGAACGTGCCGGGTGCCCTGCTGTACGTCGGCGATGCCCACGCTGCGCAAGGCGACGGCGAACTCAACGGCAACGCTCTGGAAACATCCATGGACGTGGATTTCACAGTGGACGTAATTCCCGGCAAGAGCGTCCGTGGGCCGAGAGTGGAATCCGCGACCCACATTATGGCAATAGGCCTGAGCGGCTCTCTCGACGACGCCATGCGCGAGGCCACAGCAAACATGGCGCAATGGCTAACTGACGAGTACAAGTTAACGCCATCCGAAGTGGCGCAAGTGCTGGGCACATCAGCGGAATACAAAGTGAGCGAGGTCGCCGACCGCAACGCCGGCATGGTGCTTAAAATCAACAAAGAGCGCCTGCTTCCATTAGCACCTGCCGCAAAATGACGTGAACTGCGGTGCCTCCTGTTGTTGCACTTGAGCAAAGGGCGGAGTAACGTCTCGCATCGGCAGCTGGAATGCGGCCGAAGGAAGTTGCGAGGAGGTGCCTGATGCGAATTACGCAGTTCAGCGTGGCGGTGTACCTGGTGCTGATGTGCGGCAGCGCGACCGCGCCGCCGGGTTCGACATCACAAGCAGCGAGTGCGACAAAAACAACCCCGCTCATCCTCGAGAAGAACGAGGGCGAGCGGCGAGTTGTGAGGGGATGGCCGGGGCACCCTGATCCAGGAGAAACTTTCATTCTGAAGGTTGATCCGAAAAACGGCGGGTCGCCTAATTTAGTTCTTTTTACGGCAGATATCGCGCCGGGAGGGGCAATCGATCCTCACAGGCACCCCGGCGCGGACGAAATTTTGTACTTGCAGACGGGAACCGTTCGCGTGCATTTGGGAGACGCTACTAGGGATGTGCATGCTGGCGCCACCATTTTCATCCCTGCCAACACATGGATTTCCGCTGCCAATATTGGGAGCGACGCTGTCAGTTTTGTTTGTGTTTTTTCAGCGCCAGGTTTCGAGCAGTTTATGCGCGAGACATCAGTACGCGAAGGTGAGAAAAATGTTGCGTTGACGCAGGCCGAAAACGATGAAATGGAAAAGAAGCACGCCCACGATGTGATTTACAAGCAACAGTAAATTAAGTCCAAATCAGCTGCAAGCAGGTTCATACACTCCACGGGAATTCCACTGTGGCAAGGGGCTGGGATTAGTAGGCCCAGCGGAGCAGGACGCCTCCGGTTGTATATCCCGCACCGACCGCGACCAGCAGCACAAGATCGCCTTTGTGCAACCGGCCTTGCGCCACGGCATCCCAAAGGCCTAAAGGAATCGTGCCCGCCGTTGTGTTTCCAAATTTGTCGATGTTAACCATCACCTTGGTATCGTCGACGCCGAGGCGTTCCTGCATGGCGCGAATGATGCGCAGATTGGCCTGGTGCGGCACGACAAGCGCGAGGTCCTTGCTCGTGAAACCATTGCGCTCAAGCAAGTTGACAGCAACTTCCGCCATGCGTCGAACAGCGTATTTAAAAACTTGCGAGCCTTCTTGATGGACGTAATGCATTCGCTTCTCGACTGTCTCGGCGGTAGCAGGATTTAAAGAGCCTCCGCCCGGCATGAAAAGATATTGGCCGCCGGAACCGTCGATATCGTGAGTGAAATCCAAAATGCCCTCGCCGGGTTCAGCGGGCTCAAGAAGCACGGCGCCTGCACCGTCGCCAAAAAGGACGCAGGTAGCGCGATCCGTATAGTCGAGGATGGATGTCATGGTGTCGCTACCGATGGCCAAAACTTTTTTGTGAACACCCGAGCCGACAAACTGAGCCCCGACCGTCAGCGCATACGCAAAGCCCGAGCAGGCTGCGGATAGATCGAAGCCCCAGGCTTTTTTCGCGCCGATGCGGTCCTGCACGAGGCAAGCGGTCGCCGGAAACATCATGTCCGGCGTAACGCTGGCCACGACGATCATGTCGATATCGGCGGGGTCGGTCTTGGTCTGGGCAAGAACCGCCTTAGCCGCTTCGGTGGCCAAATGCGAACTGGCTGTGCCGTGCTCCACAGCGTGCCGCTCTCGGATGCCGGTCCGCGTGCGAATCCATTCGTCGTTAGTCGCGACCATTTTCTCGAGGTCGGCGTTGGTTAGTACTTTTGGCGGAACATAGCCTGCGACACCCGTGATTTTTGCCGCGATGCGGTGGGACATATCACTCCTTGCGAGTTAGCGCAAACCAAGCGAATTCGAAATTCTATGCGATGCGGATGCGGGGTGACAAGACGAGAAAGTAAGAAACAGAGATACACAACGGCTCTTCATCGGGTCTGAAAGCAGAAAGCCAATATGCATGCGAGGAGTCACTCCGCGGGCGGAAGGATTTCATGGCGCCAGGTGAGCGTGGCGGTTTTTTGAAGCATGGCAGACACGGAGCAATATTTTTTCTCGCTTAGCTCAATCGCGCGCTTCACCGCGGCTTCGTCCAGCACGCCGCGTAGCCGATAAAGAACCTCCAGTTTGATCCATACCGTTGGCGGTTCCGAGGCGCGCTGGCCGGAACAGATCACTTCCAAGGACTCCAGTTTTTGCCGCTTTTTCTTCAGGATACTGACGACGTCAGTGGCCGTGCACGCGCCGAGTGCCATCAAAACAAGTTCCATCGGGCCGGCGGCTTTGTTGGACGCGCGATCGGAATCGATGGCAATGGCGTGGCCGGAGGGACTGGTTGCCACAAATTGTTCCTCACCAATCCACTTAATGGAAGCCGTTTGCATTTTCCCTCCAGAAGACTGCTGGTCGGTCATGAATTATAAGAATAGCAGGAGCCGATTCGATTTGGTTTTGCATCCCCGAAGAGGCCGTAAGCCAGCTCGCTTTCGTAGAAATGAGGTTAGGATAGGTGACCTGGCAGAGAGAAACACGGAGGAAACTTATGTTGATGAGAAAAGAGCAGGGGATGAGATGTGCAGGGATTGCGGTACTCGTGCTGTTGGCAATTCTCTGGGTGGGTCACGGTCGGGCACGGGCGTCGCAGAGCGCGTCGGCGAGCGAAGGAACCACCCAGCCATTCGTAATTGAGTACTACTACAAAGCAAAATGGGGACACGCCGACGAGTTCCTAGCACTATTCAAGAAAAATCATTATCCGGTGTTGAAGAAGGAAGTGGAACTGGGACGCATGTTGAAAGTGACTATGGTTGCGCCCCGGTATCACACGACGGAAGACGGCCGCTGGGACTTTCGCGTGACCATCGTCTATAAGAACGCGGCCATCGCGAACGACAATTTCGACAGCGCTGCACTGATCAAACAGCTCTATCCGGATCAGGAAACCTACAAGAAAGAAGAGCAGAGGCGATTTGAAATTCTCGACGCCCACTGGGATTTGCCAATTAAGGACGTCGATCTCGATATGCGGTGAGCAGTGTAGATCTGGAGTAGTCTCCCAGAAACGACTTCGGACGACCTGAATTCATCGGAAGTCCCAAATTGGAACGGAAGTTGACAAATGGGACAGTCAAAAAACTACAGCTCAGGCCGGACCTCCTCACTTATTTGAGGACCTTTTTGTCGGCCTCGGTCGGTAAGCCGCTGATTTTCTTCTGTTGTGGCTTGCCGCCAGGTGAGTGCGGCGTCGGGGCTTTTGCATCAGGGCTGCGAGGAGTCCAATCCGAAGGCGGAAAAGCGATTCGCCAAAATCGCGGAGAAGCAAGTTCAAACTCGATGCCCACTTCTCGCTTGCCCGGCTGATCGGGGCCGAGATTAACCACGCGGCAGACAAGCTCTTCCAGGGTTTGCATGTTTTTGATTCCGAGGAGCTGGCCGATTTCGACCGTCAAGGCCAACTGTATGAGCGCCCCATGCGCATTCACGATCAGAGTATGCGTTTCTTCCGAGGCCACGTTTGTTCCGGGTCCTTCTCTGAGCACTACAATAGGGAGCCTCAAGCACACGCGCTGACTTCGGCGCAAATGCGACATCTTGTTGCTAGCCTGAAGATCCGTGGCGCTCATAGTCGCAGATTCACACCATATCTATCGGCACTTCTAGGGCCAAACTTTAGTGAGTCGTGGTTCCCGAAAAGGGAAGGACGGCTTTCACAAAGCCGCAAGAGAAAGCGATTGCAGTTCGTTAGTGTCGAAGTACGAAGCTAGGAATTGCGTGGGGCGGTCGTGGCTACTTCAATAATGGGATTTGGGAGCTGCCGCATGGTGCGGACAAACACTTGCACAATCGCGCCATCAAACTGAGCGTTGGCGCAACGTTCGAGCTCGGCAAGAGCTTCGACAGAGCTACGGCCTTTCTTGTACGTGCGATCGCTGGTGATTGTGTCGTAGGCATCCGCTACGGCGATGATGCGGGCGCCGAGAGGAATGCTTTCGCCGGAGAGAGCGTCGGGATAGCCCGAGCCATCGAAAAATTCGTGGTGATGCAGCACCATCTCGCGAATGCGTGCGAGCGGAGTAAGTGGGTCCAGAATCTTGGCCCCAAATTTTACGTGGGCCTTCATGGTTTCCCATTCTTCAGGATTGAGCGGTCCACTCTTGTTCAAAATAGCTTCCGGGATCGCAACTTTGCCGATGTCGTGGAGCACGCCACCAAGGCGAATCTCTTCGATCTCCGTGTCGGTCATGTTCAGAGACTCGGCGATGAGAGCTGCATAGGCGGAAACTTTCTGCGAGTGTCCCTGCGTGTAGTGGTCCTTGGCGTCGATCGCGAAAGCGAGAGAAGTAACCGTGTCGAGGACGGCTTGAGGAAGGCCTTCCGGGCCGCGCGAGGATGAGGGCACCGTGGATTTGGTATTGGGAATCTCAGTGGTGGCAAGCGACTCGGTGAATTGTTTCAGGCGCGAGTAGATTTCTTCAAAGGCTTCCGGCCCGGTGGCGAAGAGTCGTTTTAGAGTTACACCGAGATAGGCCTCAAGCACATCGCGCTTCCACTTCTTCGCTTCGTTGGGATCGAAATGGTCTGCTGTCGAAACTGCATTTCCGCCCTGGTGTTTGGACAAATACATGGAAGCGTCGGCCACCTGGATAAGCTCCTGCGGCGAAGAGCCGTGGAGCGGATAACAGGCAATTCCAAAGCTAGCGCTGATGTTTTTCTCGCGCAAAAGCGGATCCGCGGAAACCCAGCCGCGAAGTTTGGTGGCCAGCTGGCGGGCGTGCTCCATGTTCGTTTCCGGCATGAGAATTACGAATTCATCGCCGCCATAGCGGGCGACGACATCCGAGCGGCGGCAATTGGTTTCGAGAATGTGGCCGACGCGCTGGAGAACAAGGTCGCCTTCAAGGTGCCCGTAAAAATCGTTGACGAATTTGAAGCGGTCGAGGTCCATGAGCACGAGGGCAAAAGCGCGGCCGGCGCGGGTCGAACGCTTCCACTCCGCGGAAAGCGCTTCCATAAAGAAGCGATGCGTCTTGACGCCGGTCAAGCCGTCCGTAATTGCCTGTTCCTGGGCCTTCTGGAATGAAAGCGCGTTGTGCAGAGCGCCAGCAATGAGGTCGGCAAGCGTACGAAGCAGGAGAATCTCTTCTTCGGAAAATTCCAAGTGATACGAAGATTCAACGTACAGCACGCCGTGAAGCTGTTCGGCGTAGAACACGGGGAGGGCGATGGCAGCAGCGGAATCCGGCAAGAGCGGTTTGTGTGGAGACTCCATCGAATTGGAAGACTGATAGTCCGCCAATTGGCCGCTGCGGGCGACGTGGCCTATAAGTCCGTTGCCCAGAGGAATGCGGCGGCCGAGTGCTCCTCGCCGCGCGCCGGCTTCGGCTTGGACGACAAGTTCGCGTGTTGAGTATTCGAGGACGCTGATGCCGATGTGATCGTAAGTGAGTCCCGCCTCGAGCTGTTCGGCAATCTTGGCGAGCATTTCGTCTGGATTGAGCGTCGCGATGGCGTTGCGAGAAATGGTGTTCAGCAGCGAGAGATGACGCGCCTTGGTGCGCTCCTCGTGGAAAAGCCGCGCGTTTTCAATAGCGATACTCGCCTCGCTGGCGAGGACGCGCATGAGTTCGAGATGTCCTTCATCAAAGACGCGTTCGTTTTCGGAAAAAACAGCCATGGCGCCGATGGCATGGTCGTAAGCGACTAGTGGCACTCCGCAGAAGCAGCCGTTCTGGATAATGGGCTCGACCCCGAGTTTTTTGACCTCGGCAGCATAATTTTCGCGGATAAGGACGGGCTGTCGCGTGCGAATAATATATTCGGTGAGATAGTTGCCAGCCGCCCGGCTGCGCGGAGGCCTCATAGTCCCTTCCGTCACTTCTATGTCGAACTGCATTTCATCGCGAAGCGGGTTAAGAGAACCGATGTAGAAATTTTCCACATCAAAGAGTCGCCGCAGTTCTTCCCAAACTTTGCGCAGAAGATCTTCCTTGTTAAGAGTCGAACTCAGCGCGCGGCCAATCTCGTTGAGGACGTGCAGCTCCTCGGACCGGCGAGATGTCTGCTGGATGAGGTAACTATTTTCGACGGCCATGCCAATTTGGTGGCCTAGCGCAAGAAGCAGACGGTATTCAGCGGGAGTAAAGCGGCGGCTGTCCGGTGTGCCGAGAAGAAGGACGCCAAAAGCATGTTCCTTGGCCTGAAGACTGATAGCCACGATGCTGCGGAGACCTTGCGCGAGAGCGAGCTGGCGGAAGCGCCGGATGGGCTCTTCGCGCTCGAGAGCAGCGACCGTGTCGTCGTTGCGTAGATCGCGGAAACCGAGCAGGCCGCCGAGACGAGAGACGAGGCCGACGAGGTAATCGTCGAGCCCTTGTTCCTGCGCGGTGCGGCAGAAATTGTCGCTTAGGCCGACCGCAACGACAGACGTGGGGCCTTGCGGGTCGCCATGATGTAGAAACAGTGCACCAGCAGGAAGACGTACGACTCCCAGGACGCGATCGAGCGCCTGAGCAAGCATGCGCTGAATTTCTCCGCCAACGAAACTCGAAGTGGCGAGATTGAGGTTGGAAAGCGCGAGCATGTTGCGCTCGACGCGGCGCTTTTCTTCTTCGTAGAGGGCCATGACCATGAGCATGGCGACGAACGCGGAGGGAACTGCGGCGGCAGTCTGGAAACTAATATCGCGAAAGAACGGTGAGGCACGAAAGAAGGAGAAAGTTACTCCAACAATGGCCCATACGACAAAGGTGGCGGCCAGTAGCCAGTCAGCGAGTGTTTCCTGGCGGCGACTCTCTTGCCAGAAGATGTAGGCAACGGCGAGAAAGAGGGCGGCCGCTGGAAGAATGAGCGGAAAGTTGAACCAGTTTAGAGATACGGCGCCGGCCCAAAACACGAGGACGCCGCCAGCGGCTGAAGCAGGAATAGTCCACAGCTGACGTCCGGCATAAAGTTGTGCGCCAAGGAAGAAAAAGATTCCCGCTGCGGCATAGAGCAGTTGATCGAGCGCCGTCTGCAGCGGCCACGTGTGAATGCCCTGGGAGATCGCTGGTCCGAGGTAACTAAGAGCGACCATCGCCCAACCGGCGGTCCAGTAAAGCAGATAGGGCCGGCGCTTGAGTTGGTAAATATAGGCGAAGAAGCCGGCCACCAATGAGGTAGCCGCAAGCAATGCCAGCGCGATGAAGCTCTGGTTGGTCAAGGCCTCGGTCAATTCTCCGTCCTGAACACGAACGGCTCCGTTGCAACGTACAAAAACAGTGAAGCGCTTCGTGCGTCAAGATGAAACTGAAACCTCGACCGGCGCACACGGGGACAACAGTGCGGCTGCGCGAGGAGGCACCTCGATGCACAAAGCCAAGTACTGTGATTATGGATGATGGAATTTTCAGGAAGCAAGCGTACCGGGGTACCGGTTGCGAAAGAGGCAGCAGGGAGGGGGTAACGGTTTCCATACAAGGCGAGGGGGGGGCAAAACTGGGCCGGGCTAGGACTTGTCCATTTTGGGCTACTGCAGAGCCAGATTGGACGGAGATTGGGTGTTTCGCTAAACTGGAAGTTTGAAATTAGTGCGCAGGACGCACCATACGCATGAGCGAAATGACTGACAAAACACAGGACGGCATACGAGTACGATTTGCGCCCTCTCCGACAGGCTATCTGCACGTCGGAGGCGCGCGCACGGCCCTGTTTAATTGGCTATTTGCGCGTCGCTACCACGGCACAATGATTCTGCGGATTGAAGACACCGACGCGGAGCGAAATAAGCCGGAACTGGTTACGGGGATTCTGGACGGGCTGAAATGGCTCGGTGTGCAGTGGGACGAAGGGCCGTTTTATCAGTCGCGGCGCACGGAACTTTACCGCGAGGCCGCAAAAAAATGCCTCGCGAACGGCACCGCGTTTTTGTGCTACTGCCCTGCGGAAAAGTATGCGGGTGGAGACCACGCGGAGCCTGGACAGGACGAAGAGCCGAAGGGTGGCGGAGCTCGCCGCGTGACGCGCTGCAGTTGCCGCGGCGGCAAGCCGTCAACACCGGGTGTGAAACCTGCCGTGCGCTTCAAAGTGCCTCTCGGCGGAACAACGAAATTTACCGATGTGGTCTTTGGCGAGACGGAATTCTCGAACGACGAAATCGAAGATTTCGTTTTGCTGCGTTCAGGCAAAGGTGACGAAGAGTTCGGCCAGTCGATGTATCAACTGGGAGTAGTGGTGGACGACATCGACATGCGCATCACGCACGTGATTCGCGGCGCCGACCATATTTCCAATACGCCAAAGCAGGTATTGCTCTATCGCGCGCTAGGAACAGAGCCGCCGCTCTTCGCGCATGTGCCGCTGATTCTCGGAGCTGACAAGAAGCGCTTGTCGAAACGGCACGGCGCAACGGACGTCAATATGTACCGCACGGAAGGATTCTTGCCCGAAGCGTTCCGCAATTTTCTCGTGCTGCTCGGCTGGTCGCCAGGGAACGATGACGAGTATCTGCGCACCAACGAATTGATCGAAAGATTTTCACTTGAAGGCGTCAGCCGGACGAACGGGGTATTCGATAAGCCCAAGCTCGAATGGTTCAATACGCAATATTTACAGAAACTTCCTATTGAAGAACTCTTGCCGGAAGTGGAAGCCGAATTAAAACGCAGCAGATTGTGGAAGGAAGAATGGGCCGCTGGCGCTGCTCCAGGCGCGGACGGACGCGACCAAGCCTGGTTTTCGCGCACAGTGGATCTTCTCCGGCCGCGAATCCGTCTGTTGCCTGATTTTTCGTCGTGGTCGCTCGCATTTTTCAGCGATGAGTTTCCTATCGATCCCGCGGCGAAGGAAAAGTTCTGGAAGGACCCCAAGGTCCCTGACCTGCTCGCAAAGCTGGCCGATGCGCTTGCCGCGCTCCCCGAGTGGAGTCACGACCCGTGCGATCACGCTTCGCGAGCCGTGGCGGAAGCCGCAGGCGTGAAAGCTGGGTTGCTAATCAACGCGTGCCGCGTTGCGATCGTGGGGCAGGCTGTCGCGCCACCACTCTTCGATACGATGGTGGCTCTTGGTCAGGCGCGCGTCGTAAGCCGCTTGCGAAAAGCGTTGACGTAATTTCCAAAGAAACTGTTTGACCAAGTCGCCAGATATTTGCCCTGCGATTCTTTATCCGCTGCTTATTCGTCGCGCAAAGCCACCACGGGATCCACGCGCGCTGCGCGCTGCGCTGGGATCACGCATGCGGCGAGCGCAACGACTATCAGCGATGCCGCCGTGCCTGCATAAACGAGCGGCGCAGCAGGCGTCACGCCGAACAACAAAGTCCGCAGTAGTATCCCCAGAATTCCCGCCAGCGCCGCGCCCGCAATTAACCCGACCGCGCTCAGTTTCAATCCGCGCCCCAAAATCATCCGAGTAACATCGCTAGGCCGCGCTCCCAAAGCCATCCGCACTCCGATTTCGCGCGTCCGTTGCGCGACGGAATAAGCCAGCACCCCGTAGACGCCGATACACGCTAAAACCAGCGCCAGCCCCGCAAAAATTCCCAGCAACATCATGGGCCGCGCGCGGTCCGCAACGTTTTCCTCCATGAGCTGATCCATCGTGCGGATCAAGGCCACTGGCCGCTCGCTATCCACGGACCACACCGCGCCGCGCAGCGCATTGACCACACTCGCGGGATCCTGCGCAGTTCTCGCCACCAGGTAATACGGCGATGGGTTATCCACCTGATTCACCGGCAGGTAAACTGCCGGCTTCATGTCCAGCAAAAGACCTCGCTCGCGAATGTCTTTCACGACTCCCACAACAGTTCGCCAGGGCTCTTTAGAGCCCGTGAGCTTCAACCGTTTTCCAACGGGATCCACGCCAGGCCAATGACGCTTCGCCAGAAACTCGTTGATCACAACAACCGGCTGACTAGACTCGATATCGCGATCCTCCAAGAGTCGCCCGGACTCGAGCGTCCCCCCGATAGTCTCCAGATAACCCGCCGTCACTTCGCGATAAAGCGCGTCGTTGTCCTGTCCCGGCAAAGTGGGCGGGGCGCCTTCGATGGCGTAGCCCTCCGTGTCGCCGATCGAAGTGAACGGCACGTCCGAGCCAAAGCCCACGCTCTTTACTCCGGGAAGAGTTCGCGTCCGATCCAAAACGTCTCGATAAAACGCACGAATCTTCTCATTGGTGTTGTATTTTTTGTCGGGCAACGGCACGCCCATGGTCAAAAGGTGGTCGGAACGAAAACCCAGATCCACACGGCGCAGATTCCACAGCGTTTCAATCATCAAAGCCGCGCCCACCAGCAGCGCAAACGCCATGGCGAATTGCGCCACCACCAGCGTATCTCGCAGCCTCACGCCGCCGCGAGATTCCCCGGCTCGCCCGCCTTCCTTAAGCGATTCCTGCAGAGAAACATCCGTCGCTCGCAAAGCCGGCATCAGCCCAAAAAATACGCCCGCCAGAATCGAAACCGCTGCTGTAAACAGAAGCACGGGCGTATTTAAAGCGAAGCCATCGCCAGCGATTTGCAAAGGAACGAGATTTTTAAAGATGCCCCAGCAAAGCCTGCCAACGAAGAGGCCCGCCACTCCTCCGCCAACCGAGAGCAACAAACTTTCTGTAACAAGTTGCGCCGCAATCTGCCCGCGGCTCGCGCCCAAAGCAATGCGCACCGCAATCTCCCTACGGCGCCCCGCAGCTCGAGCTAAAAGAAGATTTGCCAGATTCGAGCAAGCAATCAGAAGAACGAGCACAGCGGCGATTTGCAATACCCACAAACCCGTCGCGGTATCGCCGGCAAATTGTTTGCGAATGGGAACCACAACAGCGCCAATATTTGTGTTTGTGTCGGGATACTGCAGCTGCAATCGCTTGGCAATTACATCCACATCACGTTGTGCTCGGTCCCGCGTGACGCCGGGCTTCATCCGTGCGACGACTTCCAGGTTGTGCCGATTGCGCCGCGCCAGATCCTCGGGTGAGAAAGAAGCCGGCTGCCAATAGTCGGTTGCATTGTCTGGAAAGAAAAACCCGCGAGGCATAACTCCCACGACCGTAGTGGCTTCGTCGTCCATCAAAATGGAACGCCCAAGCACTGCCGGGTCGCCCCCAAAGCGCCGTTGCCACAGCGCATAGCTCAGCACGACGACTTTGCGCTTGGCAGCATCCTCCTCGGCAGTAAAAGGCCTCCCGATAGCGGGCTGCACGCCAAGCACATCAAAAAAATTGGGAGTGACGCGCCTCCCGAGGGCCTGTTCAGGCGCCTGATCGCCGTTGAAGGAGGCATTGGCGTAGCGAATCGCCACCACATCCGTAAAGACCTGGTTCTGCGCCCGCCAGTCCACATAATCCGCCGCCGACAGATTGTTCTGCGGGAAGCCCACATAGGACGCGTCTTCCCAGAGCATCACGAACTGCCCCGGGTCGGCATACGGCAGCGGGCGAAGCAGCACTCCCTCCACCGCGCTAAAAATAGCGGTGTTGGCGCCGATGCCGAGAGCGAGCGCGGCCAGAGCGATACCAAAGAAACCAGGATTGCGCTTGAATTGACGGAACGCGGAGCGAAGGTAGGCGTAGAGGTTCATGCCGTAGAAGACGCCCCAGCGGCGAAAAGGTTCCTAAAATTCTGGTGGTGGCCAGGGTTCGGTAACGCCCGCGGGCTCGAATAATCGGCGCTCTTTCGGATGGAAAGTAGGCCTAAAGCACCGGTACGCATTGTGAGAAGCCGGACCAATATAATTTCGACGTCCGTCATTCTTGACAATGGCTCTGGTGTGTGGCACCACACTAGTATTTCCCCGTTTCGGGGCACGATTAATCAAGCGAGAGTGGAGGCGTCCGATGGCGACAGCAAATCCAACCGAAGGGTTGCGTGGAGCAGGTACGATCATCAAGAAAGCTAGTGGCTGGTTTATTGCCATGGCAGTAGTGTTCATCCTTTTAGGGATGATGGCGATTATTGAGCCGGGGATTGCGGGTTTGGCGGTAACGATTCTTGTAGGGTGGGTGCTGGTATTTGGCGGTGGAGCGCATTTCGTCGCGGCGTTCAGCGGTGGCGGAGCGGGGCGCGTCATCTGGCAGGTGCTGATCGGAATTCTGTATATCCTCGGTGGATTCTACTTTTTGACGCACCCGCTGCTGGGGTTGGGAACGCTGACGCTGCTCTTGGCGGTGATCATCCTGATGGAAGCGGTCTTCGAAATCATCGCGTATTTCCGGATGCGCGGCGAAGGCGGCTCAGGCTGGCTACTGGTGAATGCGCTGATCACGCTGCTCCTGGGCGGACTGATCTGGTTTCACTGGCCGTCGAGCTCGGTGTGGGCCATCGGGATATTGGTAGGCGTGAACCTGCTGACGACTGGATTTTCGCGCTTGATGTTTGGTCTTGCAGCGCGGAAGCTGGTAAGCCGCGCCGCCTAGCGAACGCATTTAAAACTGGCGTCTTAATTCACTTTTACAATTACGGCAGCGTTTATCAGGCTTGTGGATGACTCGCCATCTGCAATCAATGGACTAACTCTGCCATCGCTTGCGCATGAATTACCTTGAACTGCGTCTCGGAAATTTTCTCCGCCACAAGTACCCCGTCATCGCAAAGCACACGGATGCGGTCGCCAACACTCAATACCCTGGTGAATTCCCTGAGTTCTAGGGGACTCCCGGCAAAATCTGCGTGGAACGGAGGGCTAACCTTTATAACTTCCGGGGCTTCAAATTGTTTTCTTCGCCCCATCATCCTTAATTGATGCGCAATTCCCCGCGCCAACAGCCGAAATCGTTCTGCAGTCCTCCTGTACCAGTTCAGCATCGCAGAGAGCGGCAGGCCGACGGCCCAAATTCCAAATTTTTTAGACATCCTCGTCTCCGCCACTTCAGCTAAATTTACCCACATGAAAAAATATTCTCGGACTAATAAGAGCATCTGGGACCAGGCGGGTCACTGTCGTTGCTCAGGGACAACAAACAGTAGCGTAACTAATTTTGCGGAAAACGAGACTTGTATGCGTGCAGTCCACACTAACGCCTCACGGCGCCAGCATCAGACTTAGTCCTGGGTTCTTTCTACTTTTCGGGTGACGGCCCGGGGCACGCCATGTTCGGACCTCAATTTTGGTTTCTCGACATTTCGATATTGAGGGACTAAGCTCCTTTCAATGGACCGCTTGTCGACGAGCTTAATTCTTTCAATTGTTCTAATCCGTCTGCCTTGCATAGTTCTAGAACCCCAGGCCAAAAACCTTGCCGATACGAATGGCTCTCAGGCTGGAGTTGTCGTGGTCAATTTGATTGCGCCCACATATCCTCCAGTTGCGCGAACTGCGCGCATCGTAGGCGACGTAGATTTGAATCTTTCGATCCGGCGGGATGGAAGCATCGAGTCGGCGGTAGCGGTCAGTGGCCATCCGTTGCTGACAGTCGCTGCGCTGGATAGCGCACAGCACGCGCAATTTGAGTGCCGGAAGTGCACCGAGGAGACCAATTCGTATCGTCTTGTCTATACGTTTAAGATCGAGGGGGATTGCGCCTGTGAGCCTAAAGACGCTGCACCTAAACCGAGCGGGCCATACCAGACCTACACGCAAATAACAGACGCTCCAAACCGCGTGACTGTGACCGCCGAGATCTTGTGCATCTGTGACCCGGCAAGCGACTTTAAGAAAAAACGATCGCTGAGATGTTTTTATCTTTGGAGATGTAGCTCCTAGCCAGAGTTGCGAATATGCTAACCGTTGCCCAAGGACTTGAACTCCATCGGACCGTCCAACTCCCGCAAGAACAATCGGAAACTTCCCTTTGCTTAAATTCTGAGTCCGACCCTGGTGCATTGGAAGAGTCCGTCAGAGTTAGTAAGTAAGTCGAGGCCAGCCCAACCATTACTTGGACAAGGGTTTAGTGCCGCCCACCGTTTTCTCGATTTTCTTATGGAAGATAGTGACGCCGACCGTCGGCTGATCCCGTGTGCCGGTGATGGAGATAGGGATAACTGTCCCAGCCCCATCTTTCTTAAAAAATGGATCAACGGCTTTCAGAAAGAAGGATTTGGTGCCCGTAACAGTCTGAGAGAGTTTCGCTTGAAGACGGAGATGACCATTGAAATCGAGTTCGCCTCCCAAGATGTGGTAAGTGCCCACCAGGTCGATGGCCGCGCCGGGAACGCCGAACGTGAGACTGGAAAAATGGATAATGCCTTTCTCCATGTGAAACTTGCCTTGAAGATCGGAGACGGCGCTGCCTGCGTCTTCATCCCCCGGCTTGCCTTCGGCATGGCGGCTGAGGGACTCAAGTTTCTGGCGGACTTCCGGACTGGACCAGCGCGCATCGTCGATCCCGATTTCGCCGTCGAGAATCATCTTCTCAAGAACCTTCTCCTTGCCGGGCGGCAGAAGTAATTTCGCTTTAATTTTTGCGGGGCCGGTCAGGAGGGGTTTGTCGGATTTCATCGCGAGACTGAGAATGTCCTGAATACGCGCGTTGGGAGCGCCAACATCAAGAACGATCCTGTGCCCGGCATGATTGGGTTCATTGATGATGCTGCCTTCCGCAATGATAAGCGAGTGGATAAGCGTGGCGCGCACGGGATGGAGAAGAGTATCTCCGTTGGTGCCGTTGACCGTAGCCGAATACTCGGTGTGAAGCGGCACCGGCTTGCCGATTTTATCGAGAGAAAAATCGGGCATGTCCGTTTCACCATTGACTTCGAGCTGGGCAAGCACTCCGGTGTACTTTCCCGTTGATGACAAAATGCCCGCGATGCCAGGGAAGGGCCCAAGATCGGCGTCGGTGAACTTGTAGGAACCGGAGACGGGAGAGCCCCCTGGATCGTCGACATCCCAGGGACCGAAGTCGCCGGTCGTGTCGATTTCGCCTTTGGGTTTCGCGTTCGTGAGGATGCCGTGGAAGTGGAAAGGCTTGTCAACGCTTGCGGAACGCAGGTCGAGATCGTGGATGTCCCATTCGAGTGGCTCTTTTACAGGTTTCCCGGGATCGGGTTTCCGGGGAAGCGTAACAAGGACCGTGTTCTTGCAGATGACTTCATCAACGATAAGGGAAGTGAGAACGTTTTTCGTTTTTCCGGAGTCGCTCGCTTTCGGAGTCTTTTTTTCTCCGCGAGGCGGAATCGTGACGGTCATGTTTTCGATGAGCGCGGCGGAGATGTGGCGCGGCAAGCGAAGGATAGCGAGCGCGCCGAGTTCAAACGAGAATTTATCGACATGAACGATCGGTGGAACGTCCGTGCGATCGTGGAAATATATCGTCAGTTCTTCGCCCGTAACGCCCAGATGAGGGAAACCGGTGACACGCAGCGTCGCAAGTTCAACGCGGCTTTGGAAATGATCGCTGAGGGAGCGAATCACCCAGAGGCGGATGGAATCATCCATGTGCCGCACGCGCCAGGCGAAAATCCCGCCCGCTACGATGATCACCAGCAAAAAACCTGCAAGGACAATCAGCCACTTTCGCGAACCGCTGGGAGTATCCGCCATTCGAGCATTGTCACAGAGACGGCCAGTGCATGCACTAAAGGAAAGACTGTACAAAGCTCATGCCGGACGCCGTCAGGAAACTCGGTCACGCAGCGACGATGCGCAGCCGGCAACGTGGGAGCTTTTGTCGAACGCGAGTTATTTTGGCGGAAAGAGTTCGGGATGGACAGACTTCGCCGCGGAGGCGGATGCAGCGACGTTGAACGCAGCTTCAAGCGTAAGAGTGACCGGCGGCAAGCAAATCTCCGTACTGCAAGCTTGATAGCGCAGTTTTAGCGGGAAGTGTTGCGGACCGAGAGGCGCGTTCGGGAGCGCGGTAACCGGAAGGTAGAGCTTGATCGTATCCTCGTAAACGTTTAGCGGCTTCTTGGAAAAAGTGAAGGAGTGCAGTGCGCCTTTGGGATAGGAAACATCGCCTGTTTGGAAGCCTGCGGGAGCTTCTGCACGAAGATCGGTAGCGATCAGATAGTCTTCGGATTTTTCGCGGGCGTTGATATGGAAGCCCGGGCGGATCTTCAGTACCGCAGCAATCTGGAATTGGCTTCCCCGGCCGACGGGATCAAGCGAAACATAAATTGTGGGAGCTACAACGTCCTTCGGGGAAGGAACTTGCTGCTGCGCGGAAGGCAAGGCCGCAACGGCCACCAGTAGCAAGATGCCAGCCAGCATGCCGACAACGAATCTCATAGTTTTACCTGAATGCCTAGCTGCTGGGAAACAACGCGGTTCATGACCTGGAAAAGATCCTCACCCGTTTTTTCGAGTACAAAAGCGTTCTTCGATTCCGACCAACCGAGCTTGAAGGAGGTAGAAAGCGCCGAAATCCAAATCTCGCGTATCGGCGTGTTCGGAGAAACGACGAACTTCACTTCCTCGGGCTCCTCGAAAATGACTTCGAGTTTGCCGCTTTCGCCTTCCACGTCGAAATCGTGTTCGTCCGCAACCACAAGCAATCGCTTCTTGAGTTCGGCGAAAGCAGCGTCCGCTTTTCTCTGAAAATCTTTTTCTTCAAGCATGGATTCAGCGTATCAGAGTTGGGACTCGACGGCTTTGCTCATTTCGTCGGGGCTGATCATGCCCGTGACGCGTTTGATTTGTTTTCCGTCGCGGGAGATGAGGACACTGGTGGGATACCCAAAGAGGCCACCGAATTTGTCGGCAGCTTCGTCGTTGCCGATGAGGATTTTGTAGCTCATGGGAAGCTTTTGGCCGTTCACGTCGAAACGTTCTTTGGCGACATAGGGAGCTACGGCACTTTTGCCTTCTTCGTCGAGAGCGATCCCTAAGATGACGAATCCCTTCGGGCCGTACTTTGCCTGCATTTCGATGAGCCAGGGAATCTCCACTTGGCAGGGTTCGCACCAAGTGGCCCAGAAATTCACCAATACAACTTTGCCCTTATACTCGCTCAGAGAAACATCTTTCCCGTCGAGGTCCTTGAGTGTGAGCTCGGGCTCGGGCAAATCGGCCTTCAGGTTGTCTGGGTTCGGATTATCGCCCTTCAAGACTGTATCGCCGGGAACACCAGTCTTCGGCTTGATGCGGGTAGCTTTGTCCGCAAAGTAAGTGCCGGCAACCAGTGCCAGCACAGTAGCAACGACCAACAGCGTTTTCATCTTCCATTCCTCAATTCAATTATACCCGAACGCGAATTCTTCGTGTCTCGGACAGAAAAAACACAGGCTGTTTACTTCACGCCCGTCAGAGCTTTCTCCAACCATAGAACAGCGTCGTTCAAAAAACTCAGCTTGCCCGCCAGCCAGGTCAGCTTGTTGACAAAAACCAGAGCGCCAACAAAAAGGAGCAAAGCGCCGCTAAGTAGTTCGACGGCGTGGAGATACTTTCGGAAGCGCTGATAGAACTTAAGAAATTGCCCAATGCCGAGAGCGGTGAGAAGAAACGGAACAGCCAAACCTGCGGAATAAACGGCGAGAAGCAAAATCCCGCGCGCAATCGTGTCGCTGGCCGCGGCGAGCGCAAGCACCGTAGCAAGGATCGGCCCAATGCAAGGAGTCCAGCCGAAAGCGAAAGCGAATCCCAGGAAGAAGCCGCTGAAGAGGCCGGGCTTCGTGCTGGTGCTGCGCAAATGCACATCGCGGTTGAGCCACTTTGCGAGCGCCGGACCAAAGAAGCCAATCAGCGAAAGCGAAAAAAAGTGCACCCAACCGAGCCCGAGGAAAAGCGTGCCGTGATGGAGGATCGACGCGACGCCCAGGATTACAAGAAGAGTGCCAAGCATCAAGCCCGTGCGGAAACTGAGTTTTACCAGCGCGCCAACCAGATGCAAGCCGAAGAGCAAAATCAACGCGCCAGCAATGGGAGCCAGCATTCCACGATTCTTCAATAGAAAAGTGCCGACCGCGCTCGCCGAAGCGCCGAACGAAATGAACACGACGGAAAATCCGACAACAAACGAAAGCGCGGAAGCGAACAGGCCGCCGCGCGGTTGCTGGCCCTGGCGCAATTGCTCCATGCCGATGCCTGACAGCATTGAGATATAGCCAGGAACGAGAGGTAGCACGCAGGGCGAGAGAAAAGAAACCAGTCCGGCGATAAACGCTGCTGCTAAAGAAACGTCGGTCATATTTTATTTCTGAACCTGAGCTGGCTCTAATTTCCGATCTTAAATTGAGTTACTGACTTCAGACCGGGCACAAGGCGCGGTTATTCCAGTTTGATTTGCTGATTCTGCTTATTCCTGGAACTCCCTAATTCTCCCACAAAGACGGGAAAAGCGCGCCACGCGTTAACACGAGGACGTCAGTGGCAACTTCATTAGACGCGAGAGGCCTGCATTCGATACTTGCGGCACGGTATGGGTGACAGATGACGGGTTTCGCCGACGCGTTGAAGAGTCTCGATCTACATCGATGCCCGTAAGTGATAGGTAGTCAAGACCTTGCACAGTCCGCGGTTGGCATGGCGGTTGCCATATGGCAGGCGGGGCCTTCAGAGTATCCAGCGATCTGGGGCAGGTGGCTATGCAATGGACGCCAAACAAAGTGACGGCCTTGCGAGTGGCCGTGGGATTTGCCGCCGTGAGTTTGTTTGGTCGCGGGCCGTGGGCAAACCTTACAGCGATTGTGTTGACGGTAACGACCATCGCGCTGGATGCGTTGGATGGGCACATCGCGCGGCGGAAAAATTTAGCCACCCCGGTTGGCGCGCAGCTCGACATTCTCGGCGATCGCATGATCGAAAATGTGTACTTCACGTATTTCGCCGTGGTGGGAATGGTGTCGTTGTGGCTGCCCGTTTTCTTTTTTGCGCGGGGAGCGGCGACGGATTTTCTGCGTAGCTTGGCCATGCGCGCGGGGCACTCCGGGTGGGGCGCGAACGCGATGCTTCAGACGTGGTGGGGACGAGCGCTAGTCGCATCGCGCTGGAGCCGAGGTTTGTATGCGGCCATGAAGTGTCTCTGCTTTTGCTACCTGGGGCTGGAATTGGCGTTGACGCGCGGACCAGTGGCGTTGCTGGGAGGAATGACAGCAGACTTGCACGGCTTGGTTCGTGTTGGCGCGCATGTTTTGACATGGATGACGGCAGCGTTTTGTCTGTTGCGTGGATTGCCAGTTTTGGCGGAGGGATGGCGCTTTGTTTCGAGCGTGGGCCAAGCGCGCAGAGTGAAGAGAGTTGCGCAGGGGGCGATTTAATGAGGAGGAAGGTAGAGAAACTACAGGAGGTTGAGGAGACAAAAGAGGAGATCAAAAATGTTGCGGCGTTTTTCGATTTGGATGGAACCTTGGTGCCCTTGCCGTCGCTAGAGTGGAAATTTTTTCGGATGCTGCGGTATCGGAAACACATTGGGATTCGGAGTTATTTCTTGTGGTGCGTGGAAGCCTTGTGGCAGCTTCCTCGCGGGATCAATCAAATCTTGCACGCGAACAAGATGTACTTGGGGGGTATTTCTGTTGGTGAAAAAGACTTATTCAAGGTTCCGACGTTCTATCCAGAGGCGATCGAACGAATGGTGTGGCACGCGGAGCGCGGGCATTTGATCGTGATTGTGAGTGGGACGCTGGAGCTTTTGGGTGAGCGAGCGGCTCGCGCGTTAGAAGCCGAGCTTGGTGAGCGCGGATTGGCTACGAAGATTTGTGTTTGCGCTACGCGGTTGGAAGTAAAATGTGGACGATATACGGGGCGAATCTTGGGAGAAGCGATATTTGGTGAGGCGAAGGCACGAGCGGTTCCCCGAATCGCAGCGGAAGAGAATTTGGATTTGCAGAGATGCTTCGGATATGGAGACAGTGTGAGTGATCGGTGGATGCTTGATGCGGTCGGGAAGCCAGCGGCGGTGAATCCATCGAACGATTTGGCGCGTATCGCTCGGAGGAATGATTGGCCGGTTTTGACTTGGGGGAAAGAAAAAACATTTACACAGAGAGCACAGAGAGCGGAGAGGACACAGAGGTCGGACGAGAGTGAAAATGAGTTGCATGTGGCGCGGGTTAAGGCGGGATTCAGGATATGAGCAACGCTGAGAGAGACGAATACAAGGGGTGCGAATATGCGATCGCTTGGCGTGACAGTGCGCTTCAGAGCGGTGAGAGTGTCACGACCATCGAGCGGGAGACGCAGAATTTTGGCGTACTCGGGGGACGAGAATTGGCGGCAGCTTGGGCAGCTTGCGGAATGTTTGAATATGTCGCGTTGGGGTACTTGGGAGTTTCGAGTGCTTTGATCCTTTTTTTTGCGGAGAACTTGGCGCATCCAGTGAGATCGATCGGGATGCAGTCCTTGGTGGCCGCTGTGATTTTGGTTTTGTGCAGAACTGAATTGCGTGTTTCTGGGCGTGAAGAGTTTGGTGAGGCGGCGGAAGAAAGAACAGACAAGAGTGTCTGTTCTACCGTTGCGCAGAAGTTTTGGCATTTTTGGCGGCATTGGTATCCGCATCTTTTCTTTTTGTTTTGCTTTGAGGAGTTGGGGCAGTTGGTGCATTTGGTGCAGCCGGGGTGGCAGGATGCAAAGTTGATTGCGTTCGATCATTGGCTGACAGGGGTGCACCCCACCATTTGGCTCGAGCAGTTTGCGACGCCGGCGCGGAATGATTTCATGCAGTTTGTTTATTTGACGTACTTTACGTACTTGCTGGTTGTTGGCGGCGTTCTGTATTACCGGCGGGATTGGCGCGGGTACTGGTCGGTAATGACGTACTCGGCGGCGGGGTACGCGATCGGGTATGTGATTGCGATTTGCTTTCCGATTGAGAGCCCATGGTTTGCGATGGCTGGGGCGTGGCATGGGGAGTTGCGCGGCGGTGCGGCGACTTCGGTGATCAATTTCATCGAGCACTATGGAAGGGTGCGCGGGGCGGCGTTTCCTTCAGAGCATGTGGCGGGGGCGGTGGCGGCTACCTGGGGTGCATGGCGGCACCGGAGGTGGCTGTTCTGGGTGATGCTGCCGCTGGTGGCGTGCATGTGCGTGTCAACGATTTGGGGTCGGTACCATTATGTGGCCGACGTTTTTGCGGGGATGATTACCGGGACGTTGGGCTACTTCATTGGCAAGTGGTTGATGGAGCGGCGATGGCCAGAGCAAGAAACTACACAGGAACAGAGCGCAGACTGAAGTCTGTGCCACTGAGTTCTTGGTTAACCATAAGCGACGACCCTCCCCTGTTTCTTGTAAACATTGCAAATAAAGGACTTATGGGTATTGCAAGTCATTTAGAATCATAGGTTTCGTAAGTGTTGATTCTAGGGCGTTTAGGACCGCGCCAAACTGGAGCAGAACGCGAGCTTTTTGGGATGAATGCGCCTCCCATGAGAGTCGACCGGCAGTGGTAAGCGGCTGGTTCATCCTCTAAAAGAAAAGAGCGGCAGATTGGCTGCCGCTCTTTGGAAGTTATAGATTTACCTGAGCTGAAGAGTAGCAGGCGTTATCTTAGAAGTCAAGACAAATCGCGTATAACCGAATGTACTAGATTGAACTGGCTAAAGGCGGGCGGCGATTTTGCGGGTGTGCGTGTTGAAAGGCATGCGCGAACTGAAGGAGGGATTCCTCCTGCCAGCCGTGTCCGATGATTTGAAGCCCGACGGGCAAGCCGGAGGGCGTGAAGCCGGATGGCACTGAAATGGCCGGCAGCTCCGCAAAGTTCGCTGGACGGTTCAGCCTCAACAATGCGGCCCTAACCTTTTCGGTTTCGCCGTTGACAGAAATGTCTTCGACACCGATCTTCGTGGCGGAGAACGGAGTAGTTGGCGTTACGATGGCGTCGATCAATCCGACGAAATCAGAACGGTGGTCGAAGAGAGAAAGCCAAGCAAGTTGGCGCTTAGTAAAGGCCGCGATGTAGTCCGTCGCGCGAATTTCCCTGCCCATTTCCAGTCTTGTGCGCACGTCTTCGCCATATTCGGCTGAGCGAGATGGAAACCATCCGGAGCTTTGATGGAAGGCAGTCGCTTCCGCCAGGGCGATGTTGGTACTGGGTTCCGTCCAGCTGTTCACGGTTGGCGCGCGATACTCGTGCAGACAGACGAGCCCGCCATTTGGTGCGGCGAGGGTCTTCATGAGAATTTTGCGGACCTCGTCATCAATGCGACTCCAAAGGTAGTCTGGCAATCCCAAGTGGATGGGCCGGTGAAGCTTTTTGCGAATTTCATTGACGCCCTGAAATTTGAATGGATACGGAGTTTTGTGGGCTGACCCGTCGAGGTAACCGCCTGTGGTAATCGCACGAAGAATCAAAGCGGCATCCAGGACAGTTCGAGCCAGGGGACCGACATGATCTAGCGATTTCGAAAGGGGGACGACCCCTTGCGTGGAGACCCGGCGGAAATGGGGTTTGAGGCCGACGATGCCGCAGAGCGAGGCAGGAATTCGGATGGAGCCGCCGGTGTCGGTGCCGATGCTGCCATAGCAAAGGCCTGCGGCGACTGCGGCAGCGGAGCCGCCGCTGGAGCCGCCGGGGATGCGCGAAACATCCCAGGGATTGCGGACCGGGCCGTAGTGCGGGTTGTTGCTGGTGACGCCGTAGGCGAACTCATGCATGTTGGTCTTGCCGACGATAACTGCGCCTGCATTCTTGAGTTGTCCAACGACCGCGGCATCTTCCGTGGGGATGAAATCCTTCAAGATTTTTGAGCCTGCCGTGGTGCGAATGCCAGCGGTGTAGATGTTGTCCTTCAGCGAAATT
>Ga0265354_1000025_pt1 | contig 23991 bp, 20 predicted proteins | sample NZE1metagenome_FD_189074 | JGI IMG/M metagenome (GOLD analysis project Ga0265354, IMG submission 189074) | Rhizosphere microbial communities from Maridalen valley, Oslo, Norway - NZE1 | ecosystem: Host-associated > Plants > Roots > Rhizosphere > Soil | place: Norway: Oslo | collected 2017-09-14 | reverse complement strand
TTAATTTCACCGGAGCGGTTACTTGGTCCTTCGAATTCGAAGACCAGCCGTATTTCGAAGGCTACCGCGAGCTTGCGACTAACGGCTTGGACAAGCCGTTGTTAAACGCATTTCGAATGTTTGGCTTACTTGGAAGCGAGCGGGTGAGGGCGGAAAGTTCAGCGGCAATTTCCACCGATGTAATTCTGCGCGACGGAGTGCGCGGCCAGCCGGACATCAACGCGATAGCCACGCGCAAAGACCACGAAATTGAAATTCTAATTTGGAATTATCACGACGCTGATGTGCCCGTTGAGCCGGCGAAGATCGCTCTTTTCGTCAGCGGTTTGCCCGCGAGCCTCAGCAAAGCACAGCTCGAACACTTCCGCATCGATTCCAATCACAGCAATGCGTTCACGGCGTGGAAAGAAATGGGCTCGCCTCAGGCACCCACGCCGCATGAATACGAGCGGCTCGAGAACGCCGGCCAATTGCAGCTTCTGGGGTCTCCCTCATTCCTCCGGATTGAGCAGGGCGCTGCACAGCTGCAATTCACTTTGCCCAGGCAAGGGCTCTCGCTACTCCGCATCCATTGGGAATAGAGCAAAATACTTGCCCTGCCATCGCGATTGTTTTTTGATGTTAAGGAGTGTTGGCCGCGCTTAGCGCGAGCACGGCGTAAGCTGTCGCCGCATCTTTCATGAAGCGCACGGTGTCCGGACTGATGTGATGTTCCTCGTTGTTGTTTAGTGAGTAGGCCAGCCAGAAGCCTTCCGTGCGGTTCTGATTGGTCGTCAGCCACGCGAGCCCTTTTTGCAATTGAGCATTTTCGCGCGATATCCCGGCTTGTTGCAGCGCGAACGTAATCAGTCCTGTCGCATACCCGTCGCTCTGGGCTACCTGCGGCGTTCCATCATGTCGCTTCCAATCGCCAGCCATCGAAGTCAGGCTCCAGCCTCCGTCCGGCTGCTGCTTGCCAAGCAATTCGCTGACGATCGCTTTCTGTCGCTCCGCATCAATCAAGCCGGGCACCTTCGCCGAAGCCCACAAGAGCACGGCGCGATTGCTCAAAGTCTGCGCCGCGCTTTCGCGGTTCAAATATTCGCTCAGAAGCTTCAAATTGTTTTGGATTTCCGGCCGCGAGCGGTAATTTTCCGGAGCAGTTCCGACAGCAATAGCCGCGAGCGACGCTCCATAAAATCCCGAGTCGTCCGCTTCCCACGGCTCATTTTTAAACCTCAGCCAAAGCCACGCGCCCTTTTGCTCGCCCGTGGTCTGCTGTTCTGCCCACATGTTTTCAAACGCCAAGCGCGTGTCGTCACTTAAATGGCCGTTCTGCGCTTCTTTACCGCTGCCCTTGCTTGCATCATGGCTCGACAAGATCAGTGCATTCAAAACGGATTCCGTCCCGCGAGACTCCACGGACTTGTACACGCCGCGATCCGCATCCTTATAAAACGGCTCCACTTCCTTCCACAGCCGCACGCGCTTGGTCACATTGTCGAGCAGTTTTTGTTCGTTCGCCGAGAGGCCCTGTTCCGCGAGCGCCTTGCGAAGCGCAGGCCGCGACATCGCATAAGGCACGGCCGTATGACACGAGATACAAAAAGTGTCGTGATCCCGCGCCGCCCGCTGCCAGCCCATCCACCAGCCAGCTCGCTGGTCGAGATAAGCCGCGGCGGTCTTCTGATCCCACGAGTTCGCAACGTGCGCGTCAGGTTGGTCTGGAGAAATCGCCGTGGGTCCTGAATCGCTGGAGTTCGCGGCAGCTCTAGTTTCCGCATGCCAGCAAACTGCAACGATTCCCGCGACGATGCAGGCCGCCAAGCTCAATTTTCGTTGTGTGACTGTATTCATAGGGATTTTCGCCTTTGACGCACAATTTCAAAATAGCTTTCGCCGCCCGCGAAGGGGTCGCGAGAAGAATGCATCCAATATGAAAAGATTATCACGAACGCAGCGTGCTGCACGCCAGTTGCTGCACCCGCCGACACTTTCGCCTAAAGTTCACTCCTGCGAAAAATCCAAGACGGCAATCTTGTTGTCTTTGGTCAGCTGAAGCGACAGGAAAAGTGACATGTGCTCATAGTTTGCACGGTATTGATAGCTGCGTTGACCTGCTTCGTCGCCTCGCTTGATCAAGTCCAGCGATTTTAAAGGTCCCAGCTCTTTCAAATAGCCACTCACTCCTTCAATTTCTTCAGGGAAGAGCTTCGCTCGCAACTCAGGAGTAAAACGATCCTGATTAGTTTTTCCACTGGCGGTCTCCTGCAGTAGAGATCGCACGAGCTGCGTCGTCTGCGGCTCTCCATCCTCGATCGGCTTGATCTCCACCGGCATGAGCGCCGGAATGTAGAGGCCTGCCACGGTGTGCGCAATCTTGCCAGGTTGAGCGTGGCCAGAGTCGAGATTCGTCAGAACCACGACAGTCAGCTTGTCGTCGACGTATCTGGAAATATTGCAAGTAAATCCCTGCCATGCTCCGCCATGTTCAATCACTTTGTGCCCGCTGATCTCATTGATTTCCCAGGCAAATCCGTAGTTCGCTTTATTGGGCTTGCCATTGTTGAGTTTCATCACCGTCCACATTTGATCGAGGCTCGACCGTTTCAGCAGTTTTTCGGTGTACAGCGCTGCGTCCCACTTCTCCAAATCCGGGACCGTAAAGTAGAGCGTGCCATCCGCCGTCGAATTAAATGTCGGCGAAACCCAGTCCTGATTTTTCAGCTCTCCCTTGACCAGTTCGTAGCCCGCCGCGCGGTGCGGAATAATGTCCCTATCGCTAATGATTCGAGTTGAAGCCATTCCCAGCGGCTGGAAAATATGCTCCTGCAGGTAATCGCCGTAGAATTTTCCCGTAACTCGGTGAATCATGATTCCGAGCAAGACATAATTCGTATTGCGATAGCTCCAGTCTTCCCCGGGCTTGAAGTCCATCGGCATGGCCGCAATTTTTTTGTAGAGCTCGTCTTCCGTCATATCCAGCCGGAGATAGAAGGGACCATCCGGCTTGGTGCGGGGTCCACTTTCGTATTCTCCAAGCCCGGAGGTATGGCTCAGCAAATTTCGAATCTTGATGTCGTTCCATGTTTCAGGCGCGTCTGGAAAATATTTCCGAATGGGATCATCAAGTCCGACCTTACCTTCTTCCACCAGCATCATCACGGCGGTTGCCGCAAATTGCTTTCCCACCGATCCGGATTGAAAAATCGTATCCGCCTTCACGGGCACGTCCCATTCCAAGTTGGCTATTCCATATCCTTCTGCTTTGACGATCTTGCCGTCTCGATATACCCCCAATGCCAGCCCGGGAATCTGCTCCCGCTGCATCTCTCCGCGGACATAGGCATCCACTTTCGCGCCCTCGTCGGCTGGCGAGGAGGAAATACTAGCCGCCAGCCATACTGCACAAAACAGCAGTACACTGCTCTTCACCAAAAGGTTTCTCATTTCGCCTCCGCGCAAGCTCAAAGGAAATACAACATTTTCCCTGCATTAGCCAGTATTGGTTCTGCCAGTCGCGGAATATCTCCGCCATATTTATCGTCACAAACCCTCATTCCCCTATATCGATAAACCAAAAATGCGTGCACACTAGCTGCGGAGACAATCACATGCTCGCAGTTGCAGGAGTCTGGAAGAAGAAACGCGACGACTTGAAAGCTAAGCGAAATTCTCTTTTCGAAAAATACGCAAAGCATCCCGAGGAATTTCATCTCGCTCTGGAAATCAAGAAGATCGACGACGAAATCGCCGATTGCACCCAACACGTGGAACACGAACGCCGCTCTGAGCGCCCCGCCTCGCCAGCCAAAAAACTACTGACGCCACATAAGTAAAGGAATCGCTCCAGAGCTGCCCTCGAAAGCGCGAAATTACCCCTAGCGGGCACTTGGCGTGAGCCACTCAATGTGCTCTTCTATTAAGGACGCCATGCGACTGATCCGACCAATATCTTGCCGCCTGCGGCCCGCCCTTCGCTGGCTCCTCGCCTCGTTGATTCTTTTCGTCGCGCCCTGTTTGTCTTTCGCGCAGCAAGATCAGGACAACCAGGCGGTCATCCGCTTCGTCCGCAATCCCGATCCCGCGCCGGACTTCAAACTCAGCGCGCTCGATGGCAAGCCGATTACCCTCGCCGCCCTGCAAGGTAAAGTTGTCTTATTGAATTTCTGGGCCACGTGGTGCGGACCTTGTCGAGCTGAAATTCCCGACCTTGTCGCGCTGCAGGAGCGCTACGACGGTCGCCTCCAGATCATCGGCCTCAATGTCGACGACGAAGAGGCCGATATCCAGCAGTACGTCAAAGAAACCAAGATCAACTATCCCGTCGCCATGACTTCTAACGAGGTGCGCAGGCAATTTGGCGGTATCCCCGCGCTGCCGACATCTTTCGTTTTGGACACGGGAGGCCGCGTCGTCCAGAAACATGTTGGCCTCTGGAATCCCGCCGTTTACGAAACGGAAATTCGCGCCCTGCTCGGCATGCCCATCATGGCGAAAGTTGAAACATTTGAGGACAAGGGCGAAGTTTTTCTGGCACATGCCGATCGCGCCACCGAGCTTCCCGGCGTCGACCTTTCCAAACTCACGCCCGAGCAAAAAAAGTTGGTTCTTCACCGCTTCAATGCCGATACGTGCACATGCGGATGCAAATTCACTCTCGCTCAGTGCCGCATCTGGGATTCCGGCTGTGCCGTCAGTAAAGCCGCCACGGAAAAAATCATCACAGAAGTTTCTGCGCCTCCCACCGTACCCAGCGATTCGACTCAGCCTGCGCCTGCCGCGTCGGCACCAGCGAAAACGCCTTCCACTCCTGCGCCTCCGCAGCTAGGGAAACAAAAATAATTTCGGCTGCGGAATACCCTACTAAAATGCGGGTGAATTTCGCATAACTCTGTTCTGCCCCAGTTAGCCGCTGCGGCGCTGGTCCTGTTACTCTTTTTTCCGTCGATGCCTCTACTCGCAAAAGTTTTGTTTTTTCTAGCTTTGGTCCTTTCGTTCACGGGACTTCTTTCTCCTCCCGTAGCTCTCACCATCGGAATCCTGTTTGGTTTGTGCTTCACGCATCCTTATGCGGGAGCCACCCGGACATCAGCAAGAATTCTTCTCCAGGTATGCGTCGTTGCACTGGGCTTCGGAATGAATCTGCACGAAGTGGTGAAAGCCGGCCGCAGCGGCTTCGTTTACACCGCGCTTGGAATTTCGTTTGCGCTTTTAGTGGGTCTCGCGCTAGGCAAGGTGCTGCAAGTTCGCGGCAATTCTTCTTTTCTGATCACCGCAGGCACTGCCATTTGCGGCGGCAGCGCCATCGCCGCGGTCGGCCCGATTCTTCGCGCCGACGATGAAGAGATGGCGGTGTCGCTCGGCACAGTTTTTATTCTAAATTCCGTTGCGCTCCTGATTTTTCCGCCGATTGGCGGAGCGCTTCATCTTTCGCAATCGCAATTTGGACTTTGGGCTGCTCTCGCGATTCATGACACAAGTTCCGTCGTCGGCGCCGCCGCAAAGTATGGACAAGAAGCCCTGGTAGTGGGCACCACTGTAAAATTGGCTCGCGCTCTCTGGATCGTTCCCCTAGCGCTTGCCACAGCCGCGTTCAAGCGTCGCAAATCTGAAATAGACACCGAATCCGAAACTCGCGGGGCATCGAAATTTCCCTTTCCTTGGTTCATTTTGTTCTTTTGCCTCGCTGCGGTTCTCAACACTTACGTACCCGCGATCCAGCATGGTTCACATGCGCTCTTCGTGCTCGGAAGGCTGGGCCTCACGGCCACGCTTTTTTTGATTGGTACTGGGATTTCGCGCGCCACAATAAAGGAAGTCGGCTGGCGGCCTTTGCTGCAAGGCGTGCTTCTCTGGGCGGTGGTGGGGCTTACCTCGCTTTACTTCATTCGCATCGGCTGGATCGCTCTGTAGCGAACTCCGCGCAGTTCTCGCGAGTTTATTCGAGCGTTTATTTCTTCAGCAGATCCATCACCGCGGAGGTCATGGCTTTGACACCCGTTCGAATGGCGGGATTTGGCACCGGGGCGAATTCGCTGGAGTGTGGTCCAGGGAGGCGCGTGCCTTTTTCCATCGCATCCTTCAGCTTGACGGGATCGGCAGCGCCGAGCCAGAACATGCTGATGGGTGGCTTGGGATCTTCGAGCGCGAAAAGACTGAAGTCTTCGCTGGCCATAATGGGATCGCCCGCGAGCACGTTTTCTTTTCCGAGAGCGCGTTCGAGCGAAGCGCCAACGCGGTTCGTCAGCGCGACATCGTTGATGGTGGCGGGAACGTGATCTTCGGCAACGACGACAATGGGCGCGCGCTCAGCCGGAACGCCTGCGGCGGCGGCGATACCATTGGTGATTCTTGCGATTGCCGCGAGCACTTTTTCGCGCTGCTCGGGATTCATGGTTCGAACGGTGAGCTGCAGGTGCGCTTCGTCGGGAATAATGTTGTGTTTTGTACCGGCGTGAAATGAGCCGACCGTGACTACCGTTGGAAGCTGCGGATCCATTTCGCGGCTCACAATCGTTTGCAGTGCGACGACGATTTCCGAAGCGATCACGATGGGATCTTTGCCCGCTTGCGGCGCGGCGCCGTGGCCACCATAACCGCGCACCGTGATGTCGACGGAATCCGCGCCGGCGAGGAGCGGCCCTGCATGCCAGGAAACTTTGCCAGCGGGGACCGCGGAACTGTCGTGGAGCGCGAGGACGAAGTCCGGCTTGGGAAATTTGGTATAGAGTCCAGCGCGAAGCATGGCCTGTGCGCCGCCGACGGTTTCCTCGGCAGGCTGGCCGATTAAAACGACAGTGCCGCTCCAGCGATTCTTGAGCTGCGCGAGCATACGGGCGGTCCCGAGAAAAACCGTCATGTGCAAGTCGTGGCCGCAGGCGTGCATCACGCCAACTTCGCCGCCGCCCGCACGGGCCACTTTTACGTGGCTGGCGTAAGGAAGGCCGGTATTTTCGATAATCGGGAGGGCGTCCATGTCCGTTCGAACGTAGACCACAAGGCCAGGTCCATTTTTCAGGACCGCGACGATCCCGTAGGCAGTCAAGCCGGAATCGGCGTATTGGCCGAAATGATCGGTGACTTCGTAGCCGGATTTTCTAAGGTCCGCGGCGACCAGCGCCGAAGTTTCTTTTTCTTGCGTGGAGAGTTCGGGATTTTCGTGAAGATGTTTGTAGGTGGCCAGGAGCGAGTCGGCTTCTTTGTTGATGTGCTGGTCCAGATCGTTCTGGGCGAAGAGCGGCGCGGAGATGCAGAGTGCGGCGGCGAGCGAAAACACGCCGGTTCGGATCGTGAAACGCATTGAGTCACCTCGAAAAGGAAGCGGCATCTTAGCATTGGTTGGAGGTGAAGATAGCCAGTCATTTCGGTTCAGCTGCATGGCGGAGTGCACAGACTGAGTCTGTGCTACTGCCTAGTTGCTACAGAGCGAAATGCGGGATACACTCGCGCCACAAATTCTGGAGTTAATTCTCAAAGAGATTTGAATGGAGGCAACGCGTGAATCGCCGATCTACTTTTTTGGCCATAGCACTCGTATTTGCAGGAATTCTCAGCGTGGGCGGAGCATTTTCGCAGCCTACGCCGCAGACTGTACGCAAGGTGTTTAATGCGCCAGAGAAAACGGTGCAGGCGCCTTTCAGCGACGGAATACTGGTTGGCAATACGCTGTATCTGGCTGGAAGAATCGGGCTGGACCCGAAAACCGGAAAGCCGCCGGCGGAAATCGAAGACGAAATCAAGCTGATGCTCGACAGCTTGAAGGGGACTCTGACCCAGGCAGGAATGACGATGGACGACTTGGTGTACGTGCAGATTGCTTGCACTGACTTATCTCTCTTCGACAAATTTAATCCCATCTATGTGAGCTACTTCAAGACCAAGGACTACCCAGCGCGAGAATTCATTGGCGCGGCAGCGCTTCTGCGCGGAGGCCACTTCGAGCTGCAGGCGATTGCCGTTCGCCACTGAGATTTTCCTGCAGGTTTGACAGAAAGAGCCTGACGAAGAATTGACAAGCTGGAAGCAACGGCCGGGACAAGTTTCGGCCCGAGCCAAAGCAGCTCTCAATTGTCATCCCACTGATGGACGCTACCAAGGGGACTCCCGCTTGGCCACCTCTGAGGGTCGATTGCCCTTTGGGAGTCGCGGCTTACGAACAAAAGAACGGCGAATCCCATCTAAGGAATGAGGCACCCGTTGCAGGAATGCCCGAATATCGTCACAGATTTTTTGTCAATTTATAGGCATTTGCCCACATAAGGTCTTGTCGCTTACCGCCCCGCCTTGCATTTTCCATTTAAGTCATTGTAAATGAATAGCTTAATTATGGATAAGAATTAACATCCAATGGAGAGGCTAATGCATCTATTTGCGTCGGTAAGGATTGGACCTATGTTGCGAATCACGACAGAAAAGAAGCGGGGCAGGACCGTTATGAGCGTCGAAGGACGCTTGGCGGGAGCCTGGGTGGGGACGCTCGAGCAATGCTGGCGGGAACGGGTACAGGAAGAGAAATTCAGCGTGGATCTGTGCGGTGTGAGCTTCATTGACGCGGCGGGCAAGGTGCTGTTGAAGGAGATCCACGAGCAGGGCGGGAAACTTATCGCGGAGGGGTGCTTGAATCAGTCGATCGTAGAGGAAATTGAGGGGCGCGAACGGACCGGTAAGGGCGGGTGCTGGGGCCGGAAGAAGGGCTCGCACATTATTTTCTATGTGGCGTTTTTTAGCCTGGTGATAACGCCGATGGTTGCGCGTGCACAAGGAACTGAGAGACAGAATCCCTTGCCGGGGAGCGCACCCACGGGCGTGTTGAAGCTGACATTGGACCAGGCGGTGAGTCTGGCTTTGAAACAGAACCCGACAGCGCAGATCGCAATTATAACGGCCGCGCAAAGCGTTCAAGACAAAAACGTGGTGCGCGCGGATCTGCTGCCACAGGCGAACTTGAGCGTGACGGACTCCGTTGAGCGCATCAACCTCCAGGCGTTCCTAGGCGCGAAAATACCTGGATTTCCGCAACATGCTGGTCCTTTCCAGGTTTTTTCGGCGGGCCCGACATTTAGCGCTCCGGTCTTCGATTTGACGCTGTTCCGCCGATACCAGGCGGCGCGGGAAACGGCGAATGCCAGCAAGTCAGACAGTCTTTCCACGCGCGAGCAAGTGATTTTGCTGGTGGTGTCGCAATACATCGGGACGCTGCGCGCCGTGGCAAACGTACAAGCGTCGCAGTCGCGAGTCGAACTGGCGCAGGCGCTGTACGACCAGGCGGCGGACGTTCAGAAAGAAGGCGTTGGCACGGGAATCGACACGTTGCGCGCGAATGTGGAGCTGCAAAATGAGAAGCAGAGGCTGCTTGAAGCGCAAGCTGACCGCGATACTTCCCTTTTTGGACTGAGCCGGTTACTGAATCTGGACCCGCGGCAAGTGATCGAATTGGCTGATTCGCTGAGCTTCTTCGACACCCCACAACCCGAGGTCGTGGCGAGCATTGATTCGGCGCTTGCGGAGCGCCAAGAGTGGAAGTCGATGCAAGAACAGCTTAAATCGGCGGGATTGCAGAAAAAAGCTTCGTCGGAATCGCGGCTGCCGAGACTGGACTTCAACGGTAATTGGGCCTACTTGGGTGGGTCTTCGACGACGGGTATACCAACGTACAACTACGAAGCGGCGGTAACCGTTCCGTTGTTTACGGGCGGCAGGATTCACGCGGAAATTGTTCGAGCGGACTTGGAAATTCAGAAGCTGCAGCAGCAGGAAGACGATTTGCGAAATCAAATTGCGTTGGACGTGAAGACCGCGTTGCTCAATTTGGATTCGGCGCGGAGCCAGGTGACCGTGGCGAATCTCGGCATGCAACTTTCGAAAGAAGAAGTGGATCAGGCGCGGGACAGGTTCAGGGCGGGTGTGGCGAACAATATCGAAGTGATTCAGGCTCAGGATTCGTTGGCGCGGGCGAACGACAACCAGATTGCGGCGCTTTACCGTTTCAATCAGGCGCGCGCGGACTATGCCCGTTCGATTGGGCAGATGGAAAAGGTTTACTCGAAGTGAGGGGACGATGAGCGTTGAGACCGAAGTAGTGCCGGAAAAAACGACAAAGGAACAGCCGTTCCTTGACGTGCCGGTAGAAAAAGAAGCGCCGAAGGGTTTTGCAAATCCGAAGGTGCAACGGCTGGCGATTGTTGGTGGGGTGGTGCTGATTGCCGCGATCGTCGGACTGTTTCTCTACTACCACGACCGGGAGAGCACGGACGACGCGCAGATCGACGGGCACATCACGCCGATCGCTTCGAAGATCTACGGGAAAGTGGCGAGCGTTTTAGTGAACGACAACCAAGCTGTGAAGGCGGGCCAATTACTGGTGAAAATCGATCCGCGCGATTATCAAGCGGCCGTAGATCAAGCCAAGGCGGCGCTGGATTTAGCTGAAGGCGAGGCACGGTCCGCGGGAGTGGACGTGCCGAGAACGGCAGAGAACGTAGCGAGCGGGACTTCGAGCGCGGACGCGCAATTGCTGGGAGCGCAGGCGGACGTGGCGCGCGCGCAGGCTACTTACGAAGAAGCGCAAACGGCGGATTTGGCATTTGCGCAAGCGAACGTGAACAAGAGCATGGCGAACGCCGCGCTGGCGCAAGCGGACTTGGCGCGATACAAGCCGCTGATGGAAAGAGACGAGATTTCGAAGCAACAGTACGACGCAGCAAAGGCAAACGCGGATTCGACGGCAAGCGCGTTGAAGGCGGACCAGGAAAAATTGGCGCAGGCACAGCGGAATGTGGAAGTCGTGAAAGCGCAACTGGATGCGGCGAAAGCGCGCGTACTGCAAATGCGGGCGGGAGTAGAAAGCGCGCTGGCGGATAGAAAACAGGTGGGCATGCGTACGGCGGATGCGCAAGCGAAAGTCGCAAAAGTAGCGCAGGCGCGCGCGTCCCTGGACGCAGCGCAGCTGAATCTGAGCTACACGGAAGTAGTTGCGCCTGTGGATGGAGTGGCGACGCACAAGCAAGTGGAGACAGGGCAAATCGTGCAAGCGGGGCAGGGATTGCTGGTGGTGGTGCCGCTTCAGGACGTGTGGGTGACTGCGAATTTCAAAGAGACGCAGCTGAGAAATATGCGAGCAGGGCAGAAAGCCGAAGTGAGCGTCGATACGTATGGAAAGACATTTAGCGGGCACGTGGATTCAATTGCCGGAGCGACGGGCGGAGTGCTGAGTTTGCTGCCGCCGGAAAACGCGACTGGGAACTACGTGAAGGTAGTGCAGCGGATACCGGTGAAGATCGTGCTGGATCCGGTGCCGCCGGACAAGGCTGTGTTGCGGCCGGGGATGAATGTGGACGCGACAGTCATTACCAAGTAGTGCGTGGAATAAAGAAAGTCCGCGAAGTGTTTGTACGTATGAATAGGTAGAGCGATTGAGAGCCGAATAGAACGCCAGCGAACGAAATTGAACGAGCGATGCGAAACAGACTGCTAGCCAAACTGAGGATGCCGGATGGGTCGATCAACCCGTGGGTGATCGCCGTTACGGTGACGCTGGCTACGTTCATGGAAGTGCTGGACACGTCGATCGCAAACGTGGCGCTGCCGCACATTTCAGGAAATTTATCGGCCGGCGCAGACGAATCGACGTGGGTGCTGACCTCGTATCTGGTTTCCAACGCGATTGTGCTGCCGCTTTCGGGATGGCTCTCTGGGCTGATCGGGCGAAAGCGGTTTTACATGTCTTGCGTGGCGCTGTTTACCGTGAGTTCGTTTTTGTGTGGGCTGGCGCCGAGCCTGGGCGCGCTCGTGTTTTTCCGAATTTTGCAGGGCGCTGGCGGCGGAGGATTGCAACCAAGCGAGCAGGCCATTTTGAATGACACGTTTTCGCTGGCAAAGCGCGGGATGGCATTTGCGGTTTACGGGATTGCGGTTGTCGTGGCGCCGACGATTGGGCCGTGGCTGGGCGGATGGATTACGGACAATTTCTCGTGGAGATGGATTTTTTATATCAACGTGCCGGTGGGAATTATTTCGCTGATCCTTACTTCCTTCTTGATTTCGGATCCGCCGTACATGAAACGGGCGAGCGTCAAGAGCGGATTCCGGATCGACTACATCGGAATCGGATTGATCAGCCTGGGATTGGCCAGCATGCAGATTATTTTGGACAAAGGACAGCGCGATGACTGGCTAGCGTCTGGATTTATCCGCGTTTTCTTTGCGCTGATGCTAATCGGGATTATTGCCGGGATCGTTTGGGAGTGGAGGCACAAAGACCCGGTCGTCGATTTGAAGATGCTGAAGGACCGGAATTTCGCGATCTCTACGGTAGCAATGTTTTTCCTGGGTTTTGTGCTGTATTCGAGTACGGTTCTGATTCCGCAGTTTCTGCAGGAGCTGCTGGGTTACACAGCGGAGCTTGCGGGAAAGGCGCTTTCGCCGGGCGGCCTGGTGATCATGCTGATGATGCCGGTCGTTGGATTTCTGGTGTCGAAAGTAGACACGCGAATTCTGATTACGTTTGGCTGCACGGTTTCGGCGATTGCGCTGTTCTGGATGGCTGGTTGGGATTTGAGTCTCGATTACAGTCATGCGGTTCGCGCGCGAATGCTGCAGAGCTTCGGACTGGCATTTCTATTTATTCCGATCAACGTGGCGGCGTTTGCGTACGTGCCAAAAGAAAAGACGAACATGGGAACGGGAATTATCAATCTGGCGCGAAACATCGGAGCGAGCGTGGGAATCGCGACCGTTACCACGATGCTGGAGCGACGCACTCAATTCCATCAGACCCATTTGGTGGAGAGTGTGAACAGTTTGAATCCGGCGCTGCTTAAGATGACGAACGGGAACACGGCGCGTCTAATTTCATATGGGTCGAATGCTTCGCATGCAGCGATGCAGGCGAAGGGCATGGTCTACAACCTGGTGCAGCGCCAGTCGGTGATGCTGGCGTTCATCGACAACTTCAAGATGCTGGGCGTGGTGTTTCTGGCAGTCATCCCGGTTTTATTGCTGATGAGGAAACCGAGAGTGCCGGCCGGAGGTGTACCGGTGCACTGAGGCACGCAAGTGTCCATGCATCCGTTCAACGAGCTTATTGCAGCGATTTTGTGCAGTGACTGATTGCAGCAAGTTTGTGCAGTAATTGGGGGGAATAATGGCAACTCAAGCGGCAGTAGCGACACAAACGGCAGTGGCACCGCAATTCAATGAAAGCAAGCTGATTCGCGCCGGACAGAGGGGCGATTCGCAGGCGGTGGAGACGCTATTCCGCCGATACCAGCGCCCGTTGTTTCAGACGGCTTTGCGCGTCCTGGGCAACACCGAGGACGCGGAAGACGCTTTGCAAGACGGGCTGCTTTCCGCGTACCGCAACATGAAGCGGTTCGAGGGTCGATCGCAATTTTCGACTTGGCTGACACGCATCGTAATCAACGCGGCTCTAATGAGGCGGCGTAGCGCAAAGGCGCGACCGGCGGTTTCGCTGGACGAACCTCCGCGCGAAGATGAACTGCCGATCTCGGAGCGATTCGCAGCCGAAGGGCCGAATCCCGAGCAAGTGTTTGCCGGAACGGAATTGCGAGAGATGATCAGCGAAAATCTCGACGAGCTTTCACCTTTGCTCCGCACAGCGTTTGTGCTGCGAGAAGTGGAAGGTTACTCGACTGGCGAAGCGGCAAAGAAACTCGGAGTGACCGAGAATACATTGAAAGCACGGCTGTGGCGCGCACGGCATCAACTGGCCGAGCGGCTTGGGCAGCGTCTGCGCCGGATCAAGGACGATATGGCCGGCATGGGCGACGCCGAGTGCAGCTATTGCTGATAGACCCAAGCAACGGCGTAAGGAAGTAACTAGGCAACGAAGGAAAGGATGGGCCCATTGCGGCCCATCCTTTTTCGTGGAAACCCTCCGGCTATGTGTTGACGGAGACAGGATTCCTTGAAAAGATAAAGGCGATGAAATTAGAAACCATGGCAGGGGCATTGCACACGCTGTGTTGTTGTCAGCGCTGCGCACAAGTGTCCTCTGGCATGGGAGGAGTAGGCAGAACGACGTAAGCGTCTAACTCCAGTTCGATTGTTTTTCGACCCACCGCCGAGAGGACAAACGGCCGGTGGGTTTTTTGTTTTGGAGGGGAGTTTTTCGGTTTTTGATGTGATCAAAACAATTCGGTGGGGCGGAATTTCGGGACCTGGGAGACAAAATGAAGAACTTTCGAAGCGTTGCGGGACGGCTTTTGCCGGTGATTCTGTTGTTTGCTCTGCCACTTTCAGCGCAATCGGGAGTGGCCGGTCTGGATGGCTCGTGGGACGCGGTGGTGGTTGTGGGACAGGCGGAGATTCCGTTTCGGTTTGAAATCTCCCCGCGGGGAGCGGGGCCGCAAGGATTTTTCTTCGAAGGCGAGAATAGGATCGGATCGACTTCGGGAAAATTCGCCGATGGGAAACTGCAATTGGACTACGAGTTTTTGAATGCAACGCTGACGGCGACGTTCGACGGCGAGAAGTTGGATGGTTCGTATCGGTACAATCGGAAAAACGGGCGGGAATATGCGTTTCATGCGCGACGCGCCGTACCTGAGACCGCGAACAGCGCTGGTTCGCCGCAGATTGCCGGCAACTGGGAAATGACGCTGGTTGGGCCTGACAACAGCACGACGAAGGATCCCCGAGCTGTCCTTTCGTGGAAGCTGTACCTGCGACAGGCAGGTTGGAACGTGAGCGGATCGATTCTGCGAATCGATGGGGATACGGGAACGCTGACAGGCCGCTGGCAAGGCGATTCGCTGGTTTTGAGCCACTTTGCGGGCGAGCGGCCTGTGCTGCTAGAAGCCAAACTTCAGCCGGACGGAACGCTCGACATTCTCTTGAACAAGCAGAACCGATATCTTGCTGCAAGGTCGGGCGATGCACGCGCGAAGGGAATACCGGAGCCGCCTGATCCGGCCCGATATACGAATGTGAAGGACGAGGAGGAGCCATTCCATTTTCGTTTTCCCGATGTCGATGGAAGAATCGTTTCGAATGCGGACGCGCAATTCAGGAACAAGGTGGTGATTCTCACGATTGGCGGAACGTGGTGCCCGAACTGCAGGGACGAGGCTCCGTTTTTGGTAGGTCTTTACAAGCGATTTCACGCGCAGGGACTGGAGATTGTGGGATTAAATTTTGAGGCCAGCGGGGACTTTGCGGAAGACAAACCGCGGATTGAATCTTTTGTGAAGGAATTTTCCGTGCCTTACCCGGTTCTGTACGGCGGAGAAATTCATGATGTGAAGGATAAGTTGCCGCAGATCGCGAACTTCGGAGCCTATCCCACGACGATTTTCTTGAATCGGGACGGGCGCGTGGCGACTGTGCACGCGGGGTTTGCGAGCGCTGCCACCGGAGAGGCGCACACGGCGCTTGAATATGACGTGGAGCAATTAGTGGAACGGTTGCTTAGCGAAAAGCCCAAGGAGCAAGCTTCGCGTTAGAAAAACGCGGATGATCGTTTCGATGGGCCCTCATATCGCTAGAGTGTTCGGAGGGAGCGGCGGCCGCTGATAGCTGCGCTGCCCTTATAGCCCCAAGCGAGGAGCGAGGCGGAGAGCGTTAATGAGAGCCGGCGGTGTGCGCCGTGCCGCGGGGCGATGAGGTCGGCGACGCGCTGGCGGCGTCCGGGGTGGGCGGGAGATTTATGTTGGTAACGCCCGATGGCGCCCATTCGATCTGCCCATTGCTACTCGCGACTCCCACGACGATTTTCGAGAACAACCGATCTTGCATGGCGGTTCTTTTCGCATAGTCAACCACATAGCTGACCGTGAATTCCAACGATCCACCGTTTACGATGAGTGCGACGGTAGGGTCCAATGGAGGATTCGCGCCTCGATAGTAGTCGCTCATCGCTTTCCAAGAGGCCTGCGCTTCAATCAAATACTCGCCAATCGCCTCTTTGGCGGCCCGCAAGAGCAACTCCCTGGCAAGCTGGCAATCGCTGGTGGTTGTAAGGAGCACCTTAATTTCGTCCCAGATAAAACGGAATCCTTGCGAATAGTTGAAGACGGGTACTTTCAAGACGATGTTGTTTGGGATGCGAACGATCCGGCCGTTGTACAAGTCCTTGCTGACCCAGTTCCCCGTTTCCATCAAGGTGGTTCGGAGAAGGCCGATGTCGATCACATCACCTCGGGTGTCGCCAATCTGAACCCTGTCGCCTACAGTGTAAAGTTTTGAAAAACCTATGGAAAAAGCGCCGGCAATGCTGGCCACCACGTCCTGCAGAGCTACTGCAACGCCGGCACCTACGAAACCGAGCGTAACGCTGATGCGGCCCAAGCGGTCCTCGAAGAGGATGGCGAGAAAAAGGATAATGACGACGTAACCAGCAAAGATAACGAATTTGCGAACTTTGTAGCGCGCATCGGCTTGGCCAAACTGGCGGGGCAGGACTCGTTCGAACACGCGGAACGTGGCGTGAATCAGAAGGATGCCGACGATGGCGGCAACGCATTTCGTGAAGAGGGAAAGCGAAACAGCATCTTTGAAGAGATCATTCATCCGGCCACCATCGTTCCAAATCTGTGCTTGCATCCCAAAGTAAGACTACCAGACCTCTCAAGGGCTTCGAAGGAACGCGATTTCTGATTCAGTGAGGTCGCCTGATCCTTATGATGCGGCTCGTCCGCTATTGTGCCCGATAATTCGTGCCGTCGAACACAGACTCATCACTCGTTTTCTGGGTGGCTTTCAGAGCTTACCCTTTTACGGGGATTCAGGAGTTGGGGCGGGAGTGCGGGCGGCGGTGTAGAGGCCGAGGACGCGGAGGTCGCTGGTGGCTTGGCGGACTTCGGCTAGAGCGCGTTCAAGCTGGGGGGCGGAGTCAGCTTCGACGTCGAGGAAGAATTGGTATTCCCAGGGACGGCCGTGGATGGGGCGGCTTTCGATTTTCTGGAGGTTGACGCCGTGTTTGGCGAAGGGTTCGAGAGAGGCGAGGAGCGCGCCGGGGCGGTGTGCCAGGCGCATGGCGATGGACATTTTGCGGGCGTCTGGGGAAGGCGGCGGCACTTCGTTGGCGGGGCGGAGGAGGACAAAGCGGGTGAAATTTTCGGCGTTGTCCTGGATGTCGGAGGCCAAGATGACGCCGGCGTAGTGCTCGGCGGCACGGCGGCCGGCGATGGCGGCGCTGGATTTGTCGCCGCGGGCCAGGGCTTCGCGGACGCTGCCTGCAGTGTCTTCGGCGGGGATGCGCTTTAGGTTCGGGTGCGTCGAGAAAAAACGTTCGCATTGAGCGAGAGCCATGGGATGACTCGCGACGGAACGAATAGAGTCAAGCGTCGCGCCGGGGCAGCCGATCAGGTAGTGCTTGATGGGGAGGATGGTTTCGGCTGTGATGGTTAGAACGCTTTCGAGGAGGAGATCGTAGACGCGGACGACCGGGCCAGCGAGTGTGTTTTCGACCGGGGCAAGGAGAGCGTCGGCGAGGCCGTCGTTGATGGCGCGGAAGGCAGCGTCGAAGGTGGGGCGAGGGACGGTGGTGATGGCGTCACCGAGGAGCTGGACCGCGGCTTCTTCGCTGAAGGCGCCGGGCTCGCCTTGGAAAGCTACGCGCATTTTAAGGATGATAGCACTCCTCAGCACGGGCACAGGGTGCGGCGTTTTCTTTGATGTCCTGGCCGCGGAAGCAATCCACATTGGCTATGGATTCAAAGGTGGGTCATCGCAGAAGGGCGCTTGCGGGGCGGGAAGGCGAGGTATACTGCGCGAGGGAGACGGAAAATGAAATTGGCCAAGCCAGAAGCTGGGGAGTACGCAGCTTACTACGAGAAGTATATTGCGCTGGTTCCTGGAAGTGATGTTACCGGCGCGCTGGAAGCTCAACGTGTGCAGACGATGCAGCTCTTCGCGGGACGCAGTGAGCGAGACGGGAATTTCCGCTACTCAGCGGATAAGTGGACGGTGAAGGAAGTGCTGGGCCACTTAAGCGATTCCGAGAGAATCTTTACATACCGGGCGTTGCGGATTGCCCGAGGCGACCAGACGCCGCTGCCGGGTTTCGAGCAAGACGACTACGTGCGGACCGGCGGATTCAACGAACGGCCGCTGGCGAGTTTGGTAGAGGAGTTCGCGCATGTGCGAGGCGCAAGCTTGGCTCTATTTCGGTCGCTCGGGCCGGAAGCGTGGTTGCGGCGAGGCACGGCCAGCAAGAACGAGGTGAGCGTGCGGGCGCTGGCGTTCATCACGGCGGGGCACGAGCTGCATCACCGGCAGATTCTCGAGGAGCGCTACTTTTCGGCTATCCCACGCGCCTAGAGCGAATGGTTCGAGGCCGCTGGCCGTGGCGGGGCTTAAGAAGAAAATAAAGCAGGATGGACGCCAGCGTGATGCTTAACGCCGCTCCGAGGACTGCCAGGGCTTGTGCATCCAGAGGGTGTACGAAGGCGTCTCCAAGCAGGTAGGAGCCCAAGCACAAGAAAAGGACCGCCAGGAAGATGACCAAACTTCCGAAAGTTCGTGCCAGCCCTCCGCGAATGACCAAGGGCTTGGCGATGTGCTGTGCGCTGGCGCGGACGAGAGTTTCTGCGCGCATGGCTCACCCCTTGCGGGAGCCCTCGCGAGCGGCAACGGGATCTGCGACGCGCAGAAACTCAAGGTAAGCGATATTTGGCGGAGGGTAGTTCTTCTTCATGGGAGCGCTGCAGACGCAGCGCGGATTATTTCCGTCGACTGCGTCTTCGGATTGAACCGGGACTTCGCAGCGACACTCTGGATTCGTGCAATGCCATTGTTCCCCTGACTTCACGATCATAATGGCCGTCCCTTCCTTGACCGCAGGCTCGCTGAGACCGCCCAGAAGACAGCTGAGTCTGGGACAACAGCAAGTGGAGATGGACTATATAGAGCGGTCATCAAAAGTCAAGAAAAAGATTCCAACAAAACGACGATACTATATAGGTAACTTTATCTATGCTTTCTGGCGATGAAAGGGATGCGATCTGGGGCATTTCGGCTCTTTCGCTTCCTTGCCAAGAGTGAGAACTTGGCATTCGAGGCAATGTGCGGTTGCCGGAGCATGATTTTCGGGTTAGGTTGCGGGGGCCGCGAGCGGCTGCTAAAATTGCTGATTTGCCGGGTTGCCGGCGGTCGTGCTGAAGGCTACCTGTGATTTGATGGCTGGGTATCCCACGGAATTTTTTGGCGTTTGCATCCAGGCTGAAGTACGTGCAACCGCAGAGCAGTCCAAAGAATGCGCAACCGCGGAGAATCCGGTGAAAACGGCGAGCATGGAATGCTCGGCTCACCTGCTCTGGGCTCTGTGGAAGGGAGATCACGAGTGGCAAAGTATGATGTAGCGATTATCGGGAGCGGTCCGGGCGGGTATGTCGCGGCGATCCGGGCGGGCGAACTGGGATTGAAAACTGTTGTCGTGGAGAAAGACCCGTTTCTTGGGGGGACGTGTCTGCATGTCGGATGTATTCCTACGAAAGTTTTATTGCACCACGCGGACGTTTACGATCATTTCAAGAATGGGGCGGAGCTGGGGTTTGAAGTCAGCGGGCTGAAAATCAATTGGGCGAATATTCTGGCGCGCAAAGACAAGATCGTGAAGAAGCACGCCAAGGGCATCGAGTTTCTATTCAAGAAAAACAAGGTGGAGTGGGTGCAGGGTTGGGGACGTTACGAGGGCCCCGGGCGCGTGAGCGTGGATAACAACGGGAAGAAGAGCGAGATTGAGGCCGCGAATGTTTTGTTGGTGAGCGGATCCGAGGCGCGCCCCCTGCCGGGAATTGAACCGGACCACAAGACGATTCTGACGAACCGGTCGATCCTGGAGCTGCCGGAAATTCCGAAAACACTGATCATCGTGGGCGCGGGAGCGGTAGGAGTGGAATTCGCGTCTATTTACAACACCTTTGGGACCCAGGTGACGGTTCTGGAAGCGCTGCCGCGCGTGGTACCTGTCGAGGACGAAGATGTTTCAGTGGAATTGGAAAAAGATTTCAAGAAGAGAGGAATACAGATTTTCACCAGCAGCAAAGTGGATTCGGTGAAGAAGGATGCCAATGGCGTGACGGTATCGTTCAAGGACAAGGACGGGAAAGCGCAGACGCTACAAGCGGAAAAATTGCTGATGGCGGTAGGCCGCAAGCCGATGACGGAAAATTGTGGGCTGGAGAAGTCGAAGGCGAAGCTGGACCGCGGGTTTGTACTTACTACCGGTCAGAATTTCGAGACGGATGAGAAGGGGTTATACGCGATTGGGGATATCGTGGCGGGCATGCCGCAGCTGGCGCACGCGGCGATGATGGAAGGGATTGTTGCGGTGACGCACATCGCTGGAAAAAAGACGCAGCCGATTCTGAAGACGCGAATTCCTAATGCGACGTATTGCGAGCCGCAGATTGGGTCGATCGGGTTGACGGAGAAGCAAGCGCGCGAGGCGGGGTACGCCGTGAAGATCGGGAAGTTTCCGTTTATAGGGAACAGTAAGGCAACGATTTTGGGGAATCACAACGGGTTCATCAAGGTGGTTTCGGATGAGAAGTATGGAGAGATTTTGGGGATTCATATTATCGGGCCCTTGGCGACGGAGATTTTGGCAGAGGCGGCCGCGACGTTGAACCTCGAGGGCACGGTCGACGACATGATGAATATGATTCACGCGCATCCCACGGTTTGGGAGGGGATGGGGGACGCGTTTGCTAGCGTGAAGGGATTGCAGATCAACGTTTGAGATTTGAGGTCTTACTGGAACGGGCACGGCGTGCCGTGCCCCTACGAAGAAAATCGAGCCGTGACGAGAAGCTGCCAGATTATCGATTTGGGGTTGATTGGATACGCCGAGGCGTACGCACTGCAAAAGCGTATTGCGACGGCGCGCAAGACGGATGCGATTGGGGATGTCCTCTTGCTTTGCGAGCATACGCCGGTGATTACGCAGGGGCGGAACGGAAAGAGCGAGCATCTTTTGGTATCGGAGAATGTGCTGCGGCAGAGGAATGTGGAGTTCTTTGAGACGAGCCGCGGAGGAGATGTTACGTACCACGGGCCGGGACAGCTGGTGGGGTATCCGATTTTGCAGCTTGGGACGATTCGGAAAGATGTGGTTTGGTATGTGCGGATGCTGGAAGAGGTGATGATTCGGGCTTCGGCGGAGTTTGGGATTTGCGCGCATCGCGAAGAGCGGAAGACTGGGATTTGGGTCGGGAACGAAGACAAAAACTTTACACAGAGGACGCAGGGCGGAGAAGAAAGTGCGGCGGAGAAGCTGGGTGCGATTGGGGTGCATATCAGCCGGTGGGTTACTTCGCATGGGTTTGCTTACAACGTGGCGACAGATTTGCGGAATTTTGATTTGATTGTGCCTTGCGGGATTGCGGGGCGGAAGGCGACTTCGCTGGAGAAATTGCTGGATCGAGCGGTAAGTTTGAAGGAAGTCGAGTCGAAGATGGTGCGGCATTTTGGGGAAGTATTCGGGCTGGAGATGAAAGCGGGATCGCAGGAAGAGTTATTGGAGAAGCTGGAGATCGCGGAACAGATGATCGCGGTGCCAGTCTAGGGAGTAGGAATGAAGAAGGAATTGACGCGGCAGCAGTATCTGGACTTGTACTACTACATGCGGCTGAACCGCGCCGTGGAAGACACGATGGTGAAGCTCTTCCGGCAGAACAAAATTGTCGGAGGACTTTACTCTAGTCTGGGGCAGGAAGCGATTTCGGTCGGAACTGCGTATGCGCTGGAAAAGAAGGATTGGCTGGCGCCGATGATTCGGAATATCGGCGCGCTTTTGGTGAAGGGCGTGCCGCCGCGCGACGTTTTTATGCAGCATATGGCGAAATACGATTCGCCGACGAAGGGCAAAGATGGAACGAGCCATTTCGGCGATTTGGAAAAGCTGCATATCGTTTCGCCGATTTCGATGCTGGGCGATTTGATTCCGGTAATGACAGGCGTGGCCATGGCAGGACGATACCTTGGTCAGAAGATCGTGACGATGACGTGGATTGGCGACGGCGGAAGCTCGACCGGCGTTTTCCACGAAGGGCTAAATTTTGCGGCTGTGCAGAAGGCCCCGTTCGTGCTGATCCTGGAAAATAATTTGTGGGCATATTCGACGCCGGTGAAGCGCCAAGTGCCGCTGGAGAATCTGGCGGACCGCGCGAAGGCATACGGAATTTCGAGCTACATCGTGGACGGAAACGATGTGGTGGCCGTTTATACGACGACGCGAGAAGCAGTGGCGCGGGCGCGAGCCGGTGAAGGACCAATCCTGATCGAAGCGAAGAGCTTCCGGCGTTTGGGCCATGCACAGCATGACCCCGCGGAATATGTGCCGAAGGAGATGCGGGCATATTGGGAAGGACGCGACCCCATCGCGCTGTATGAAAAGTTTTTGATGGGCGAGAAATTGCTCGATGCCAAGGGCAAGAAAGAAGTCGAGGAGAAGATCGACACTCTGCTCGCTGCGGAGCGCGACTTCGCGGAGAATTCGCCGATGCCGCCGCCGGAATTTGCCGCGACGGGCGTGTATTGCACCGGCGACGATTGCCACAAGATTCAGGCGAAATGGGAGCGGCCGATTGCCGAAGTGACTCCGCCGAAATCGAGCGTCAAGGCGGTTTGGACAGTAGCGGGATTTGGATCCGGCAAGAGCTCGGGCGGAGCGAACGCGCCTATTCATTTTGGGGACACGAAAACGGCACTCGAAAGCCCGGAATCGCAGGCAACAAAGAAAAACGGCTCTAAGACCAATGGCAAACCGGCGGCGAAAAGCCCCGCGAAAACAGCAGTGGCTTCCGGCGCTTCGAGAAAGGTGAAGAGGTAGCCATGGCGCCCGATAACAAAACCGAAAACGGAAACCAGATCACGTTTCTCGAAGCCATTAAGCAGGCGATGTTTGAAGAGATGGAACGCGACCCGGCGGTGGTGTTGCTCGGCGAGGACGTAGGTGTTTATGGCGGCGCGTTCAAGACCAGCGAAGGTTTGCTGGAGCGATTCGGTTGGGAACGCGTGATCGATACGCCTATCAGTGAGAGCGCCATCATTGGGGCGGCTTGCGGGATGAGCTATGCGGGTTTGCGGCCGATTGCGGAGCTGCAGTTCATCGACTTCATCGTGTGCGCGTTCAATCAGATTACGAATTTCGTGGCCAAAGGCCATTACCTTTGGAATGCGCCTGCACCCATGGTGATGCGCGGGCCTTCGGGCGGCTTTGTACATGGCGGGCCGTTTCATTCGGCGAACCCGGAAATGTATTTCGTGCATACGCCGGGCTTGAAAGTGATTTATCCTTCGACGCCATACGACGCAAAGGGATTGCTGAAGGCGGCGGTGCGCGACAACAATCCGTGTCTTTTCTTCGAGCACAAATTTCTTTACCGGCGGATCAAAGGCGAGGTTCCGACCGAGGATTACACCGTGCCGATTGGGAAGGCCATCGTGCGGCGAGAGGGTAAGCATCTAACGATCATTTCTTACGCGGCAATGATGCATACTTCGCTCGAAGCGGCCGATGCGCTGGCGAAGGAAGGCATCGAGGCCGAGGTGATTGATCTGCGGACGCTGCTTCCGTTGGACGAAGAGACGATTTTGCAATCAGTGAAGAAGACCAACAGGTGTCTGGTGGTTCACGAAGACACAAAGACGGGCGGAATTGCTGGAGAAATTGCGGCGATTCTTTGCGAGAAGGCATTCGGCGATCTGGATGGGCCATTAATGCGCGTGACGGCACTCGATACGCCAGTGCCGTATTCACCGCCGCTCGAGGAATATTTTTTGCCGAATGCGAAGAAGGTTTTTGACGCAGCGAAGGAACTTGCACGGTATTAGAGCGTGTTTGGACGGGCACGGCATGCCGTGCCCCTACAACGGAATTGATGCCTGACAGGAGAATGCAGATGGCCACAGACGTCGTTATGCCGCAGATGGGCGAAAGCATTTTTGAAGGGACGATCACCAAGTGGCTCAAGAAGCCGGGCGACAAAGTCGAGCGGGATGAGCCTTTGTTCGAGATTTCGACGGACAAGGTGGATGCGGAGATTC
>Ga0265354_1000024_pt1 | contig 24424 bp, 17 predicted proteins | sample NZE1metagenome_FD_189074 | JGI IMG/M metagenome (GOLD analysis project Ga0265354, IMG submission 189074) | Rhizosphere microbial communities from Maridalen valley, Oslo, Norway - NZE1 | ecosystem: Host-associated > Plants > Roots > Rhizosphere > Soil | place: Norway: Oslo | collected 2017-09-14 | reverse complement strand
AGTATGGACATGATCGGGCTCAACATCCGTGGAATAGAAAGCGAGCACTTTGAAAGCAGGTTCTTGCGCGACGGTCGCAATGTTCCAGAAGAAGAGAGGAAGCGCGCCTAGCAAAAGTGCTCGAAATGCGGCGACAAAATAGATTTTGCGGGAAGTGCGTCCAGAGGCAGTGGCTCGCTTCATTTTCCGCGATTCTCCTGCTGGCCAGCGGCCCAGAAAATTGAGTTCCTAAAGATTTTCGTAAACGCCGGATTATCGAAGTGTTCCGGACGGTGTCCCATGAAGATATAGATGTTCCTGGCTTTGTAGTGTTCGTTGGTCCAGATCACGGGATGATCGCCCATCTTTAGGTCTGTAGACGGCGTGTAGGTCTTCTCGTCGACGCTAGCCAACACATGCACGTTGGGGCGAGGAGAAGTATCGTACGTGTACCATTCTTCATTCTCGATCACGAAGGGAGACGCGATGCCTTTCATCGCGGGATGGTCCTTGTCCTCGATCGTGACCGTTCCAGTGACAAACGTAGCGATGTAATTCTTGAAGCGAATTCCTCCCATGAACTGTTGAAACCACGGCCAGATCTGATAGCCATCAAACTCTCCCAACAAAGTGGCGTGGTGAAATCCGATCCAGCCACCTTTGCCCTGTTCTATGTATTTGATGAAGGCGGCTCTGGCGGTGTCCGTCCACATATAGGGCGGGTAATTCAACTGAATGAATAAATTGTATTTTGCGAGGAAGGCGTCGTCTATTTTTTGCGTGTCTTCAATGTAGTCCACTGTGAAATTGTTTTCGCTCGCCAATTTCGCGAGCCAAGGCTTGGCGGCGTCGACAAAGGGCTTATGAATCCCGCCGTGCTCCGCCAGGGCGATCACGCGGAAGGTTGGGGATTTGGTTTGCGCTGCGAGAACGCCATTCATAGAGCATGCTGCAAGAGCGAGCAGCAGGGCGCGCGCAAAAAAATGAATGAGCGAGTTTCGCAAGGGCGTGAACATATTAATGGACGTGCACAGCCCCTTCCTGTGCTTTTATTTCTTGTGCGGGCATCGCCGCGTCAAATCTCAGGTTGAAGAATCCCACCATCATTTCGTCCCAACTTTGTTGTCCCCATATCACACTTTTGGTCGGATCTGGATTTTCGGGATTGTTCGGCGAATTATCGAAATGGGCGGTGCATTCGATTTTCGTGCCTTGAGGGAGAGCAATGGGCTCGGCGAGGTTGTACCACAGCTGCCAATGCCAATTGAAAGCTGGCACGCTCAAGATGGTTTCTTTTCTGCCATCGGGAAATACCAATCTGTATTCGAACGCTTTCCCGCGCGAGTGCATGTGGGGATGCAGGGCCACCAGCGTGACGTCCTTGTGAACTTCAAAGGTAGCATCCACTTTGTAGTCGGGAGCACCAGGCGGAATCTTGAAGGTTCCGTTGGAAGCCGAGAGAGTCAGCACACGGTCTTTCGGAGGAGTCTTCGAGAAAACCAGACCGAGCTTGGTCTGGTCCGTGGTTTGCGTTCCGTTCGGTGTGTAGTGAACTTCAAAAACGATATCGGAGCCGGCTTTGATGAGCTTGCCCTCGCCGGGATGGAGAATTTCGGCGGGCTGGCCCGGAGCATAACCGACGAGAAAATCGCTGGGCAGCGCACTGGTATCCGTCTTTTCGTCAGCTTTTGCAGGCGGCGCTACAAAAAAGACCTCTTTTTTTTGGTCCTTGAAGTAGTTCGATCCGGGTTCGCGGAGATAAGCGATGATGTGATGAACGACCGCGCGGTCCGTCGGCCGAACTTCGAGCATCTGCACCCATTTGTCTTCGGTAAAACCAGTGGGCACGATTACGTATTGGTAGTCAATCACTCCTGAAGCGGGCACGGGGAAAGGCTTAGGCAGCTGAAAAACGACATCTGGCGCGGGGATGCCCCAACCCTCGACAAAATCTTTCATTGGAGGCGGCATGTCTTGCTCGGCTCCTTTTTGCGCGCCTGCGTTCACCCAGTTGACCAACGTTCGGATTTCGGCGGCGGACAATGAGCGTTCGTTCGCAAAATGGCCGTACTGAGGATCGGCATACCAGGGCGGCATGATTTTTTGCGTTACGACCATCTTGATCGTGGTCGCCCAAGGCTTCGTTTGCTCGTAGGTGAGCATGGAGAAGGGTGCAGCCTCGCCGGGCCGATGGCAGGTTTGGCAGTGCTGCTGCAGAATCGGCGCTACGTCCTTGGTGAACGTAGGAGGAGCATTGCCCGGCTCCTGCCCGAGCGTGGATGCCGCGCAGCACAGCATGACCGCAAACAGAATAGAGAGAAATTTCATGGATTTTGCAACCTCGCGATTTGGACTTGCCGGACAAGAACGGGACAGAACAGCAAAATCTGGGCGCGTGCGTTGGATTATTTCCATTTGTCCTCGCCTTCGACGATGGTGATGTAGCGATTGATAGGAAGATCGGTGAAACGCTGGACGAGACCACTGGGCTGTGGCCATTTGATTTCGAGCGAGTCGAGTTTTTCGTGTTTGGCTAACCCAAGAACGACGCGCGGATCGTGAGAAGAGAGATAGCTGCCGCCGCCAACCTTGAAACGCGTTTGCTTCAAATCGCCTGCTTGATAGGAAATACGCGCGCCGATGGCGTCGGGGTTGGATTTTTTCCCTTTGAGATTCAGACCGAGCCAGTGATTTTGGGTTCCGGCATTGTTGCGGAGGAGAATTGGCGCGCCGTTGTTAATGGCAACGAGCACGTCCATGGAGCCATTGTTATCAAAATCGCCCAGCGCCATGCCACGCGCTGCGAGCGGTTGAGAAAAGATCGGGCCGCTCTCGCTGCTCACGTTTTTCAGCCCATTGCCAGTGTTGTGGAAGAGCAACATCGGTTCGAGGTACTTTACATTGTCCACGCGTCCGTCAATCTTATCATCCGGATGTCCATTGCAGAGGAGGAGGTCCAGCAGCCCATCGTTGTCGTAATCGAAGAATTTGAGACCCCAACCGCTCATGAGTTTTGTGGCGCTCCCGATGCCGGTGGAGATAGCCATATCACGGAAGCTTTCGTCTTTATTATTGTGGTAGAGCGAAAACATTTCCTGGTCGACGTTGGCAACGAACAGGTCAATCCAGCCGTCCTGGTCGTAGTCGGCGGCGTCCACGCCCATACCTGAGCGCGCTCTGCCGTAAGAACTGAAACCCACGCCCGACAGCAAACCGATTTCTTCGAATTTTCCTTTGCCGCGATTGGCAAAAAGGAAATTTGCGACAGTGTCATTCGCGACAAATAAATCCATATAGCCGTCGTTGTTTATGTCAGCGGCCACCACTCCCCAGGCTTTGGCAAGCGGACCTGCGATTCCTGAATCCTTGCTGACGTCGGTGAATGTTCCATCGCCATTATTGTGGAAGAGCCAGCACGGCATGGGCTTGTAGACGCGAGGTATGCAGTACCAACGCTCGCCGGTTTTCAGATTGCCGCAAAATTGGTTCTTGGATTTATCGAAGTCGACGAAGCGGCAGACGAAGAGATCCAAGCGACCATCATTATCGTAGTCAAACCACACCGCGCTTGTTCCCCAGCCCGAGGTAGTGAGACCGGCCTTCTCCGTGACGTCGGTGAAAGTTCCGTCGCCATTATTGTGATAGAGAATGCCGCGGGAATACTGCGAGACGTAGAGATCGGCAAAACCATCGCCGTCGTAATCTCCCACGGCCACTCCCATGCCATAAGCATTCCCCGGAACGCCTGCTTTTTTCGTGACATCGGTGAAGGTGCCGTCGCGATTGTTGCGATAGAGGGCGTTGGATAACGGCGGATTCGGATTGTAGAAATCGCAGGAGCCGCTGTTGACCAGATAAATGTCCATCCAGCCGTCGTTGTCGTAGTCAAAAAAGGCGCAGCCGGCTCCTGTAGTTTCTGGGAGAAACATTTCGGGAGAGCGGCCGCTTGTATGCACCCAGGAGATTTTGCTGGCAGATGCGGGGATTGTTTCGAACGAAGGTAAAGAATTCTCCGCAGCCAATGCGGCGCGTGGAAGGCCAAACGTGCCGGCGGCACCAGTCAGGCTGGCTAGGCCAGTTGACGCCAACATCTGAAGGAACTGACGCCTCTCCAGGCCTCTCCTCCAGCTGTCGTGATGTTCAGACATTCACGAAGTCCCCGCTCAAAATATTCTGGCTTCCGCACCCAAAAGAATGAGGTTCATTGTATAACCACTCATGGAAATGCAGGCCAAAATAGAGGCCCCAGATCACAGTTTTAACGGTTGCCGGGAGGCATCCGTGCAAGTATGGAGAGGCATGCGGAATGCAGCGAGAATTCGTCAATTAGATGGTCCCTGCGGAGTCGTGTCACTAGTGGTTGTGGCATGGGGATGCCTGATTTCGCTGAGCCTTGGTGCGTCGGGCGCATTTGCACAGCAACCCATCCAGTTCAGCAATGTGACGCGCTCCGCGGGGATTCATTTCAACCACTTCAAGGGAAACGAGGGGATCGCCATCAACCTCGAAGAATTTGGGCCGGGCGTTTGTGTGGCGGACTTCGATGGAGACGGCTGGCAGGACATCTATTTTGTGAACGGCAGGGATTTATATGGCCGCGGGATTAAGGTGCAGAATGCGCTGTACCACAACAATGGGGATGGCACGTTTTCCGATGTGACTGACAAAGCCGGCGTGCCCGGCACGGGCTACGGACTCGGCTGCGTGTGGGGCGATTACGACAACGACGGTCACCCGGATCTTTTTGTTACGCAATACGGCCGCAACGTGCTGTACCACAACAATGGCGACGGCACGTTTACCGATGTAACGGACAAAGCCGGGGTTGCGGGGATGGAATTTGGGACTTACTTTCATTCCGGCGCCGCATTCCTGGATTACGATCGGGACGGCAAACTCGATCTCTACGTTGGCGGGTACGTCGCGTTCGGACCGGGCGCGCGGCGCTACTGCAACCTGGGAGGGGTAACCAGTAGCTGTCCCCCGAGTGCTTACCAGGGCAGCGCCAACATTCTCTATCACAATAACGGCGACGGGACGTTTACCAATGTCACCAAGAAAGCGGGCCTCTATCAGCCTAATGGCAAAAATCTGTCTGTGGGCGCCGCCGATTACGACAACGACGGCTGGCCGGACATTTTCGTGGCCAATGACGGGTTGAGTGCGTACCTCTACCACAACGACCACAACGGCACGTTCAAGGAAGAGGGCGCGCTTGCCGGCATGGCCTTCACTAACATGGGGCGCACGATGGCCGCGATGTGTATTTCGCTGGGCGATTACGACAACGATGGCTGGCTGGATCTTTATATTTCGGATTTTCAGGGGAGTTCGGACCACCTTTGGAAGAATGACGGTCAAGGATCGTTTGACGAGGTGAGCGATCACGCGGGAATCACGCAGCCCACGCGCACGGTTCTGAGCTTTGGCGGGGGATTTTTCGATTATGACAACGATGGCTGGCTCGATTTGTTTATCGCCAATGGACACGTTTATCCGGAAGTGGAGCAGGCCACACCAGGGACTCAATACAAACAGACCAATACGCTGTTCCACAACGACGGCCGCGGGAAATTCATCGATGTGACGAAGACTTCCGGCGATGGGTTCAGCACGCCGTATGTCGGGCGTGGCGTAGCGTTCGCGGACTTTGACAACGACGGCTTCCTGGACGTGGTGGTTGGCAACAACGGCGATCCGCCACTTCTGCTGCACAACAACGGTGGGAATGGCGGCCATTTTGTTTCGTTCAAGTTGGTGGGAACGAAGAGCAATCGCGACGCCATGGGTGCAAGGCTCAAGCTGACTGCCGGTGGAATGGCACAAATTCGCGAAATCGCGGGAGGAGGAAGCTACCTATCTCAGAGCGATCTGCGCGCGCACTTCGGACTTGGTTCGGCAGAGAAGATTGATAAGTTGGAGATCACGTGGCCGAGCGGCGCGAAACAAGTCTTCAAAGATTTCCGTGCGGATCAGTTTTATAGCATTCAAGAAGGCAAGGATGAGCTTGGTTTCCAGCCCTTCGTGAAACTTAAGAAGTAAGCAACTGCTTTAAGACGGGCTATTGCGGTTGCTGTTGAGGCTGTTGCTGCGGTTGTTGTTGCGGTTGCGGCTCTTGGCCAGGCTGTTCCCTCTGGGCCTTTTCGGAGGTTTGCTGGAATAAGGCAAGTTCGCGCTCCGCGTCCTCTTTGCGCCCGACCTTGCGGTAGGCAATGGTCAGTTGGTAGTGGCCTGTGGGATTTGTCGGGCGCAGTTTGACCCCGATTTCCAACGCCGGGATAGCTTCCATATAGCGGCCCGCAGCGTTCAGCGAAAAACCGAGCCCGAGAAAAGCATCTGCAAAACCTGCATCCAACTTTGAAGCGCGGTAGAAATGTTCGACGGCATCGTCCCACTGCTGGGCCTGGCGAGAAAGTTCGCCCAGGATGTACTCAGCTCCTGCGTTATTCGGATCGATCTTCAGTTCGGACGTGAACTCGTTTCGCGCGGATTCGACTGTCGCCGGCGTTGGTGGCCTGGAGAGAATAATTCGGCCTATACGATAGTGAACTCCGGGCAGACCGGGCTGCTGCTTCAGGATGACGTTGTATTCCGCTGCAGCTTCGTCCCATTTTCCCTGGGACTCGAGAGCCTCCGCGTTCAGTTCGTGGGCTTGAATAGAAAGAGGGGCTGTACCGGCTAGCTGCAACGCGGCGCGCGTGGAAAGATCGGAGTAGGCGTGCGTGGTGACGTAGAGGACGTCCGGGTCGGAGGGAAAATCGCGGTTTAGCCAGAGCAGGGCGTTCACGGCGGCGTCGGTCTGGTTCAACGAGAGGCCGCAGCGAACCGTAGCCAGGCCGGCCCTCAGTTTCAATTGCTTATCCGGCGTAAGAGGGGCGGACTTCTTCAGTATTGGCAGCGCTTCGCGGCAGTGGCCTGATTCGGCCAGGCTGAGCCCCTTCTCAGTCGCGGATGAGGTGTCCACGGCGGCGGTCTTCGGGGCCGATTGCGCTGCAATGAGTCCCGTCAGGGCGCCGCAAGCGCAAGTGACAATCAGGAATCTGGGAATGAGGCTTAGCATAAAAAAATGAGGCAGGCGGGGGTGAGCGCCTGCCTCATTATACGTGCTTTGCTGTTAGAAAAAGAGCTTCAGCGCAAACTGGATGTTTCTTGCAGGTTGCGAAGCCTGAATAATCCCAGTGGTGGATACGTTCACCGTCGTATTGGGTACGGCAAGGTTGACGCGGTTAAACGCATTCAGGAAGTCAGAGCGGAATTGCACTCTGATCCGTTCTGTGATTTGGAAGTTTTTCTGCAAGCTGATATCCCAATTGTAGAATCCTGGGCCGCGCAAACCACCGAGCTGCGGCGCGCAAGTTCCGAAGGTGGTCGTCGGGTCAGAATAGTTGTTGGGGTCAAACCAGAGATATCCACCACCGGTTCCCGCAGGAGCTGGGCTCCTACCGAGTACAGTGTTGGTTCCGTTGCAGTCGGGGCGCAAACCGCGAGAGCCCGTTCCTGTCGGATCGGAAGCGTTGGTATAGAGGGCCAAGGGGAAGCCGGTGTGGAGAGTCATGATTGGGCTAACAGTCCAACCGCCCACGATGGCGTTTTCAGCCTTGTTCATATTGCTGCCGAATTGCTTGCCGTGACCAAACGGCAGGTCGTAGACAGCATACGCGGTGAGGTTGTTGGTTTCATCGTAATAGCAAGGCGACCACTCGGCTGCAGGATCGTAAACGTTTTGCCAGTAGGGGGAAGCGGTCGAGGATCCTCTCGCACCGGACCATGTGCCGTAATAACCAGTGCTGTTGGACATGCACTTGGCGTAGGTGTAGGAAACCTGACCTTCCAATCCGTGGCTCAACGTTTTTTGGAGAACGGCTTGGAGAGCGTTATACATCATTCTGCCGTTGGATTGCGTGCCAGAGACGTTGGCGTCGCCGATGGTGTTCGCCAGCGCCTCATTGTTCACAAAAAATGGGCTCGGAGCTGTGCAAGGAGGTGTGCCGCAAGAAGAGCTAGGCTCCGCCACGAGTTGGCCGTAGCTGAAGGGCACCATGAGGTGATAGGCGACCTGCCCGACGTATCCTAATTGGAGAGTGGTGTTAGACCCGAACTGGTGCTGGATCGTCAGGTTCCACTGATCGTCGATGGCAGGCTGAACGTTCTTGTCCCAGAGACGGAATATGGTATCTGCGAAGCAAGAATTATTGGGGCAGGCAAGCCCCGCGGGCGGCGGTGCAATGATGCCGTCCGTCGCGGTACTGCCGGGCAAAGGCTGGAGGAGATATTGCGTCTGGAATTCGCCTCCGGCTGCCGCTCCGCCGTTATACGGAGGATTGATCGGCAGGCGCAGGTTGGTGCCAGTTCCTTCCAGATAATCCGAGATCGTGAAAGCACCACGGAAAACGGTATGGCCACCTGACCACCCGGGTGTGTAGGCAAATCCCAGGCGGGGCTGAAAATCCTTGCCACCGTACTGGCTGTTATAGAGAGCTCGGCTGTTGCCATCCTGACCGGCATACTCAATCTGCCCCGTCTGGATGTTGTAGTTGGTTTGTTGATTGTTTGTCTCGACCCATGGCGTATGCGCTTCATAGCGCAAGCCGAGTGTGAGGGTCAGGTGGTCCGTTACGCGCCAAGTATCCTGCGCGAAACCAGAAAAGATACTGGTGGTCTGTTCCCAAGTGCCGCTGCTGAGGCCTCGCCCGAAGGCGGTGGGAAGGCCGAGGAAGAAATCCGCCATTCCTTCTCCAGTGTTCTTCAGTGGGTCCGTTGCAGCAGACGCTGTGAAGTTGGGACCAAAGGTCATTCCACCCAATTCACCGCTGTTACCTGAGTAGAACACGGTGATGGAGTCGAACATATATTCCCCGCCAAATTTGAACGCATGGCGGCCATGGGTCCAGGTGATCGAATCATCAGCTTGCCACACCTTGCTGTTGAAGCTCTGGGTGACCATACTGTTCCCGATATTAGTGAGCGTGCCGGCACCCGGACTTGTCGGAGTTCCTCCGCCAAAATCGAGGCCCAAAAGACCAATCAGTCCTGCCGGATTCGAATTCGCAATTCCGATCGTCTGACCAAAAGCACCCACGGATGGATCCCAAGTTGTTCCCGTGTTGAGGGTGATGTGGTTCCAGCCAAAGCGCGCATCATTGACCAAATTAGTGTTAATAACGCGGGTCCAATCGCCAACGGTACTCCAGATGGGAGCAGTAACCTGTCCATTCCCGAAGAGCAGCTGAGAGTTGGTTGAAGGATCGACCTGCATCGCACGAGTGAAGCGGCCTGAGATCTGATCCTTGTCGGAAATTCTGTAGTCGACCCTAACATCACCCTGGTCGCTGTTGAAGGCCGTCGAAGTTTCCTGGAGGGCGTTATTCGTCAAGTTATTATTAATGGTCTTGGGATAGAGAGACGACGCGAAAAGAGCAGCCGCCACGGGACTGATCATAGACGCCGGAATGATGTTGCCTGGAAAAACTTGTCGGGTGGCTGCAGCGACGCAGGCAGTGCCGTTTTGCCCGGTGGTTCCTTGGCAGGGATTGTAGAGCTGGATCGGGGTTGAGGCGTTCAAGAGCCCGCTGAAATCGCCTCCCTGCTCCGCGGGCGTATATACCGACAAGAAACTGCCCGCGGGTGGATGATCGAAGCGCTGCCCTTGATAGTCAACGAAGAAGAAAAGTTTGTTCTTGATGACGGGACCGCCGAGAGTGCCGCCAAACATATTCCAGCGCAGAGGGGCGCGACCAATCTGGGCACTCGGATTGATTTTGTTTTCCCACTGATTGGCGTTCAATACGTCGTTGCGGAAAAATTCCCACACATCGCCGTGAAAAGCATTGGTGCCGGACTTGAGGGAGGCACTCACGATGCCGCCCATAAAATTCCCGAATTCCGCGGGGGCGTTATTGGTGATGATGTTGACTTCCTGAATGGCATCCGGCGATGGAGTGTAACCAAGAAGATTGTCAGACACCTCGTTATTGTCCATACCGTCGAGGAGGAAGTTATTGGCCTGCTCGCGGTTGCCGTTGATAAACGGGCGCGCTCCGGAGTTCACGTTGTCGCCGTTATTGAAACTGCTTGGATCGGGATGGACGGCGCCCGGGGAGAGCAGCGTCAATTCAACGTAATTGCGAGTGGCGAGTGGCAGTGCTTCGTTGGTGTTTGCATCAAGAATGGTATCGACGAGTGTGGACTCGGTCTTCAATATGGGTGCAGCGCCGGTCACTTCCACTGTCTGGGTGACCTGGCCGACTTTTAGAGCGACATCGAGGCGCGCGCTCTGGTTGAGCACCAGGGTGAACGCGTCAAACACGGTGGCCTGAAATCCTTGCTTCTCCACACGGAGTGCATAGTTGCCGACGGGCAGCTGCGAAATCCGGTACAGCCCCGTCTCGTTCGTCACGGCTGTATACGTGACACCGCGCTCCACTGACTTGGCAGTGACATTGGCGCCGACAATGGCCGCGCCAGTCGCATCGGTAACTGTTCCATAGATGGAAGCGGTGACATCCTGAGCCCATGCTGCATGCGCGCCGCACAGAAGCGCTAGCAGCGTCATACACAAAATAATCAGCCCCAAAGACTGCAGTTTTTTCATGTCCATTCCTCCGAGGCGAGGCCCCCGACAGCCATTCCGCCTCTCCTCAACTGCTGAAAATTTTTGCACAGCACCCGCACCGCTTAACCGCTATAGGTCCGATTGGTGAATAGCTATATAGCACGATTTTAGGCTTGTCAAGCGAAAAGTAATGATTTATAAGGTTTATAGAAGTGAGGATGTATAGCACTGAGCGGTGGTGATGTATAGCAGCGTTGTTTGCGCTCTATATCACTGCAGCCGGAGACGGTTGGCCGAGAAATTCTTCACGGGGTTAACCTTGTCCAGCGTTTAACTCCGCGCCACAGGGGTCGGACGGCTGGCATCGTTCGCTGCACGGGAGTTGGGAAATCCAACGAGGGACAAGGTTTGCCAGTTCTTTTTGCGCGCAGGAGACTCCGAGAGCGCGTGCCAGTCTACTGTAGGGTGTTTGTAGATTCCGGGAGCAAGAATGCCTGCTAAGAGTCGAAGCAACGGGTTGCCTGCCTACCAAAGAATTCAAGGCACTCTTCGGAAGCGGATCGATGCCGGAGACTTGCGCACGGGGGATGCCGTGCCTTCGGAGCGCGACTTAGCCAAGATTCATTCGGTTAGCCTGATGACTGCCCGGCACGCGCTGGCTTCGCTGGAGCGGGAAGGCGTTGTGGAGCGGCGGCGAGGAATTGGCACGTTTGTCTCGGCGCCGAAAATCCATTTCAACAAGCTGATGAGCTACACGGAACAGATGGCCAGTCGCAGCCTGACGGCAGTCTCGAAAGTGCTGTTCGCCAAAATGATCGACGACGAGCAAGAGGCGAACGCCCGGCTTTCTCTTTCGCCGAAGAGCGGTGTGATTAAGCTGGAACGCCTGAGACACGCCGCGGGAGAGCCCTTTGCGCTCGAAACCTGCTACCTTTCGGCCGCGCAATTTCCCGGATTGCTTTCCACGCCTTTGCAGAGAGAGTCTTTATTCGGGATTCTGGAACGCGATTACAAGGTGGAAATCGGATATTCGGATGAAGAAGTGGATGCCACTGCGGCCGATCCGCGTACCGCAGATCTTTTGGATGTGCCGAGGCGCGAGCCCGTGCTGCGAATCCGGCAGGTGATTTTTTCCACGAATGGAAAGGCCGTCCTTTACGTTTTGGGTTTTTATCGGTCCGACCGGCATAATCTAGTGATACGGCGATTCCGCTGAAACGAAATTTCGCGTGAAGCTGCAGCGTGGGGCGGTATGTTAGTCTGCTTTTGAGCAAGTCCAATACGTAAAGCCAAAACTGAGATTAGATGACGGCCACCCAGCCGACGTTCTGAAGGTTTGGTGGCTGCCCAAGAGGCGTAATGATTCTGGCCGGAGACATTGGCGGCACTAAATGCAATCTAGCGGTGTTTGAAGAGCACGGCTCTTCTTTGCAGCTTTTTTTCAAGCGCCGCTACGCTACGTGCGAATTTGACAGCCTCGAGAATTTAATCGAAAGATTTTTCCATGAATTTGCGGCGGAGACAGGTGTTATCGCCGAGGACAAGATCGACGCCGCGGGTTTTGGAGTTGCGGGAACAGTGGTCGATGGCCGCCTGGTGGCGATCAATATTCCATGGGAACTGACGACATCCGGGCTGGCCCACAAGCTGAAGCTCGATCCGGAACAACTGACATTAATCAATGATCTGGTAGCCACGGCGTATGGACTGGTGCACCTGACGCCGCAAGATTTTCTGGTTTTGAATCCGGGTACGCCACAATTCAACGGGAACCAGGCGTTAATCGCCGCGGGCACCGGGCTGGGCGAGGCTATGATCATTTGGGATGGCAGCCAGCATCGGGCGTCGCCGTCGGAGGGCGGCGCGGCTGATTTTGCCCCGCGGACAGAACGTGAGATTCAACTGCTACGGTTTTTGAAGAAGCGCATGGAACGCGTTTCCTGCGAAGAGATATTTTCTGGACGTGGCTTCCGTAAGCTGCACGAGTTTCTCGATCCCGCCGTGGTGCACGAGACGTTTAGCGAAGCGGAAAGCGCTTCGGCCAGCGAAATTACTCAGAACGCGATGGCAGGCACGTGTCCCGTCTGCGTGGAAGTGCTCGATTGGTGGATCGATGCGTTCGGGGCAGAGGCTGGGAATTTGGCGCTACGCGTACTCGCATATGGCGGCGTTTATTTCGCGGGCGGAATCGTTCTGAAAATACTTTCGAAATTGGGGCAGAGCAGTTTCTGCCGGTCATTCGCGGAGAAGGGTCAGTTGAGTTCGGTGCTCTCGAAGATTCCGATTTCCGTGGTTTTGAATGAGGATGCCCCGCTTTTAGGGGCGGCACATCAGGCTCTGGGCACGGTTACTGCTTCGAGGCGCGAGGGGCATGAAATTTTGTTTGAGTTTCAGCCGGAACGCGAAGGACAGCCGCGTTAGAAGAAGCCTTGTTCAAACCTTCGAAATTATTCTTACCAAACCTGAGTTAGTGCGGGCTTTTGATGGCGGCGTGTGATGACGCCATTTGCGCGCGGGTGTGTTTTACGATCGCGAGAAATTTCCTGGCGTTCTCCGCGATGATTTCCGGCTTGTTGGCTTTCAGGGCGTCCGCTTGCACCAATTCTCCTCCGATGCCGAGCGCGACGGAACCCGCTTCGAGAAACTCAGCGGCAGTGTGCAGATTGACGCCGCCTGTGGGAATAAAAGGGATTTGCGGGAATGGGCCTTTCAGCGCCTTGATATATTTCGCGCCGCCCACCTGGCCGCAGGGGAAAACTTTGATGAAGTCAGCGCCAGCATCCCACGCGGCCATGACTTCCGTGGGAGTGAGTGCACCGGCCATAATCAACTTCCCTTCCCTTGCGGCAAAGGCGACGGTCTGAACGTTTAGCCCGGGGCTAACGAGAAACTGCGCGCCTGCATCGATACAACGACTGGCAGCTTCTGCGTTGAGAACGGTTCCCGCTCCAACAAGTACATCCGAGCCGCAATTCTTCACGAGTTCACGGATGACGTCGATGGCACCGGGGACAGTCATCGTGATTTCGACGATGGGAATTCCGCCTTGGCGAACGGCATCAGCGGCGAGGCACGCTTCGGCAGGCGAGGAGGCGCGCACGACTGGAACAATTCCAATTTCGATGATACGTTCGCGAACTTTTTGTTTATCCATGGGCGGTCATTTTACTCGGAGGATTTTTCAGCGCGCGATGCGGGCTCCGACTCCTTTCATCACTTGCGTGACTTCCTGCAGGGTGGCCATAGAAGTGTCCCCCGGAGTAGTCATGGCGAGGGCGCCGTGTGCGGCGCCGCACTCAACGGCCCACTGCGGGTCGTGCCCGGCGAGGAAGCCGTAAATCAGGCCGGACGCAAAAGAATCGCCGCCGCCGACGCGATCGAAGATTTCGAGATTCTCGCGATTTTTTGCCTGATAGAACAGCCCATCGGAATAGCAGATGGCGCCCCAATCATTTTGCGTGGCGGTTTTTGCTTTGCGAAGCGTGGTGGCGACGACCTGGAAGGGATATTGCTGGACGACTTTGGCAATCATTTGCTTGAAGCCTTCAACGTCGAACGACGAGTGATGTTCGTCCATGCCGGGGACTTCGAATCCGAGAGCGGCGGAAAAATCTTCTTCATTGCCGAGCATAACGTCCACGTGGGGGGCGAGGCGGCGGTTTACTTCCTGAGAGGTTTTCTTTCCGCCGTGGGATTTCCAGAGAGATGCGCGGTAATTGAGGTCGTAGGAAACGGTGGTGCCGTGGCGCTTTGCTGCCTGCATAGCTTCGAGGGCAACTTCGGGAGTTGTTGCAGAGAGAGCGCAGAAGATGCCGCCGGTGTGAAACCAGCGCGCGCCTTGTTTTCCAAAAATGTCGTCCCAATCGATGTCGCCGGGCTTTAATTGGGAAACGGCCGTGTGGCCGCGATCGTAACTTCCGAGGGCGGCGCGAACGCCGAAGCCGCGCTCGGTGAAATTGAGACCATTGCGTGCCGAGTGGCCTACGCCGTCGTGCTCGACCCAACGAATCAGCGACTGGTCGACGCCGCCTTGATAGATAAAGTCTTGAAGAAGGCGGCCGACGGGATCATCGGCAAAGGCCGTGACGACAGCTGCGTCCAAACCGAAGCAGCGCTTCAATCCGCGAGCGACGTTGTATTCGCCGCCGCCTTCACAGACTTCGAAGGAACGCGTGGTGGCAATGCGACGGTCGCCGGGGTCGAATCGGAGCATGACTTCGCCAAGACTGACAATGTCCCAGCGGCAATCTTTTTTCGGTTTGATCGTCAAGCCCATGTGAGCACCTCGCCTCGCCCTTTCACTTGCATTGCACGTTCTCATTTTTCTGTTCCGCATTGCGCTCTTCAAGCTGGCTTTGCCTCAGTTATTCTAGCGGGTTCCAGCCTGGGGGCCAGAAGTTGAATCGCGCCGAGTGCAAGTAAGTAGGCCACGCTGGCGATGAAGAAAGGAACTCTGTAGCTTCCGGTCCACTGAAGTACGTGGCCGACCACTGATGCGACGAAGATGCCGCCGATGGCGCCAGCCATGCCGCCGATTCCGTTTACCGAGCCTACCGCTTGAACGGGAAACATGTCCGAAGACAGAGTATAGAGATTGGCGGACCACGCCTGGTGGCAGGCCGCGGCGAGCCCGATCAGCAAGACGGCGGACCACGTGCTCTCCACGCGGTAGGCGAATACAACTGGAATGACGCCGATGGCACAGATCAGCATGGCGGTTTTGCGCGCGGTGTTGACGCTGCGCCCGCGCTTGATCAGAGAAGAGGAGAGCCATCCTCCGCCAACGCTTCCGAAGTCTGAAATTACGTAAATCACCAGAATCGGAAGTCCAAGCCCTGTCAGCGCCAGGCCATGTTTGCTTTGCAAGAAGCCTGGCACCCAGAAAAGATAGAACCACCAGACCGGGTCGGTTAGGAATTTTCCGGCGACGAAGGCCCACGTTTGACGCAGCGGAATCAGGCGTGCCCAACTGATTTTTCCTGTCGGCTGTGACGGGTCGCTGCAGATGTACTGCAATTCCCCCTTGGAGACTCTTGGATGTTCGCTCGGCTTGCGATAGATCAGCAGCCAAAAGGCGAGCCAAACGAAGCCGAGCGCGCCGATGGAGACGAAGGCTGCTCTCCAGCCCCAGTGCACGACAATCCATGGGACAAGGAGCGCCGCGAGGATGGCGCCGGCGTTTGTTCCAGCGTTGAAAATGCCGGTGGCCAGAGCGCGCTCTTTCTTGGGAAACCACTCGGCTACCGCTTTGATACTGGCGGGAAAGACGGCGGCTTCGCCAAAGCCCAGAGCGTAGCGTGAGAGCGCGAAGCCGCTGAGAGAGTTTGCGAACGCAGTGCTCATCGAAGCAAGGCTCCAGAAAATCATGGCCAGCGCGTAGCCTAAACGCGTGCCAAGACGATCGATCAGTCTGCCCATCAGCAACATGCCCGCTGCATAGGCAATCTGAAAAGCGGTGACGAGGTTGCCGTAGTCGATTTCGCTCCAGCCGAAGTCGTGTTGGAGCGTGGTTTTGAGAACGCCCAGGACTTGGCGGTCCATGTAGTTCTTTGTGGTTCCTAGGAGAAGCAAGGCGCAGATAGCCCAGCGAAAATGGCCAGCCCGAGAAGAAACCGAGGGCGGCGACTGCTCGCTATCACTAAGAGTGACTGCTTGGTCCATGGTGTGAGGGGAAAGCTACTAGTTTTTGCGCGCTTGTTCCAGTGCGGAGGTTTGTTCGGGCTGATCTGCGGAAGGTGGTCCATTTGAGATAGTCTCCGCCAAGGTTTGGTGAATGCTGAGAGTCTGCGCACGTAGGCTTGATAAACGATTTCTTTGGTAAGACATAACGGCAGGATTTCTGGTCTTGGCTTATGATTTGGCGGTGGGCTGTGTTGGGAGGCAGAAGCTGAACATGCGCATTCTTATTGCTGGGGCATCTTTTATACTCGTCGTCGTGGCAATGTTTCTGACATCTTTGGTTTCTGGCGCGCCGGAGCGGGTTTCTGTCGTGGTGAACGAGGCGGAACGTCGTGTCGATATCGCCATCGATGGGAAACCGTTCACCTCTTATATCTGGCCCACTACGCTGAAGAAACCTGTTCTTTATCCGCTGCGCACTGCTAAAGGGACGATTGTCACGCGCGGCTATCCGCTTGAGCAGCGGCCAGGGGAACGCGTGGATCATCCGCATCATGCGGGGCTTTGGTTCAACTACGAGAACGTAAATGGGCTGGATTTCTGGAACAATTCTGACGCTATTAAGGCGGAAAATGCGCCGAAGATGGGGACGATTGTTCAACGCTCGATCGTTTCGGCAAGAAGCGGTGCGCAGCAGGGCGAGCTGGATGTCGAGACCGATTGGGTCACGTTCGAGAAGAAGGTTCTGTTGAATGAACACACGCACTTTGTGTTTCGCGGGAGGGCGGACTTCCGCAGCGTTGACCGCATCACCACGTTGCGGGCGCTCGACGGAAAGGTTTCTTTTCCGGATGAAAAAGACGGCATGCTGGGACTTCGGGTGATTCGGGCGCTGGAAATTCCTTCGGATAAGCCAGAGGTGTATACCGACGCGAGCGGCCGGGCCACCACCGTAGCAAAGCTGGACAATACTGGCGTCAACGGAACCTATCTTACGAGCGAGGGCAAAAAGGGCGATGCTGCGTGGGGAACTCGGGGGCGTTGGTGCAATTTGAGCGGGATGGTGGGCGACGAACCCGTCACTATCACGATTCTCGATCATCCCGAGAATCCGGGGTTTCCTACCTATTGGCATGCACGCGGTTACGGACTATTTGCGGCCAATCCGCTAGGCCAGAAAATTTTCAGCAATGGGAAAGAGGAGCTGAATTTTTCGCTGGCGCCACACGCTAGCGTCACTTTCCGCTATCGCATTTTGATCTCTTCGGGGATTCTCACGCCGGAAGCTACAGAAGCTGCTTACAAAGATTTCGTCGGGACGTATCATTGATTAGCTGAACGATCCACTGAACCGCATGACTACCCACATCGGCCTCATCGGCTGCGGAAACATTTCGGACACCCATGCCCGTGCGGCGCGAGCCATTCCTGGTGTAGAAATCGCAGCTATCTATGGAACCAACGCTGAAAAGGTCGCTCGCCTCTGTAGCGAGCATGGCGGCACTGGATACCAAAACTTCGACGCCTTCTTAAAACATCGCCCGATGGATGTCGTGATTATTGGCAGCCCTTCCGGATTGCACGCGGAACAAGGCATCGCGGCTGCGCGTCACGGTTTGCACATCCTAACCGAAAAACCAATCGAAATCAGCACCGCACGCGCTGACGCGCTTATCGAAGCAGCAATACAATCGGGTGTTCAGCTCGGCGTGATTTTTCAGGACCGGATGAAGCCGCACATTCGGCAACTCAAAAACTGGATCGAGCAGGGCTTGCTCGGCAGTCCGTTATTCGTGGACGCTCGAGTGAAGTGGTATCGCCCTCCCGAGTACTACGCCAATTCGCAGTGGCGCGGCACGCTGGCTCTCGACGGCGGCGGCGCGTTGATCAATCAAGGCATTCATACTATCGATTTGATGCTTTGGCTGCTCGGCGATGTTGTTCGCGTGCAGGCGCGCACTGCAACGCTGCTCCACAAAATTGAAGTCGAGGATACTGCTGTCGCGACGCTCGAATTTGCCAGCGGCGCCTTGGGTATTTTTCACGCCACCACCGCCGCGTATCCAGGCTACCCTCGCCGGGTCGAAATCTCCGGCACTGAAGGCACCGTCATTCTCGAACACGATCGCATCATCGCGGTAGATCTTCGAAAAGCTCCAGCCCCAGTCATCGAACCCGTCGCGGCCGACGAAAACAAGAGTTCGTCATCGGCCGCGGTCAGCGATTTTCGTGGGCACCAGGCCGTGCTCGAAGATTTCCTTGCATCCATCCAAAACAAACGTCGCAGCGCCTGCGACGGCATCGAGGGCCGGCGTAGCATCGCTCTGGTTGAATCCATCTATCGTGCTGCAAAGACGCCCGATCGCATCCTCACTGTCTGAAGTACGAGAACTGGCCGCAAGACGCTTCTTGCTTCATTCGTCAGACTTTGGGCTGTACCATAGCGAACTGTTTCGGGACTCATCGGGCGGAAGTTTCGCGGAGATCGACTAGAGGTGATTTCGTATGCGACGTCAAAATCGAACGGGGCTCGCGGCCATTTTGCTTCTATTGTTTGGAGGCCCTGTGTTAGGGGCGGAGAAATCGACGGCGACACAACTTATTGAACTCGCCAAAACAAATAGCCCCGCCCTAAAAGACGCGATTACCAACACGCTCGACGCCAAAGAGCTAAAAGAAGGAACCGCCTGGATTGGACACGGGGCAGACTTTTTCTTTGCGATCGAATTAACTTCGAATCCCGCACTTTTCATTGATGGTGCCTCTGGCCCACAGATGAAGAATTTGTCCGGCTCCGATCTTTGGTATGCCTCCGCTCGCGTCGAGCCTGTCGGAAAGCTGCACGCTTTCTACTACGTTCTTAATGGCGCGAAGGACGGTGAAAAATTCGGAGGCAGGCTGGATCTTCCCGCGTTCGGTCCTTTGTCCTATCAGCAATCTGGAATTCCAGCGGGGACGCTTTCGCCGAAACTTTTCCACACCAGCAAAATCTATGATGGGATGGAGAGCGAGTATTGGATTTATGTACCCGCGCAGTATGATCCGCACTCGCCTGCCGCGCTGATGGTGTTTCAGGATGGCGAGTGGTATCTCGATCGCGATGGCAAGAATCCAGCGCTTAACGTCATCGACAACTTGATCGCTCAAAAGAAAATTCCGGTGATGATCTGCGTATTTATCAACCCAGGCGATATCGAAGGCTCGCCCGGCACACCGACCTACAATTTAGTGAAAAAATATTCCGACGAGTGGCAGCGCACGCTTAAGGATTCCATGCGTAGCACGCTGTATGACACGGTAAGCGATCGTTACGTCCGCTTTCTGCATGGTGAAGTGCTCGCGGAGGTCGAAGCCAAATATAACATTCGCAAGGACGCTTACAGCCGCGCGATCACGGGCCTCTCGTCTGGTGGGATTTGCTCTTTCAATGCGGCGTGGCAGATGCCTGATCAATTTAGTCGCGTCATATCCTGGATCGGTAGCTTCACGAGCATCCAGTGGAAAGAAGACCCCGCGGTTCCGGACGGCGGTCAGGATTTTCCCGAAAAAGTCTTGCACGAACCCCATCGTAATCTTCGCGTGTGGCTACAGGATGGTTCCGAGGACTTGGAGTTGGAAAAGTACGGCAGCTGGGCACTGGCCAACGTCCGTCTCGCCAATGCGCTGAAAATGAAGGGCTACGATTTTCACTTCAGCTTCGGCAAGGGCACGCACAATTCGGGGCAAGGTGCGGCGGAGTTCCCAGAGGAAATGGTCTGGCTTTGGCGAGACTATGACGCCAGCAAAACGTCCTATACCTACGAAATGGGGCCGGCGGAGAAATTTAAGCCGCTGTTTAGGGTGTCCATAACCAATCGTGAGGCGCAGTAGGTAAGGAATAGACTCGGATTGCATTTCGGGAACCCGCTGCAAAGGTTGATTAGGCCAACGTCCCAACCATTTCTCGATCTGAACCCCCGTCAGAAACTAATTCAGTGTCGGCAACGTCAGCACAGTAAGCACGGAATTGTGCAGTACCGCTTAGCGAGGGTATAGACTTGGTTGCTGCAGGGCTGCGGCAAGTATTGACGTTGTCGGAAACAACCAATTCGGCTCTTTCGCGTTCCAAGAATCTAGCTTGACGGGCTAACACTCAAACGTTTTCAGAGTCATCAAGAGGTTATGGGCCAACTTTCTCAACACCGCGGCAAGCCCAGGACCGTTCTCATTCGTATCGCTGCCGTATTGTTACTGGTCGCTATCCCCTTTCTTTTTCTGCACTTCCGGCAAGGACGACCCTCGGCGGACAGAACAGATTCCATGGTCAAAGTCGAACGAAGGAACCTTTCGCAGACGCTGCGGCTGAACGGAACGACGCAAGCTTCGCGTTCCTTTATCGTTTTGGCACCGAGGCTTGAGGGAGCGCAGGTTGGGTCGATGGTCGTTACGAAACTCGTTCCGGCAGGCACGCACGTGAAGAGCGGCGACCTCCTGGTTGAGTTCGATCCCCAAGCGCAAACGAAAGATTACCTCGATAAAAAAAGCAGCTACGACAACCTTATAAGCCAAGTGGCGCAGAAACAGACGGATGAGGATATCGCGCGCGCCAAAGACGATACGGCGATGAAGCAGGCCGAGGATGAGTTGAAGCGCGCGCAGCTAGAGCTCCAGAGAAATGAAGTGGTTTCGCGCATCGACGCTGAAAAAAATCAGGAGGCTGTAGACGAAGGTCAAGCCACGCTGAAGCAGCTTAAGGAAACGTATCAGTTGAAGCGCGCCGCAGCGACGGCGGCAATAAAGATTCTGGAGATTCAGCGAGATCGCGCGAAGGAAGCGATGCGCTACGCCTTGGCCAATGCGGCGAAGATGACCGTGCACTCCCCTATGGCTGGAGTGGTGGTCTATAACACCATTTGGCTTGGCGGGCGGATGGGCACGGTGCAGCAAGGAGAGCAGGTGCGGCCCGGAGTGCCATTCCTGCAGGTCGTCGATCCCTCGCGGATGGAGGTACGCGTCGAGTTGAATCAGGTGGATCTGCTGAAGGTTCACCCAGGCCAGCAGGCACAAATGCATTTGGATGCTTATCCGGGAATGATGCTTCCGGCCGTTCTTGATGAGCTCTCGCCGCTGGGGCATACCGGACAATTTACGGAAATGGTGCGGTCATTCACGGCGCGTTTCCTCGTGCAAGGAAACGACCCCAGACTGTTGCCGGACCTATCGGCAGCCATGGACCTAGATCTGGGGACGGAAAACAATGTGCTTGTGGTTCCGTACCAAAGTGTAGGAACAGAATCGGGACATTCGTTTGTGTGGCTGAAAAACTCGAGCGGTTTCGAGAAACGCACAGTGAAAATTGGAAGGCGCAATGACCTAAACGCCGTGGTGGAGTCCGGACTGGCAGAGGGGGATGTGATCCGACGGGACGCCGGCGAAGATCCAGAAGCGGCGGAACGGCCATGAGCGGCGGAAATCAAAAGTGGAAATCGAAAAAGAAAGCGCTCGTCGGCGCTGCCATCCTGGTTATTGGCGGGCTCGTGTTTGGAGCTTTCCGTATGGCGAGTTCGGCTGTGAGTTTTCCTATGGCCGATGTGAAACGCAAAGAATTCGTGGATTACCTGGAAATTAAGGGCGAGGTTAAAGCCATTCGCTCAGCGGTGATTGCAGCACCCTACGGGGCTGGAGACCTGCAGATATTGAGGCTTGTCGACAACGCCGCGAAAGTGAAGAAGGGCGATTTTTTGGTGGAGTTTGACGCGACTACGGTGAAGCAGAAACTGGCAGAAGATCAGTCCGCCGTCAAATCCGCGGAAGCGGAAATCCAGCAGTCGCGCGCGGCCTCTCGATTGAAGGAAGAGCAGGATGTAACGGACGCAATGACCGCAAAGTACGACACCGAGAAGGCACGCATGGATGCCAGCAAGCAGGAAATCCTTTCGGTCATCGAGGGCGAACAAGCCAAACTAAAACTCGCGGATGCGGAGCAAAAACAAAAAGAAACCGAATCCAAACTAAAAGCCGATCGCGCGGCAGCTGTCTCCGATCTGACCAGCAAACAACAGAAACATGACCAGGCTGCATTCCAAGTCGAACTAGATCAACGGGCGCTAGATTCCCTCACTCTGCGCGCTCCGCTCGACGGCGTGGTGGCGTTGCAAAATCATTGGCAGCCCCAGGGCAGCCCCACCACATTCAAGCCCGGCGACCGAGCGTGGCCTGGCGCGGCGATCGCGGAGCTTCCAGACGGCTCCGCGCTGAAGATCGCCGCTCGCGTCGAAGAGGCAGAAAGAGGCCAACTGAAGCTAGGTCAATCCGCAACGGTGCGCCTCGATGCGCTTCCAGACCGTAGCTTCGACGGGCATGTGGACACGATCAGTCCTACGGCCAGCATGGATTTCGGTGCGGGATGGCCAGTGCCGCGAAATTTTGCCGTGGAGCTCGGCTTGGCTGAGACCGACGCACGACTCACACCTGGAATGGGAGCAACGGTTCGTATAGCTGTAGCGCGCGTCCCCGATGGGATTGTGATTCCGACAAACGCTCTTTTTAGGAAGGCCGGACGAACCGTGGCCTACGTGCAGCGAGGATCGAAATTCGAAGAAATTCCCGTGGAAGTGTCGCGCCAGAGCGGCGATGAAGCTCTGATTGCCAAGGGATTGCAGCCCGGCGAACGGCTGGCGCTCAAGGATCCAACGATTGCAAAGTAGAAATTTCATGTTAAGAAAAAAAAGAATGCGGCGAGCAACATTTCTGCTGGCGTTTGGGCTGGGAGCGAGCGGCATTGCCTGCCGACAGACCACGGTGCTGGCCGGCGATGCAGAAGTACCGACAACCACGGTTAAGGAAGTTGATCTTCAACTGAAGGTGTTCACGAAGGGCGCGTTGCATACGGAGCAATCGAGAGGCCTTTCGGCGCCGCCCATCGCTGGGGGGACGTTGCAGATCGTCCAATTGGCGGCCGCCGGAGCGCATGTGCATGCAGGCGAGGTTGTATTGGAGTTTGACCCGAGCCAGCAGGAATACAATTTGGCGCAAAACCGCAGCGACCTTGAACAGGCCGACCAGGAAATCGTCAAAGCCAAGGCGGATGCGGCAGTCCAGACGGCCGAGGACCAAACGGCTCTCTTGAAGGCAAAATATGCTGTTCGCAAAGCGGAACTGGAGGTCAGCAAAAACGAAATTTTGAGCTCGATCGACGGGCAGAAAAATATTCTTGCGCTCGATGAGGCAAAGCGCGCTCTGACACAGCTCGAACAAGACATCCGCTCTCATGGCGCTTCCAATGATGCGGCGCTGGCGATCAGCCAGGAGAAGCATCACAAAGCGCGCTTGGAAATGGATCAAGCAGAGCTAAATATAAAGAACATGAAAATTACTTCGCCGATCGATGGGCTCATGGTTATCCACGGCAACCGCGATTCCACGGGAGGATTCTTCATGGATGGCATGACGCTTCCGGATTACCACGTCGGAGACCAGGTAAATCCCGGCAGCTCGATTGCCGAAGTGATTGACAGTTCTCATCTGGAGATTTCGGCGCAGGTCGGCGAAACGGACCGCACGAATCTCAAGACTGGCCAGTCCGTGGAGATAAAGGTAGATGCACTTCCGGGCGAGTCCTTTACAGGAAAAGTGCGAACGGTTGGCGGAGCTACCGCACGCGAATTCTGGGACGACAACGCGAAGCACAAGTTCGATGTGGCCATTCAACTGGACCGCGCTGACCCGCGTCTGCGTCCGGGCTTCGAGGCGCAACTAAGCATTCTTGGCGATCACCTCACGCGCGCTGTGTCTCTTCCCGCCGAAGCTGTCTTCGAGCATGCTGGGAAGAAGATTGTCTATTGCGAGCGCGGCCGAGGGTTCGAAATGCAAGAAGTCAAAGTCCTCGCCCTAAGCGAGGGCCGAGCGATTCTCGAAGGAATTCCGGTCGGAACAGTTGTCGCGCTGGTGAATCCGGACAAAAAACGCTCCGGTAAACCTAAAGAGGGCGGCAGCGCGACTCCAAGCCTCGGTGCAAGTTCCAATTGAAACGAATGGGGCGGCGATGAAACCTGGTTCGATGGCTCAGCCGAGATCCCTGGAACAGTGGCTGCCTGATCTAGCTTTTGGCCTGGAGAACCTGGCCAGCCACAAGCTGCGTTCTTTGCTGACGATGCTCGGCATGATTTTCGGCGTCGCGGCAGTTGTAGCGATGCTTTCGATCGGCGCGGGAGCGCAGCAGAAGGTGATGGCGTTCATCGAGCAGCTGGGCGTGCGCAACTTGATCGTGGAAGCCAAGGAAGCGCGCAACGACCA
>Ga0265354_1000023_pt1 | contig 24856 bp, 20 predicted proteins | sample NZE1metagenome_FD_189074 | JGI IMG/M metagenome (GOLD analysis project Ga0265354, IMG submission 189074) | Rhizosphere microbial communities from Maridalen valley, Oslo, Norway - NZE1 | ecosystem: Host-associated > Plants > Roots > Rhizosphere > Soil | place: Norway: Oslo | collected 2017-09-14 | reverse complement strand
TCGAAAAGGTAAAGGAAGCGCTGTCCAAAGCGGGTATCACGCCGACTTCGGCGGAAATCAGCATGGTGCCGCAGAATTACGTCAAGCTGACTGGCGCACAGGCCACACAAATGGTGCGTTTGATTGAAGCGCTGGAAGAACACGACGATGTGCAGCACGTTTACGCGAACTTCGACATCGATGAGTCGGAGATTCAGGCGGCTGTCAGCGCGAGCTAATTTGAACTAGAAAGAAACAGACAGGAATATCTGTCCCACCTTGTAACGGCCATTCTACGCGGAATCGGGATGGCCGTTTTTCTTTTGCCAAGAAACTCGCAGACAAAGCTCTGGCAGGGACACGGGGAACGCCGTAGACTTATGTCGATGAAAGCGGCAATAACAGCAGCCACTTCAGTCGGCAAGGATATATGTTTCCGTGTGCTGGGAGTGGACCCAGCATCGGCGGGCCCTACTGGGTACGGCATCATCGAGAGCGATGGCCGCCGCTGCCGAATGCTGCATTATGGTGCACTCAGGGTCGCGCCGAAACGGCAGAAAGAGTGCCTCGGCGCAGTTCTGCACGATGTCCATGCCCTTCTCTGTCGACTGATGGACGAATTTTCGCCGGACGCTCTTGCCGTTGAATCTGTCTTTACCGCGCTCAATATGAGGACGGCGTTGCGTCTTGCGGAGGTCCGCGGCGTGGTGCTTCTGGCCGCGGCGCAACGTGGCGTCGCGGTGCACAGCTACTCGCCGCGCGAAGTAAAAGCCTCAGTAGCCGGTTACGGCCATGCGGACAAGAAGCAAATGCAGTTGATGGTCCGTGCACTCCTCGAAATGAGCGAAACGCCGGAGCCTTCCGATGCCGCGGACGCCCTGGCCGTGGCGCTCTGCCATTTGCAGGCGGAACAAGCCCGGCAGCGCTTTGGACTTCCCGCCGAATCCGCGAGCGCGAAGTTGCGAGCATCGTCTCGCCTCGCAAGACCGGCAGCCCCACGCGGGGGCGCAACTCAAAATATCCTTCCGCGCATCGTAATTTCACGATGAAGGCTTTCCTTCTGAGTTTCGGTTTAATGGCATGTCTCGCGATCGCAAGCTTGTGTGCGCCGGCAAGAGCGGCTGCGTCTGCAACAGCGCTCTCTCCAGCCCCAGCACACGCAAAACTCAGCTATCGACGCATTTTCAAATCCAGCTCGCCGGAATTTATCGAGATCATCGTCCATGACGATTCCGACGCGGCCACTTTTGAAATCCGCCAGTTGGATGAAGATCCCGGAGCGACTCCCTTCGAGGTGAGCGCCCCATTGCGCGAGAAGATGTTCGGTTTGGCTGCGGAATTAAAAAATTTCCAAGGACAAGACTTGGATGTACATCGCCGAATCGCCAATCTGGGCGAGAAGACTTTTCGCTGGGAAAAAGGCGCGGAGATCCACGAAACAAAATTCAACTACACGCTGAATTCGGCGGCAACTCAATTGATGCAGATTTTTGAAGGCTTGGCGCGCCAACAGGAATTGGTGACTCTACTCGAGCGCCGGATGAAATATGACCGCCTCGGCATCAACGACGCTCTCTTGCAATTCGAAACCGACCTGAACCACAAGCTCCTGCCCGAACCCCAACGCGCCTTGCCAACACTCGATCAAATCGCCAGCGATTCCCGTTTCGTCGAGATTGGCCGCCAGCGAGCCCGCGCTCTTGCAGAACGCATCCGCCACCCCAGTTAGGCTCCCCGCGTTAAACGTCCAAAGCTAGTTGCCGAGACTCCACTGTCGCGGCCCGCGAATGGCGTTGAGCTCTGGCGACTCCAAAAGCAACTTCAGCGGCAGCAAAGCGGTTTTCCCGTAGTGCTCGCCCTCGAGGATCCGCGCGTGGCAGCGAGAATTCTGCGATTCAACTTCAATAATTCTCACGGGCGTCCCTTCTGGCACCATAACCAGCCTCTGCGAGGCAATCAAGAGCGACAAACCCACATCATCATTCGCCGCTTCGAGTCTTTGTCTTTCCGCAGCGGCCGCCTCGTCAATTGACACCACGGCGAAGGAGTGTCCGTGCTCACAGCAAACCTTCGCCACGCGCCCAACCCACGCTGACGCAGGTGCATCTTTCGCAGCAACCGGCGTCGCAGCCTGCACCTCCGCAGCGGCAGAACTCGTCGCGGGCTTTTTCACGCTAGCCAGAAATCTGTACCCGCGCTTAGGCAGCGTCTCTACAAATCGGGGCTTGTTTTTGTCGTCGCCCAAAGCCTGGCGCAGTTTCTTAATCGCCGTGTTGACGCTATGATCGAAATCTACAAAAGTGTCCGCCGGCCACAGCCTCTTCTGCATTTCCTCGCGCGTTACGACGTCCCCAGCTCGCTCCAATAGCATCGCAAGTACCTGAAACGGCTGGACTTGCAACTTGATTTTGCGGCCTGCCTTGTACAATTCTTGCGCGCGTAGATCCACTTCAAATCCCTCAAACCGAATGACATTCGCCGAGCGAATAGGTTGCGCCATAGGAATTCCTATTGAAATGACTCCGAGACTATACCACTCCTCGCAAAAATAATGACTGCCCCGCGAACCTTAACTCCCCTATTTCTGGACACTTACTTGTTCACCTACAGTCGCCTGGCAGTTCATCCCCCGTGCATTGTCCTCCGCCAGGGAATACGAGAAAGTGTGCAGCATGTTGAGGCGCTGACACGGTAAGCGAACCGAGCGAAACGAGGTAAAGCTTGGACGCCGACAGCGAACTAAGAAAAGGAGTTGTCCCCATGAAAACGAGAGCTTTGGTTATGGCAGCTGTGATGGCGCTGACCGCAATGGCAACGACGCGAGTAGCGCAGGCCCAAAACGCTATAGCAGTCAATGTTCCCTTCGACTTCGTCGCCGGCGGCAAGGCGCTTCCCGCCGGAGAATATGCCGTACGAGCTTCTGGCGCAGGCAACACCCTCATTTTGATCGACCGCAAGGATGCGTCCGTTTCGGCGTTAATCATTACTCATGCCGTCGTCTCCCTCGACACACAGAAAGAATCAAAGCTTATTTTCAACCGCTATGGCGATCGTTATTTTCTCTCCCAGGTCTGGTCCGAAGGCAACTCCCAGGGTCGCCAACTCTTGAAGACCGCCCGCGAAAAAGAAGTGGCGCTGACCGCCAATATTGAGACCGAGGGCCAAGTTACCCTGGTCGCCGAACTCGCCCGTACAAACCGCTAGCCACCCCACCCTAACCCCTGCAACGCCCCCAGGAATCCGGAACCCCGCTCCGGATTCCTGGACCCTTTTTAGGGACCTTGTTTTCGTATCTTCCAAAAGGCTCCCACCTGTTACTTAGCTGGCTTTCCGCACGTATACTAAGGCAAGACCCTTCCATGGCTCAGGCGACCACAATGAACTTCAAGGAGGCCGTGGCGATCGCCACTAGCAGCCTCTGGGCGCACAAACTGCGCAGCGTCCTGACCCTTATCGGAGTGGTGATTGGCGTGGCCGCCGTCATCGCCGTAGTCAGCCTGATTAATGGCGCCAACCAATATGTCGCCACCAGGGTCTTTCGCCTCGGCGCTGATGTCTTCGGCGTCGCGAAGACTCCCTCGATCATCACCAACGTCGATGATTACCTCGAGTTTCAAAAACGCAAGCGCATTACGTACGACGACTACTTATCTGTCCGCGAACTCTGCAAATCCTGCAAGGAAATCGGCGCTTCTTTCGCCGGCCGGCTGGAAGTAAAGAGCGGCTTGAATTCGCTGAAAGACACCAACCTCCGCGCCTGGACCCCGCAGATGGCCGAGCTCTATGACGTTGACCTCGTCGCCGGCCGCCACATAACTGAAACCGACCTGCAACAGGCCGCGCCAGTCTGCGTCATCGGAAACGACATTGTCGAAAACTTGCTCCCCGGCGTCGACCCCATCGGAAAAGAAGTTCGCTGGCGCAATATCCCCTGCCAGGTCATCGGCGTCGGAAAAAAAGAAGGCTCCGCTCTCGGGACATCTCTCGACAACTGGATCATCCTCCCGCTCAGCACTTACAAAAAAGAATACGGCAGCCAGGATGATTCGCTTCGCATCACCGCACGCGCCGGCTCGGCAGCGACAATTCAGGAGACCGTCGACGAAGTCCGCCAGATCATGCGCGGCCGCCGCCACCTCGTTTACGGAAAAAAAGACGATTTCTCGATCGAAACCAGCGACTCCTTCCTCTCTCTTTGGAAGGACATCAGCGGCAGCTTCTTTTTCGTCACCATTGCCATCGCTTCCATCTCGTTGCTTGTCGGCGGAATCGTCATCATGAACATCATGCTGGTCTCCGTCACGGAGCGCACCCGCGAAATCGGCCTGCGCAAAGCGCTGGGCGCCCGTAGCGGCGATATCCTCCGCCAATTCCTGATCGAGTCTTCGACAATTTCACTCTTTGGCGGCGCGCTCGGCGTGATCTGCGGCGTGCTTCTCGCGCAGCTGGTCTCGATCGTCTCGCCACTCCCAAGCGCCGTGCAACTCTGGTCCGTAATCGGTGGACTACTAGTGGCACTGAGTGTCGGCTTATTTTTCGGCACGTATCCCGCGTCGAAAGCCGCGCGTCTGGATCCGGTTGTCGCGTTACGCTCGGAATGATTTGGAGTGCGGCAGCTCTGCTGCCGCTTTTCCTAGTAATCGCAAGACTCTCTATTTGGCGGCGACTCTATACTCGGAAACGCAAGTAAAATTGGCTCAAGGCACGCGAAACAGAAAAATGGCAACACTAGGCAAAGCGCTCCCGCAAACGCAAACCACGGTCCTCCCCGTCCGCCGCTTGGCCGGCAAAACGACCGCGCTAAAATTTCGCGACGAAGTCCTCCTCGCGCTCGACACTCTCCGCAAAAATTCCCTCCGTTCCGCGCTAACCATCCTCGGCATCGTTATTGGCATCACCACGGTCATCACAGTGACTGCCGTCATCAACGGCCTCAACGACAACGTGCTCGGCGGCATCCGCGAACTTGGCTCCGACACCATCATTGCCTACCGTTTTCCCTGGGCCTCGCTGTCTCGCCCGCCGAGCGACTGGTTTACTCGCAAAGAACTCCAGCCAGAATGGGCCGACGACATCGCGAAACTGCCACACATCAAAGCCGCTTCGGCCTCGATGCGAATTTTTCAGCCGATGTTTGGCTCCGGCACCGAAGACGTCCGCCGCGGCCAATACCGAGCCAAAAGCGTCATCCTGCAAGGCAATCAACCGTCCATCGGAGAAATCTTCGATCTGAAAATTGAATCCGGCCGCTTCTTCAACGAAACCGACGCCGAGCACCGCGCCCCCGTCGTTCTTCTCGGCTACGACACCGTGCGCACTCTTTTCCCCGAGTCGCCCAGCCACGCCGTCGGGCAGGAAGTCACCATCGACGGCCAACTCTTCACGGTGATTGGCATTCTTCAAAAGCAGCGCCAAGGCATCTCCGGCGGCTCCAACCCCGAAGACAATTCCGCCTACATGCCCGTCACCACGCTCCGCAAGCTCTACCCGAATCAAAAAGATTACGTCATCTTCGCCAAGGCCAGCGATCCAAATAATGTCAACGAGTCCGTCGACGAAATGCGTGATCTCCTCCGCCGCAAGCGGCGTCTCCCCAACGACAAGCCTGACGACTTTGCGATTTTCACTCCTGACTATTTCCTTGAGCTCTGGCAAAAAATCAGCGGCCTGATTTTTATTCTGATGTTCGCGGTCGCTTCCGTCGGCCTGATTGTTGGCGGCATCGGCGTAATGAACATCATGCTTGTCTCCGTCACCGAACGCACCCGCGAAATCGGCGTGCGCAAAGCCATCGGCGCCAAGCGCAGCAACATCCTCGTCCAATTTCTCATCGAAGCCGTCACCCTAAGCGCCATCGGCGGCGTCATCGGCGTCACCTTCGGCTCCGGCATCACGATCCTTCTCAAATACGCCGCCCACTTTCCCGCCGCTCTCTCTGTCTTCTGGATCGTCACCGCCCTAGTTCTCTGCGCCCTTATTGGTATCGTCTTCGGCGTTTACCCCGCATGGAAAGCTGCTCGCCTCGATCCCGTCGAGGCCCTCCGCTACGAATAAGTGGCACAGACTTCAGTCTGTGCTCTTGTCCAAATTATGTTATGCGAGGTCGCGGCGACCAGAACGATCGCCCACTGATACGGAGCATGCCACTACGCCAAAGCTTGTTTCAAATCGGCGATCAAGTCTTCCGAATCTTCGAGACCAATAGAAACTCGGACCGTGCCAGGGCTTACATCTGCGCGCCGCAACTCTTCGGCGCTCATGTTGTAATGCGAACTGTAGATGGGAAGTATGACGAGCGATTCGACACCGCCGAGGCTCGCCGCGAGCAGGAACAACTGCACGCGATCGCAGAAACGCCGCGCGGCCGGCAAGCCTCCCTTCAAGTCAAACGCCAACATCGTTCCGAATCCACGCATCTGTTTTCTTGCAAGCTTGTGATCCGGGTGGGACGCCAGTCCCGGGTAGTGCACACGCGCGACCTTAGGAAGTTTTTCCAGGAATCTGGCGACGGTCATGGCGTTTTCGCATTGCCGTTCCATGCGCACTCCCAGCGTCTTCATTCCGCGAATCAGAAGGTAGGCTGCGCCCGGGTCCATCGAGCCGCCGAGATAAATGACCACGTGGCGGATGCGCTCCATCCAGTGCTTGCTGCCCACGGCGACGCCTGCGATCACGTCCGAGTGGCCCGCGAGCGCTTTCGTGGCGCTGTGCACGACGATGTCGTAGCCCATCGCCAGAGGATTTTGCAGGACGGGTGTAGCGAAAGTGTTGTCGATGATCGCAATAAGTTTGTGTTTTTTCGCGAAGGCAATCGCTTTGTGCAAGTCCACGAGCCGAAGCGTGGGGTTCGTCGGCGTCTCTACATACAGACACTTCGTGCGCGGCGACGCTAATTTTTCAAGTCCGGCGAGATCGGTGCCTACTTGATGCACCTTTATGCCCATGTCGGGAAAAACGTCTCGCATCAGCCGGTAACTGCCGCCATAAACTTGCGAGGTAGAGATTAGCTCGTCGCCACACTTCAAGACACCTAGCAGCGCGGAGGATATCGCCGCCATACCTGAAGCCGTGACCACAGCAGCTTCTCCGCCTTCAAGCGCCGCGATCTTTTCCTCAGCAACACTCAAAGTTGGGTTACCGTAGCGTGAGTATATGTAGGCCTTGCTCTTACCCTCCGCCCACAACTTCATCTCCGCCGTCGAGGAAAAGGTGAACGTCGATGTCCGGCTTATGGGAGTCCCCACGGGTGCGCCAACGCCATGGCGCGGAGGTTCACCGCCATGGATCGCTGTCGTTTGCGGGCCGTGTTTTTGGGAGTTGTGTTTGCGGGCTGGCTTGTTTTTCATAAGAACACCATTTTGGACGCGCGTTGCATGCCAACAAGCACCAATTTGGCGCCGTGCAGCCGCTTATAAACTTGCTTAGGATGCGCGATGGAAATGCACGAGGGGAATCGCGGGAAAATTAGCCCTCTTCTTCTGCGGCTTCGCTGTGAGCCGGTTTGTGCGCGTCGATCACTTTTTGTGCCAATTCATTCGGCACGTAGTCGTAGTGGGAAAATTCCATCGAGTATGTCGCGCGACCCTGCGTCTTGGAAATGAGATCGTTGGCGTAGCTGAGCATTTCCGAAAACGGAACTTGCGCCTTGATGACTACGTTGTGGCCGCGCGCTTCGCTTCCCGCTATACGGCCGCGCCGTGAGCTGAGATCGCCCATCAGATCCCCGGAATATTGGTCCGGCGCGTAGACTTCGACGTGCATCACCGGCTCCAGCAGCGCTGGTCTGGCCATCTTCATTGCTTCCTTGAACGCCAGCGAGCCAGCGATTTTGAAAGCCATATCGGAAGAGTCCACGTCGTGGTACTTGCCATCGTAAAGCACGGCGCGGAAATCGACCACCGGGAAACCGGCGAGGTAACCCCGCGCAGCTGCATCGCGAATGCCTTTCTCCACCGAAGGAATCCAGTTCCGAGGAATCGCGCCGCCAAAAACGTCATCGACGAACTCGACACCTTTGCCGCGTTCAATCGGCTCCATCTTGATGCGGCATACGCCGAACTGCCCATGCCCGCCAGACTGTTTCTTGTGCTTACCTTCTGCGTCGGCCCTGCCACGAATGGTTTCACGGTATGCCACTTTAGGCGGCTTCAGCGTGAGATCCACGTGATAGCGCTTGTGCAGTTTCGCGACAACCACCTCGATATGCTGTTGCCCGGAACCGGCGAGCAGAAATTCTTTGGTCTGGGGGTCGCGCATGAAGTGCAATGCGGGATCTTCCTCGATGATCTTGTGAATGGAAATGCCGATCTTGTCCTCGTCGGCACGCGTTTTTGGCTCGATCGCGAACGTGATCGAAGGTTCGGGCAACTGTGCAGGTTTGTAGTAAATGGGAGAGGCTTTGTCGCCCAGCGTTTCGCCGGTCGTTGTTTCTTTCAGTTTGGCGATTGCTCCGATGTCGCCAGCGTGCAGATCCGCGATTTCACTGAACAGCTTACCCTGCACAACCTGCGTATGCTGAAAGCGTTCAAGTGTGCCCCGATTATAATTCGTCAATGTGGCATCGTTTTTCAGGACGCCGCTCTTCACTTTGAAATAGTTGATGCGCCCAGCGAAAGGATCCGCGAGCGTCTTGAACACGAAAAGCGAAAGCGGCTGGCCATCGTCATACTTGCGCTCCACGCGTTCGCCCTTGCCGTTTAGCTCCGTAAAACCGACCTGCGCATGCTCGTCGGGATGTGGGAACGCATCGGCCAGAAAAGTCAGCAGGCTGGCTGTTCCGACGTTGCGCAACGCAGAAACCATCAGCACGGGGAATATTTTCTCCGCTACAATGGCCTTCCGCACTCCCGGAATCAAATCTGCAATCGGGATTGTGCCCTCTCTAAAGAACTCTTCCATCAACTCGTCGTCACCTTCGGCGACCATTTCGACGAGCTTTTCATGCGCTTCTTTTGCTTCATCAGCAAGTGCGGCGGGAATTTCCTCTGTGGTGGGCTTCCCATCTCCATCAAGCTTGTAGATATGCGCCTTCATCGCGACTAAATCGATCACGCCACGAAAACCCTTTTCCGAGCCAATCGGAAGCTGTAGCGCAACAACGTTGCGGCCAAAAACCTGCTCCAGTGACGCCATCGAGCGTTCAAAGCTGGCCAGCTCCCGGTCCATCCAGGTGAGCACAAACGCTCGCGGAATGTCATATTCGGTGCAATAGTCCCAAACTTTTTCCGTCGTCACTTGTGCGCCTACGTGCGCATCCACGGCAATAAGTGCACAATCCGCCGCAATCAGCGAAGCCTTTGTTTCGGTGATAAACGTCGAGTAGCCGGGGAGATCGATGAAATTAATTTTGACTCTTTCGGAGCCTCCCGGATGCCCGCCGGAACTGGGCCACTCGGCGTAGGCCAATCCGGTCTGAATCGAGATTTTGCGTGCGATTTCTTCTTCGTCCCAATCGGTCGTTGTGCTGCCTTCCGCAATTTTTCCCCAGCGCGGTGTCATTCCCGCGGTGTAGAGCAACGACGACACCAGTTGCGTCTTCCCGGTGCCGCCGTGGCCGACAATGCCAACGTTTCGTATGTCCTTGGTGAGATAGCTCTTCATATAGACCTCCCTTTGCGTGGCCCCGGCGATGCCGGTGCCAACAGGCGAGGTCCGTCCCGAAGAATTCAGGCGCGGGCCTGCGCCTGGGTGTGCGATTCAGAAGTTGATGGAGAGCGTGGCCCCGATGCCGGCGTTCTGCAGAGTGAAGCGCCGGACCAATATGTACCCCTGGTCCGTTCCCCAACTCCGCGGATGCTAGCACACGCCCTTGCTTCCCGGCAATCTCGCTTCGTAACTTGAGGCCGCCCCTTCTTGGCCCCGTAATGTGTGGTCGCAAACGGTTCGTGCAAGCTATTCCCGGGGCTTGCTGATCCGTTCCAAACATCCCACAGAAGAGGTCTACTCGTCGGTTGCACCCAAAAAATATAAACTAGATAATTCCTTCGCTGGCCCTGGGAGATTATTCTAGGACTAGTACCGCGACAAATCTCGCTAGCAAACGCGTCGGTTCTTACTTCCTGAAGATAAACAGTTTAATTCGTCGGAGCCTGAGTCTGCTCGGCCCTCCGCGTGCTCATCCAAGTGTGTGGATTTCTGTCTCCGCACCTGCAATAAGAGGCTCTCCGCCTGAGCGCACGGCGAGACTAAGACGGGGCACTGCTTGAGAGGCCTTCGGGCTGCTGCTTTGAAATGTAAGTGATCGAGGAGGGTAATCATGGACGAGTATCAAGAGTCGAACGACCTCAACGGGACTGGGTGGTCAGCCGCACAGACCCGTCCAAACCGCTGGCTGGTCATAGCAGTCCTATTGTTGCTTGGAATCGCAGTGGTGGCTTTAGCTTATGGCCTCGATCAGCAATCGATGGTTCGCCAGCTGACCACGCAAAACGCAACGGAGAACGCGGCGATGAATCAAATGCAAGGTCAACTCAATGCTGTGACTGCCAAACTAAGAGTGTTGACAACGGCGCAGGCCTCGTCCAAGCCTGCGGCGACATCCGCAGAGCCTCCCGACGCGACTATTCCTGAATCCCTGTCGGATAGTTCGACGAAAACTTCCGAGGCAGCTTCCGCATCGACGCCACTCGCCGTCAAGCCAGCACCCTCGAAGCCGCATGCTGCCAAGCGCCGCGCTCCGGTTGTCGACAAAAAATACGTGAAGCTCCAGGCTCAATTAGCCGAACAGGAGAAAAAGCTGCAAGAGACGCAAGATGAAGTCGCCAAAAACCGTTCCGATCTTGAAGGAACCATCAATTCCACTCGCGATGACCTGAACGGTTCGATCGCCAAGACACACGATGAACTCGTGGTGCTCGAGAAGCGCGGGGAGCGCAGCTACTTTGAATTTGACCTTAACAAGGAAAAACAATTCCAGCGCGTCGGGCCTCTCACACTTTCCCTTCGCAAAACGGATATGAAGCACAAGAGCTATGACGTAGCGATGATTGTGGACGATAATGAACTTCAAAAGAAAAAGGTAAATCTGTACGAGCCCATCTGGATCCACACCGAAAACGATTCGCAGCCCGTGCAGATCATCGTGAACCGCATCGACAAAGATGCAGTTCACGGCTACATCAGCGCATCAAAATACAAACCATCCGAGTTGGCCGCCGTGGGCTCCGCGAGCGTCGCACCGGTCTCCACCAAGTCGCCGGTTAGCGCGCCGGTTCCGTCGCAGCCGCAGCAGCCTCAACAATAGATTCCGGCTATTTTCACAGGAGGGCATCCTTTAGGGTGCCCTCCCTTTTTTGCGCCTTCTCGAATGCAGAAGCCTTAAGGTGCGCGATCGAGGACCGGTTTCAGTGTAACTTGGCTATCCTTCAGAATTTCGAGTGCGCGCTTCCATTCGGAAAATCCAGCGGCTTTTATAACCACGATGTGGCTTCCAGCCGCAAGTTTCAGTTTGGCCGGAGCATTGCCCACGAATTTCTCGTCCACGTAAATTCCCGCGTCATCCGGTTCAGAAGTAATCGCCACCGTGCCAAATCCACGGGGAGGCTGGCTCGCGAATGGCTCAGGGGGCGCACTTGCCGTCTGAGTGCCGGACAAAGAGGTACTCGAATCTGGTTGCGTCTTACCCTCATTGGCAGTTGCTGCCATCGCGGAAGAAGCGCGCATTGACGAAGCAGCATTGTCAGGGGCCGCAACGTGAGCAGCCGGTGAGCCACCGCTCTCGGAAGCACCAAGTGGAGAAACATTGGGATAAAAACGATGCAGCACTTCCAGAAGATCCGTCGCGCTGAGGGCAAATCCAATTCCCGTCACATTTTTCTTGATGAGTTTTTGCGTGTTGATGCCAATCACCTCGCCTCGGCCATTCAGCAGCGGCCCACCACTGTTTCCCGGATTGATTGGCGTGTCCGTCTGGATCCACGTCCCAGGCCCGGCGTTCGCAAATTTTCCGACGGCGCTGACGATGCCCTTCGTCACGCTGAACAGCATCGCGTCTCCAGGATTGCCTATCGCCAGCACGTCTTCACCTTGCTTCACGGTCGCGGCATCGGCCAGCGCGAGGTGCGGAAAATCCTTGCCTTCGACTTTAGCGAGCGCAATATCTAAGTCGCCGTCAATGTACACAACTTTGGCTTCGAGCTGTTCGCCTCCCGGCAGAAGCGTCAGCAGGGACTCTTCGCCGCGCGCGACATGCGCGTTCGTCGCAATTACTCCCGTCTCCGTCACGAAAAACCCTGTGCCCGATTTATCCAAGCCTTTCAGATAAACGACCGCAGGCTTGGCCTTCCGCACCAACTCTTCCAGAGAAAGCTTGGGCTGCAAATCAACGCTTCCGGCTCCGGGCAATTTTGCCGTAACTCCCCCAGTAAACACCTGTGAGATGGCTTGCAAGCTGACCTGAAAACGATCGCTCTTAAGCAGCCAGTATTCCCCGTGGTTACGTCCATTGACCGAAATCCAGTTCATCGGACCGTCGGTCATTTGCAGCTCTTTGGTGGCAAAACCGGTCAGGCTGATGCGAGCGACCATGGGATGCTCCAGACGCGAGCCCATGGATGTCAGCGTTTTGTGGAAATAGCCGCCTGGATAATCCTTCTCGAAAGGTGTCGTACCGGCAAGTACGCCATCAATCTCAACGGTCGCACCTGAGGGAATGCTCGTAATCTTGAGAGTTTCTGCCGCGGTCCAGGCCGGGCAGAGGACTAGAAAGAGAACTGCTGTTAGACGAGGGACCGTGCCGGACGCCATGACGCAACCTCGCCGGAAGAATGAACCCGGCAGCTAATATATCATAAGAATAAACTAAGAGAGGAGGAAATCTACGAGCAATCTTCTTGTTCCACATTTTTCTCATAGCCGGTGCAGGAAAGCACGGGCAGGCGCGGGTATTTAGTGAAGCGCGGATCGCTGCGGGATAGTTCACAAAGCAGGAAGATCGAACCGCGGGCGGATTCAACGCTGCGAGCGTGGACACAATCTGCGCAAAGGCCTGCTCGCGGTTGCGCTACGCTGGCATTGCTTGCATTTGCCATACACCCAGAATAACTCACACACCTTCGCAACCGCGAGTAGCCGAATCGCGTTGATTTAGTGGCTTTTCTGAATTCTCTTCACTCCTGCCATTTGCGCACGCGCTTTGCTCACAAAACGCACAAACCTGCGCGCCAATTCATGGATTCGCTCCTCTTGGCGAAGCCGTATCGCTTCCTCGGGCACTAGCTCTCCTCCAACGCCGATGGCAGCTGCTCCCGCAAGAATGAAATTTGCGGCCGTCACTTGATTTACGCCGCCCGCTGCAATCAAGGGCACTTCTCGAAATGGCCCCTTCAACGCTTTAATGTAATTGTCGCCACCAACTAGCGAGCACGGAAAGACTTTCACGAAGTCCGCACCCGCCTTCCAAGCTATCGTCACTTCCGTCGGTGTGAGCGCTCCGGCCAAAACCACAATTTTCTTTTTGATCGCAAATTCCACGAGCTGAAGATCGAGACCGGGACTTGTCAGGAAGCTCGCACCGGCGTCCAGGCAACGGCTGGCCGTTTCCGTATCGAAAATTGTGCCCGCACCCACAATTACGTCCGGACTGTTCTGCGCCAGATCGGCAATCAATTCAATCGCGCCAGGTACAGTCATAGTGATTTCGACGATTGGTATTCCGCCATGAGCAACCGCCTGCGTGGCAAAGCGCGCGTCCTCCGCCGAACGAAATCGCACTGCCGGCACGATCCCGATTTCCTCAATCCGCGCGCGAACTTCTTCCTTCTTCATGGAAATAGATTCCTCTCCCTACTCGGCGCCCCGCATCATGCGCCTTCTTCGAAACCTGCCTCTGGCTCGGGGAGCTTATCGCGATCCCCGGCGAACCACACGTATAAGGTTGGCAGAAGAAAAATACTCAGAAGCAACGCGCCGACAAGGCCTCCTACAATGACGATGGCAAAGGGCCGTTGAGAATCCGAACCGATGCCGCGAGAGAGCGCCGCCGGCAGCAAGCCGAGAGTTGCCACGAGCATCGTCATCATGATGGGTCGAAGCCGGAGCACGGCGCCATCGATAGCCGCATCCTCAATCGTGTGACCGCGGGCGCGCAACTGGTTGATATATTCCAGCATGATTACGCCGGTTTGCACCGAAACTCCAAAAAGTGCCAGGAAGCCCACGCCCGACGAGACGCTGAAGTGTGTGCCTGTGATCAGAAGCGCGAGCAATCCGCCGACTGGCGCCATGGCCACGTTGCCAAGAAGGAGCAGAGCCCACTTCGCGGAGCTGAACATCGTGTAGAGAATGACGAAAATCACCAGGATCGTAAGCGGAAGGACGATCATCAGACGCTTCTGAGAGCGCTTCTGGCTTTCGTATTCCCCTGCCCAGTCAATGTGATAGCCGACGGGAAGTTTTACCCGCTCATTCACCTTACGAATGGCTTCTTCCACTGCGCCGCCCAGGTCGCGTCCGCGTACGCTGTATTTGATTGCGACGTACCGCGAGTTTTCTTCGCGATAGATTTCTGACGCGCCGTCGATAGTTTCCACCCGCGCGAGCTGAGCGAGCGAAACTCGTTCGCCGGATGGGGCCAATAGGCGAATATTTTCTATCGCTTCTTTTGTGTCACGGTAAGGCGCCTGATACCGCAAGACGAGGTCATAGCGCTGCTCGCCTTGTAACACTTGGCTGAGAGCATTGCCACCCACCGCCGTTTGAATGGCGTCTTGTATATCCGCGACGTTGATTTGGTAGCGCGCCGCCGCTTTTCGATCAACTATGAAATTGAGATTCGGCTGGCCGATGACTCGAAACACTCCGAGGTCTTCAATACCGCGGATGTTGCGCATGATGCCCACGATCTGATCCGCTTCTTGCTCGAGCAGTCTCAAATCATCTCCATAAATCTTGACGGCGAGCTCGCCTTTCACGCCGCTGACCGCTTCTTCCATATTGTCCGAAATCGGCTGCGAAAAATTCCACAGAACACCTGGAATCTTGCTTAGCTCGCGATCCATGGCCCCGATCAACTCTTCTTTGTTCTCGTGAAAGACCGGACGCCATTTGTCTTTCGGCAAAAGGTCGACAAAGTATTCTGTATTAAAAAAACCAGTCGTATCAGTTCCGTCATCGGGCCGGCCCACTTGCGAAACGACCTGGGTAACCTCGGGGAAAGCCGCAAAAACAACGCGCGCCTGGTTCATCACTCGCGTACCTTCGGTTGGGCCCGTACTGGGCGCCAGCGTGCCGCGAGCCCAAATGGCGCCTTCATCAAGGTGCGGCAAGAACTCCGAGCCGATGACCCCGCTAAACATAAGAAAAAACGCGAGACAAAAAGCAAAGCCGGCAGTACCCACGGTCACCCAACGATGCTCAATCGCCCATCGCGCTGAAATTCGATAGGAGCGCTTCAAATAGTCCATCACCGGGTTGTGCCACTCGCGGACACCTTCTTTAAAGAACACGCTGGAAAGGACCGGCGCGATGAGCATCGAAAATATAAGTGCGCCAAGCAACGCGAAGGCCACCGTCCAAGCCATGGGCTTGAACAGGCGTCCCTCAACGCGTTGCAACGTAAAAATTGGCAAATAAGCCGTGATAATAATGGCAATGGCGTAGAAAACGGGCCGCTGCACCTCGAAAGCAGCGTCGCGTATGCGCTCAATAGTCGATTTGACCGAGTTTTCGCCGTGGCTCAGGTGACGAACGATGTTTTCAACCATCACCACCGCTCCATCCACGACCATGCCGAAGTCGAGCGCACCAAGCGACAGAAGGTTCGCGGGAATATTTCTGAGGCTCAAACAAATGGAAGCAAACAATAAAGAAAACGGAATTGTCAGAGCAACGATCAGCGAACCTCGCAAGTTGCCAAGAAAAAGAAACAAAATGATGGAAACGAGAATGATGCCTTCGGTGAGATTATGCAGCACCGTGTGCGTGGTGTAGTGAACCAGGTCGCTGCGATCCAGAAACGGCACGACCTTCACTCCCGGCGGGAGAATATGGTCATTTAGCTCTTTGACCTTGGCGTGTATCCCCACCAGGGTTTCGTCTGAATTCGCGCCTTTGCGGAGCAGCACGATTCCCTCGACTACATCATCATTATCGAGCACGGTGCCGTCGGCACGATGAATTGCCTTCCCTATTTGTCCGAGCCGGATCTTCGGCCCCTGGGCCACAGTCGCAATGTCCATTACGCGCAACGCCGTGCCATTTTTCGTGGTGATGACAGTCTGTTCGATATCCCGGACGCTGTTGAACAAACCGACGGCGCGTACATTGATTTGCTGCAGGCCTGCTTCCACAAAACTTCCACCCGCATTGGTGTTATTGTTCGCGAGTTGCTGCTCCACCTGCCCGATGCTCAATCCGTAAGCCACCAGCTTGTTCGGATCGATGCGCACTTGGTATTCGCGTGTCGTTCCGCCAAAGCTCGAAACGTCTACAACATTGGGCACCGACTTGAATTGCTTTTCGAGCGTCCAGTCCTCGATGGATTTCAGCTCCATCAAGTCATACTTGGGATTTGTACTCCTGAGCGTGTACCAGAAAATTTGGCCTACAGGGCTCCAGTCGGTGCCCATCTGCGGAGTGATGCCCGCGGGCAGGGTGACTGCGGAGAGTCTTTCCAACGCCTTCTGCCGGTTCCAATCGTTGCTGGACTGGTCATCGAAAATAAGCATCACGCTTGAAAGCCCGAAAAGTGACACCGAACGAAGATGCTCCAGGTGAGGTATTCCATTCATCTGAATTTCAATTGGTACGGTGACTTGCTGCTCCACTTCCTCGGCCGCGCGCCCCGGCCATTGCGTGATGATCTGGACGTAATTATTCGCTACGTCGGGGTAGGCTTCTACTGGCAAATTGTGAAACGAGATGGCGCCCCAAAGGAGCAGAAGCACCGTCACCATCATGATGATGAAGCGGTTCTTCAGTGCGTATTCGACGAATCCGCGAATCATCGTCTAATCCCCGCTTCCTATCGTCGAATTTCGGCTCGCTCTGCGTCTCATTGTTCGACCGTGTTCTGTAACACCAAGGCATTGGTCACAACCTGTTCCCCGGCCCGCACTCCGGTGATGATCTCCTGCATGTTGTTTGGAAGAGTTTCGCCGGCCGTGACCTCCACGCGACGAAATGTTTTGTTTCCCGCTGGCATGTACACCCACTCCCTGTCATGCAAATGCAAGATTGCGTCCGCGGGAACGGCGGCTTGGGTTTCCTTTTTCTCGCCATGGAATGTCGCCGTCACGAACATCCCAATTTTCATCAATCCAGAATTCTCCACCTCGATTCGCACTTTTGCCGTTCGGAGGTTGGGATCAAGAATTGGTCCAATGTTGGCGATTCGGCCTTTAAATACTTTGTCGGGATACGCATTCAAACGAACCTCGGCCATCTCGCCAACATGCACGTTGGCAAGGTCATTCTCATAAACATCGCAGAGAATCCACACATGGCTTAGGTCGGAGATCGTAAACGGATTTGGCGATCCAAGACCGGCCACCCCGGCCGCGTTTGTAACCTGTTGGTCGGTAATCACTCCCGACACGGGCGCGTAAACGTCAACGATTCCGGATGGGTGGTCGAGGGGACTGCCAAGAACGCGAAGGTGTTCGGCCGCCGTTTCCACGTCAACTTGTGCCTTGTTTTCGACATCCTCCGCAGTCTGATATTCGTTCAAGGAGAAGGCGCCCTTCTCATACAGCAGTTTTGCCCGCTCAAGTTGCACAGCGGCCAATTTTTCGTCAGCCTGAGCCTTTCGATAATCCGAAAAAGCCGCGGCAATATCCGCGCTTTGCACGCGCATCAGTAGCTGCCCTTTTTTCACCGTGTCGCCGAGCCGCGCTTTGACCTCCACTACACGTCCCGTTGCAATCGATATCACGGGCACTGTCCGCGCTACATCAGGACTCACCACGCCCGTCGCCACCAATTGCGTGGTGGCCGCGTGCTCGATAGCTGTGAACAAAGGAAACTGCTCCGGGTGGTCGACCCTGACCACGTTCACGTCTTGCTCGTGTTCGACCTTCGCCCCCGGCGGCGCCTCGGCCTTCGGGTCACCTTTGCTTTCGCCGCAGCCAGCCACAAAACCAGCCAGGGCAAGCGTTAGCGCCAGGTATTCAGCGCCCATCCGAATCATTGTCTTACCTCACGTCCTGCTGCGAGATTCGTGTATCACGGAGCAGTAAAATAAAAAGCGAAATCATTAAATAGCTGCTCTATCGAAATGTTCCTGCCTTGGCCCTCCGGAGTAGTCGGATAGGGATACGCCCGGACAATCGAAGCAATATATAAACCGCTCCGGGTGCGTAAGTTTACGGCCTCTTTAACAGAATGTTTAAGACTGAAGAAGGAAGGGTGGAGGAGCTCTGCCCAGGAGCGAAAATAGAGAAGGCTTTGCGGAGCCCTGGCTATCGAATGGACGAGCGCTCTTAAAATAGCTTTGTGGTCCGTCAAACTTGCTCTCACAACCCAACTCGCCCGCAGGATACTCAATCCGAATCAGGGCGGAGCTATCGCAGAGCAGAATTGTTCCAGAATTCCAGCGTCTGTCATTTTCCTGAATGGCGGCCGGAAAGTCGCTGGCATCAGCCAGCCTGAATTTTCCATGGCCGTCGTTCAAGAGCACGGCAACTTGTTCGTGCTGCAACGAGGTGGTGACGAGCACATCCAGTGCGTTGTCGCCGTTTAAATCGCGTGCCACGATCTGCAGCCCGCCGGAGGGCGCAGTTACTCCAAAGACCTGCGAAACGCCTGCGGTCAACTGAAATCGAATCGAATACTGGGTGATCCTGGAAGAACTGCTCTTTTGGACTTCTACTATCGCTAGATCCGGTTTTTGGTCGCCGTCGAAGTCCGCGATGGCGAAGAATGAGTTGATTCCCAGCGTAGAGGACTGCGAGTGTCGCGTCGAATCGCCGGCGGCATCTGCCCGGCAAGACACGCCAACAACAACACACAGCATTAGAAGGGCTCTGCCAATAGCCCTCGCTGCGCTCGGATTATCACGGAACTGAAAGAGCATAAACTTTAAATCAGCGTAGTTTCTCGATGCTGCTTGTACTGTTACGCTCTGCCAGAATACCACTCCTGCTGCGAAATCAGTCTATTTCGGCTCTCAAAACATTGGGGCTAGCTAGCGTTTGCCTGGAGGAGGCGCAGCGGGAGCGGCGGCAGGCGACGAGTGGGGACTCGGCGGCTTCCCGAAGCGCGCGTCATCGATTTGCGGATCAATTTCGACCTTTTCCACGAGAATTCTCTGCGTAACATCCGTACCGGGAGAGTTCGAAACAAGCTCGAACGCGAACTTCAGCCCTCCGATGTCCCGGTAATCGTGAAAAAGCGTCTCCCGCGTTACCGCTTCGCCATTCACGCTATCTACCCCGCTCCACTTGACCAGCAAATATGTCTCTCTGTCGAAAAAGTAGGACGAAACTTGGCCGTCCTTGTGCGTCACCTTGAGAACGTAAGCATCCCGGCCCTCTACTTTCGCCGTGCCAATCAGTTCAATCGTGTTTCCTTTGACTTTGGCGTCCACCAGTGGGCCATCGAAGTCCGCTTCATTCAACACATCCTTCACTTCGTCCGCCGACATCGGTTCCGCGGCCTCTTTGCCGACAAACGGGTTGATCACCCATCCCACGTCTTTACCATTGAAGGACCGCACGATGGTCTTATTTTGGATGGTAACTTCATTGCGCATTTTTCCCGGTCGTTTGAACTCGGCCAGGAACGGTCCGTACAACTCAGGATTGAAATAAAGTGTGCCTGTAATGCGTTCCGATTGAACGGCCTTGGCTTTTTCAAGCCCGCCGCGTGCAACCAGCACTTTGGCGACGATCTCGTCGGCGGTTTGCCCCGCCGCTTTTGCCGCGCAGCCGAGTTGAATCCCTGTCAAGAGCGCAAACTGGAACATGGCCAGTAGCAGTGCGCGCTGCATACTTCCGTACGGCTTGCTGTTCATCGGTATCCCATTTGGAAAACACGGCCTTTCACGGCCGCATCCCTTTCATGCTAAGTGCAGAAGCACTCCAGGTCAATTTCGTTGCCTGGAAGATCTCCTCAGACTGCTCCTCTCTCATGGATAACCTCCAAAAACAAAAGGAACAAGATGGTCTTGACGGAGTATAGATGGACGAATACCCTGCCGCACCAGGCAGTTTTGAGGGTGCCAAGCCATTAGATGTAAGGCTTCCGGCAGTTGTGGCGTGCCAATGAATGAACCTGGATGGGAGAGACAATGAAACGGATGCGATGGAATGTAATTCTACCAGCCCTCTTACTGGTTTCGTGTTTGGCTAAAGCTCAGACTCTCCCGCCGGATGTCACGAAGCAGGTCGATAAGGTCTTTGAGAAGTGGGACAAGCCAGATTCGCCAGGTTGCGCGCTCGGAATCTACAGGGATGGACAAATCGCCTACAAGCACGGCTATGGGATAGCCGATCTGAATGACGACGTGCCCATCACACCAGCGACGGTCTTCCACGTGGCGTCGATGTCCAAACAGTTTACGGCCGCTTCCATCGTCCTGCTTGCCCAGCAAGGGAAACTTTCCCTCGATGATGATGTGCGCAAATACATTCCGGAGCTGCCAGATTTCGGCGAGCGCATCACCATCCGCCACCTGGTCCATCACACTAGCGGTCTTCGCGATCAATGGAATCTTCTTGAGCTGGCGGGATGGCGCTATTCGCTCGATTTGATAACGGATGACGACGTGATGTCCGTGATGACCCGCCAAAAAGACCTGAACTTTAAGCCCGGCGACAAACACGTTTATTGCAATACAGGCTATACGCTGATGGGACTGATTGTTAAACGCGTGAGCGGCATGTCGTTGCGTGAGTATACGACAAAGAATATTTTCGAACCGCTGGGAATGACGCACACCCATTTCCGGGACGACCACGCGGAAATCATTAAGCACGATGCGCTCGGTTACGAACAAGAAGCAAAGGACAAACCCTTCCGCATGAGCTTGACCAACTTCGACACCGTCGGCGCAACCAGCCTGCACACCACAGTCGAGGACCTGCAACTCTGGGACGAGAATTTTTATCACCCGCGCATCGGTGGCCAAGCATTTCTTAATCAGATGCTCGAGCGCGGCAAGCTCAATAGTGGCGAACAGCTCGACTATGCGTTTGGGCTGGTCGAGAGCAAATACAAAGGCCTGCCAACGGTTGACCACGGCGGGGCCGATGCCGGCTATCGTTCGGACCTGATACGTTTTCCGGAGCAGCATTTTTCCTCAGCCGTGCTTTGTAACTCCGCGGAAACCAATCCGAGTGCGTTGGCGCGCCAAGTCGCCGACATCGTGCTTGCGAAAGATCTAAAGCCCACTCAAGCAACTCCGACGAAAGAACCGGCAAAGAGCGCCGTAACGACTCTCACGGCGGAACAGATGGCCGCGATTGCGGGATTATATTGGAACAAGGAAGAGGATGATTTCGAGAAAGTCCAAGTGAAAGACGGCAAGCTGCAGATGCAACTTGGCAGCGAGTTTCGCGCTCTCAAGCCCGCGGGAGAAGCACACTTCCACGTGGCTGACGTCCCCTGGGGCGATGATGTGGACATTCACTTCGTCGCGGCGGCAGCGGAAAAACCGAAACGTCTCGAGCAGAGCTTTGGCGGGGGTAAGCCAAACATTTTTGAATCTGTCACGGCGTACACGCCCACTGCAACGGAGCTTGCTGAATATGCAGGCGCGTACGTCAGCGAAGAAATCGACCCCATTTACCGCTTCGTCCTTCAAGACGGCAACTTGAATCTTATGCGGCTGAAGAACAAACCCGATACCCTTCGGCCAGAGGTGCGAGACGTTTTTACTGGGGAAATTGGCACCGTGCGTTTCACACGCGACGCGAATCAACATATTTCGGGGTTTATTCTAAACGCCGGGCGCATCCAGAACTTCCGCTTCTCGAGAAGGCCAAACTGAGTTTCGCAGCGAGCTACACCGTAGTGAATAAGGAGCCGTCCGCGGCAACGTAACCATAAGCCATGCGTGGCGTGTTAAAAGCGAAGCCAGGATTCCCTTCGCAGTCCAGCAGGATGAGTCCTCCAGTGGCATGCGTGCGTTTTGCAAGAAGGTGAACAGCTTCGCGAGCAGCGAGCATGGCGACGTCTGCCGCACATGAGTGAGATGCCGGACTACATGGCTCTCGAGAAGAATCGGCCACACAAAAGGAGTTAGTCCCGGAGCGGAGGAGGTCGGTAGCACTTTTGGCCATGACGATCTTCATGATGGCTTCGCCGTAGCCGGTGCAAGACACGCCTCCAGCCGTGGAATCGGCGTAGCATCCGCACCCAATCAAGGGGGAATCGCCAACGCGTCCGGGAAGCTTGCAGCATATCCCTCCGGTGGACGTGGCTGCAAACAGCTTACCGTGCGAATCGATCGCGACGGCGCCGACTGTACCCTGCTCGTGCCCGCGATGGTGCGCCGCAGCGTGTTTATCCCGGCTGCAAAGCTGCCAAGCCTCGCGCTCCGCATCGCTAACGAGTTCTGCCGGGTCGCACAACGCGAAGCCATGGTCTCTGGCGAACCGTTCCGCGCCCTCGCCGACCAGCATCATATGCGGGCAGTGCTCCAGCACGGCGCGCGCTAGCCGGATCGGATTGCGAATTCGTTGCAAAGCAGCAACAGCGCCAGCGCGTAAGGTCGCGCCGTTCATCACAATCGCGTCGCACTCCACGCGCCCATCGAGATTCAGATGCGAGCCGAACCCTGCATCGAACACCGGCTCGTCTTCCAGCACAACAATGGCCGCTTCCACCGCGTCCAACGCGGAACCGCCTCGCGCAAGAATTGACCATCCTGCTTCGAGCGCTCCCCGGCACCCCGAATTGCATGCCTCAACGGCTTCATCGGGAATATCCCAGGCCCCGCCATGCACAATCAGAGAAGGTTTCATCGCGACGAGAATGGCAAAGCGAGCAGAGTTTGTCCAGAACGGGGAAGCGCGGCCGTATTCATCCCCTAGATGAAGAAATCAAGAACGAAGAGAACCGCTCCCAGAAAAAGCAGTATGAAAGCAGGATTGATATGCCGGCGAGGAAATCGGCTCAGTGATTGAATAAACTGCGAAGGCACGGCCTTGAGCCGAGACTCTTCCCTAACGCTGTAAAAGGGCCCGATGACTATGTAACGCGAAAGGCTGCGCCGGAAGGCCCCGAACTCATCGTGCACCCAAATAGAAAAATCATCACGATTGCGCCAAACAAGAGCCGCGCCGATCGTGAAGGCGACATATCCAAGTACAGTTAAAAGCCCGAGCGCCGGGCCAGCTCCCCAATACATAGTGCCTCACAGACGACCCACCACATCGGTAGGACGTCAAAAAAAGCCGAAAGGTTACTCGTCCTCGTGAATCGTAGTCAGCCGGACGATCTCAAATTCTTTTTGACCAGCCGGCGTGGTCACCTGCACTTCGTCGCCGACCTTCCGGTTCAATAAAGCCTTGCCGATAGGCGAAGTCGTCGAAATCAGCCCTTTCTCGACATCCGCCTCCTCCGTCGTGACCAGTTTGTACTCGATTTTCAACTCTTTGTGAATATCCAGCACGACAATGCGCGAACCATACCCCGATCGGTCTTTCGGAATATTGCTCAGATTCAGCATGCCCAGGTCGCCCATCCGCTTTTTGAGCTGCCCAATGCGCGCGTTGACGTACCCTTGCCGCTCTTTGGCGTATTTATACTCCGCGTTCTCGGAAAGGTCGCCGTGCGCCCGAGCCTTGGCGATCTCCTTCGGGAGGTCAATATTCAGCTCGTGCTCGAGGTTGTCGATTTCCCCTTGCAGGCGCTGCTTGATCTTCGCGAGCGGGTCAGACATGGTCAAAAGTTCACCAAAAGTGGTTTCCAAAAAATGTTCGCGGAGTCCGGTTTAGCAGGATGGCTCGCCGGACCCCGCGCGAACAAGCATTATAGATGCGTCCCATTTGCCGCCACAAGGGGCAGCCCCAGATAGTTTTGAGGTGCGCCCAGAGGAATTTGGCCCCCCATCAAGTGCAAAATTTGTAGGGGCGCAGCACGCTGCGCCCCAACTAGCCCAGACGTTCAGAATCTAGTTCAGTGAACTGCAACCTCGACGTCCTGAGCCAGCGCCTTCCCGGCAGAGTCTTCGATGGTAAGAGTGTATGTTGTTGACTTTAGAGGATTTACATCAACGCAACGCGCCCCCGATGGCCACACCGGCTCGGATTGAGGCTCCAATTTCACGGTTTTGGCGTTCGCTACACCGTAGCAAAGTCGCGCCGATTCACCACGCCGAATGGCCGTAGGATTAGCGTAAAAATTAAGGATCGCCAGGTCCTTGCCACCAAGCTGCTCGACGGCCAGACGATCCTGTTCGTGCTGCTTCTCAGCTCGTTCCTGCGCCGCTTGGCGGTCGATATTGCGTCTATCCTGCCAGCGCGAATACACAACAAACACAACACCGAGCAGCATCACAACCAGAACCGCGGAGGAATACATCAACGGGTTCTTCAGAAGAGATCTCGGTTCAGAAACCGGGTTAGACGCCATGCGCATGCTCCGAGAGAAACGAGGTTCCTGAATCCAAATAACTTGGATGCGAACTCGAGGAAGAAAGCTAATCACGTTCTATTTGCGCGGGCTGGAGAAAAAGTCTTCTCCAAAGTAATTCATTTCGCAGCGCGGGCCAACTCGCGCCAAGTGACCAGCTTAATGTTCTGCTCCCGCACCAGCGCACGGAACTCTGCGCTCGTGAAGTAGTTGAAATCGCGCTGCCGCCACGCCGCGCCCCAGGTATCGCGCTCGCGCGTGGCCGCCCGCATCTCGTCGTCATCGAAAGCCAAATGAATAATGAAGACAGTCACTCCTGGCTGAAGATTCTTCAATGCCGTGGTATAGAAATCTGCCCATTTTT
>Ga0265354_1000022_pt1 | contig 24896 bp, 20 predicted proteins | sample NZE1metagenome_FD_189074 | JGI IMG/M metagenome (GOLD analysis project Ga0265354, IMG submission 189074) | Rhizosphere microbial communities from Maridalen valley, Oslo, Norway - NZE1 | ecosystem: Host-associated > Plants > Roots > Rhizosphere > Soil | place: Norway: Oslo | collected 2017-09-14 | reverse complement strand
TTCTTTCAACTCCTGTGCAATCGCCTGAATCGTCTCGCCGTGAATTCCAAATCCCTGTGGCCCCTGCAGCGATTCTCCAGAAAGCTTCAGCAGGATGCGCCGGTAAGCCAGCTGCGCATGTCTCGGCGTTCTCTTCACGATTTTCTTTGCAGCCTTCTTCTGTGCGGCCATGGCCCCCCGATCGATGCCCAATAAAATCCTCGGAATTGTAACAAACTATCCCCGCCCCCGCACATTATGGAGTGCGGCAGCCCATCTGCCGCTCTTGAAGCAATGAAACTCAGCATCCCGGTTCTCCTCAGAACTATAAATGCAGTTCCACGCCGGATGCGCGTAACGCAAACCGTAGTTCAGGCGTTTCATGAGAATCTAGCAACGACCGGATTCCGCATTATGAGCACACGATGAGACGTCGGCGAGTCTGCTACCTGTTCTGGCCACTGGCTGTGGCGTTTGCCATTGCACCGCTCCACTCTCAAGCTCCCGCTCCCAACCATTCCGCCGCGGCCCCCACGATAAAAGTAGAAACACGCGTAGTTGTCCTCGACGTAGTCGTGACCGACAACAAAGGAGAAGCAGTCTCTGGACTGACCAACCAGGACTTCCAAATCCTGGAAGAGGGCGCGCTGCAATCCATATCTTCCTTCGAAGAGCACAAAACCGTACCACCGGTCCACATCAAGCTTCCGCAAATGCCAGCTAATGTCTTTACGAACTTTCCCACCACGAAATCCGCCGACTCCGTCAATGTACTCTTGCTCGATTTGCTGAACACGCAGCCGTCAGATCAAGCCCTCGCGCGCCAGCAGGTCATCAAGTATTTAGATACCGTCCAGCCTGGCGCCCGCATCGCGATCTTCGCGCTCGGCTCTCAACTCCGCATCGTTCGAGGTTTCACCACAGATTTCTCCGGACTCTCCGCCGCTCTGGACGACAAAAGTCTCGGCGTTAATCCGCAAGTCTCGACCCTCCTTCCTACCGAGTCTCAACAGTTCACCGAGGATCTTGTCGTGCGTCAGATGCGGCGAAGCCAGGCGGCGCCCGCGGCGATCGAGTCTGTCGAGCAGTTCCAGGCCGCTGAGGCTGCGAATCGAAGTGCCTCGCGTGTCGAACTCACCCTGCAAGCTTTCCAACAGCTTGCGCGCTACTTATCCGGAATTCCTGCCCGCAAGAATGTCATTTGGTTTTCGGACAATTTCCCAATCACTTTTGTTCCGGATAGCAAGATGCGCGTGCCCAAATACCAGGAACGCGTCCAGAAAACTTCGGACATGCTTACCGCCGCTCAGGTGGCTATTTATCCCGTCTCCAATCTCGGCGTCATCGGAGATCCAACCTTCGACGTGAGCAATCTTGCCGGCACGCGGCAACAGCTCGAAGCTGTGCTCAGTTCGAACGAGCTCGCCATGGAAAGCATCGCGCAGGAAACCGGTGGCCGGGCTTTCTACAACACGAATGCCCTGAGTGAGGCGGTCAAAGACGTCGTGGACATCGGCTCCCACTACTACACGCTCGCTTACTCGCCGACCAACAATAAGTCCGATGGGAAATATCGTCGCATTCAGGTAAGCCTCTCAAACGGAAACTCCAAACTTTCTTACCGCCGTGGCTATTACGCGGACAAACCGCGGCCCGAGGCCAACTCCGCCGAAGAAGCTGACGATCCGTTAATTCCCCTCATCGGTCTCGGAATGCCGAACTTCGATCAGATTCTCTATAAGGTGAGAGTCACCCCGAAAGATCCTCAGCCTGCGCCCAACGCACCGCGCGCCGGCAGCAACACGGATCTGAAGCCGCCCTTCACGCGCTACGATGTGGAATTCGCAGTTTCGCTGAAGGATATTGCGATGGGCCTGCCATCCGAGGCAGTGCGCCGAGGCCACATCGAAGTGATGGTCATCGCTTTCGACCACGACGGAAAAATTCTCAACATCCTCAAACGAAGTAGCAAACTGTCGATGGACACCAAGGTCTACGCCGCAACGCAAGCCGTCGGTCTGCAAATCCACGAAGAGATCGATCTGCCTCCGGGCGATGTCTATCTACGCACGGGCATTTACGACCTGAATTCAGGCAGTTGCGGCACCATCGGCGTTCCGTTGGGCACGCTCACTGCTACGGACCGCGCGACGAAGTAGCTCCAATCGCCTCGAACGGGCCGTCCCCAAAAAATGATTTGGCGGCGCGAACGACGCGGCCATAAAAAAAGAGCGCCCCGACCTGGTCGGGGCGCTCTGGAATGCTGTTTGAAAATTTTACGTTACGCGTTGACAGGCGCCGGAACTGGCGCCGTTTCTGGTCCTGCTCCGCCCGGTCCGCCGATCTCTCCGACCTTGAATCGCACAAACCGTCGTATGGAAATATTCTCGCCGAGCTTCGCGATCGCCTGCGTAATCATCTCGCCGATCGTAACGCTCTCGTCCTTGATGTAGTGCTGCTCGTACAGGCAGTTTTCTTCGTAGAACTTCTCCATCTTTCCCGCCGTAATCTTGTCGACTACGTTTTCCGGCTTGCCGGTGGCCAGAGCTTGCGCTCTGTAAATTTCGCGTTCCGCCGCGAGCATCTCCGGCGTAACATCTTCGCGCCGCACGTACCGCGGATCGAGCGCCGCAATGTGCATCGCGATGTCATGGCAAAGCAGTTGGAAGGCTTCGGTGCGCGCCACGAAGTCCGACTCGCAGTTAATCTCCACGAGCACACCAATCTTCCCGCCCGCGTGGATATAGCTCCCCACGAGCCCTTCGCTCGCTTCACGCTGCGCTTTCTTCGCTGCTGCCGCCTGCCCCTTTTTCCGCAAAATCTCGATGGCCTTATCAATATTTCCGCTTGCTTCCACGAGCGCTGCGCGGCAATCGCTGAATCCCGCGCCGGTCCTCTCGCGCAACTCTTTCACAAGTTGTGCTGGAATCTGCATAGCTGGCTGTTGTGTGCTCATCCTTTTTCTCTTCGCTGATTGGCAATTTCTTATTTAGTGCATTTGCTTACAAAACGGCCCGCACCGAGTCGCTCGGCGCGGGCCTCTTGGATTTCTTACCCGCGCAATTTGTTTAGTGAGATTCCGCGTCCGGTGGCACCGTTGCTGCAGCAGCTTCGGCGGCATCGGCGGGCTCAACTGGCGCATCCGGGGGGACTTCCACAACTGCCCCTTCCACGAAGTCGCCTTCCTGCTTCTCGTACTGTTCGTACGCGCTGGTATCCACGTACTCCACGCCATCGACAATCGCCTGATCTTCCGCCGACTTCTGCTCTGCCACCTGCGATTGCTGGTAAGCGGTATGCCCTTCGAGCACGGAATCCGCAATCTTCGTGGTAAACAACCTGATCGCGCGCAAAGCGTCGTCGTTGCCAGGAATAATCCAGTCCACCACGTCCGGATCGCAATTCGTATCCACAACGGAAACCACCGGCACGCCCATGCGACGCGCTTCCTTCACCGCGATCTCTTCCGCGTTCGAATCGATGACAAACATCGCATCAGGCAGCTGCGACATGTTCTCGATGCCCTCGAGGTTCTGATTGAGGTGCTTCATTTCGCGGCCCAGCCGCGCTTTTTCCTTCTTCGAAAGTTCGTTGATCCGGCCGTCTTCTGTCATGGCCTTCAGCAGCTTCAGCCGCTTGATCGATTTCTGCAGCGTCGCCCAATTCGTCAGGGTTCCGCCCAGCCAGCGGTGGTTCACAAAGAACGCTCCGCAGCGCTTAGACTCCTCGGCCACGGCTTCTTGCGCCTGCCGCTTGGTTCCCACGAATAGGACTGCTTTGCCTTGCGCGGAAAGATCGCTTACAAACCGGCTAGCCTCGCGGAACATCTTGAGGGTCTTCTGAAGATCAATAATGTGAATCCCGTTGCGTTCTCCGAAAATATATTCCTTCATCTTCGGATTCCAACGCCGCGTCTGGTGGCCGAAGTGAACTCCAGCCTCCAACAACTCTTTCATCGTAATTTCTACTGCCAAGTTTCCTCCTATTAGGATAGCTGTTTGCGGTGGCCCGCTTCTCGCCTCTGTAGGTGCCGGGCTTTAGCCCGGCGCTTTTGAAACGAAACACAAACCACAGAACAACCTATTTGCCGGCTCCTTGCCGGCCGTGATCTCAGCAGGCTCACTTGCGCGAGCCTGCTGGAGCTCGTTGCAACCCTGGCCCAGCCAGGGCAACAAAAACTACCGCTTCGTAAACTGGAAGCGTTTCCGCGCGCCCTTCTGCCCGTACTTCTTGCGTTCCTTCATACGGGAGTCGCGCGTCAAAAATCCGTTCTTCCGCAGAGCCGGCCGCAGCTCCGGGTTGTACTTCGAAATCGCTCGCGCCAATCCCATGCGCACCGCTCCAGCTTGCCCGCCAACGCCACCGCCATGCGCGGTTACCTTGACGTCCACCTGGTCCGCCAGACTCGTGAACTTCAGCGGCTCAATCGCATCATGCTTCCAAGCATGATTCGGAAAGTAGCTCTCCACTTCGCGCCCGTTCACCGTGAACTTGCCGCTTCCCGCGCGCAAGAACACTCGAGCTACCGACTCTTTGCGCCGGCCCGTTCCAAGAAACCAAGTTTGTGTGCCCGCAATGGGCGTACCAGTAGAACTCAACGTTCCTCCTAAAATAACCTGGTTCCAGACACCCGGAACCACTCAACTCCACGACGGTTTTGCTCCCTGCCTAAGGCACCACTTAGAGGTGACCACTACGCGGCCACACTTTTCAAGGAACAGCAACGTGCAGAATCTAGTAGCACAGCCACTCCTGGCTGTGCTCTTTGTTACCGCCTAACAGTAGAAAAGACTCAGTCTGCCTTCCGCCCCACTGCTAGGACGCAACCGCCTGCGGCTTCTGCCCAGCATGCCGCGCCAAACCAGCCGCATCCCGGTAAACCCGCAATTTCTTCGCCCGCCGAGCCCGCAGCTTGTTCTTGGGCAACATCCCCAGAACCGCCTCGCGAATCATCCATTCCGGCTTCGTCCCGCGTAGCCTCTTCGCCGGCACAGCCTTCAACCCGCCCGGATACCCGCTATGCGAGTAATAAATCTTTTGCTCGACCTTGTTTCCGGTCATGCGAACCTTGTCCGCATTGATCACTACTACGTGATCCCCCGAATCCAGGTACGGCGTAAAACTCGGCTTATCTTTCCCCATCAGCATCCGCGCCACCTTCGTCGCCAGACGCCCCAAAACCTGGTTCGTCGCATCAATCACAAACCAGTTCGCGCCCACTTTCAGCGCTTCCGCTTCTTCTCCCTTGGCTACGTACGTCCTCATCGCTCTCAGCCACACCTTTCCCTATAGAGACAAACGCTAATCTTAAAGTACAGCCAGCATCCTGTCAACGCGATTCCCAGTGGCCCATCAGCTTCTCAGTGGCACAGCCAATCCTGGCTGAGCGCTTCGTCAGACAGAGCCTGCGTTGTTTCCGTCCAGAAAAATAATACACTCGTAAGAATATCTCCGCTCGGGGAAGCTCACCCATATATACTGCAACACTTTTCAGGAGCTTTAATGAAAATCATATCGCCGCTCGCAGCCATCCTTCTCACCGCGCTAGCCCTCCCGGCCGCGCAAACTCCCGCCCCTCCCGCTCCAGCAAAAACCACGGTCATCCACGCCGGCCATCTAATCGCCGAGCCCGGCAAGCCCGCCACGACAAATCAATCCATCATCATCGAGAACGGCAAAATCACCGCCATCAAAGACGGCTTCGTTCCCGGCGACACCATCATCGACCTTAAAGATTCCTGGGTCATGCCCGGCTTGATCGACATGCACACCCACATCACCGGCGTCCTCGATCTAGCTCAACCCATCGAACCGGTCTTCATCCACGCCTATATGGGCCGCCCGGCACAAATCGTCCTCGACATGCTGCCCCGCGCAAAAATGCTCCTCCTCAACGGCTTCACCACCATCCGAAATCTCGGCGACCCTTCCAGCACCGTCTACGATCTTCGCGACGCCATCAACAAAGGCTACGTCGCCGGCCCTCGCATTTTCGCATGCGAACCCCAAATCGCCATCGACGGCGGCGACTACGACGCCTCCAAATGGGGCGTCCGCCGCGATCTCGAACAGTTCGTCACCAACCGTGGCAATTGCTCTGGCGCAACCGATTGCACCAAAGTCGTCCGCGAAGAAATCAACCGCGGCGCCGACGTCATCAAACTCCGCCAAGCCGGCACCCCCGCCCTCGATCCCAATGTGGAAATGATCGAGTCCGAAGACGAAATCAAAGCCGTCATCAACACCGCCCATAAGCTCAACAGAAAAGTCGCCGTCCACGTAGTCGGCAGCCCCACTTTCCTACACATGGTCATCAACGACGGCGCCGACACTATCGAGCACGGCCCGCTCGACGACGCCTCCATCGCCCTCATGAAACAACACGGCACCGCCTACACTCCCACTTTGCTCGCCGGCAAACTCATCGACTACCGCTACGCCGACGGTGTCGCAGGCGTCGGCAAAGCCTATCGCGCAGGCATTTCCATCATCTTCGGCACAGATCTCGGCATCTTCGGCCCCGAACGCAGCCACGAAGAATTCGCCCTGCTCGCCGCCGCTGGCGTCCCGCCCGATCAAGTACTCCGCACCGCCACGCTCAACGCCGCCATCGCCCTCGGTCGTGGCGACAGCCTAGGCTCCATCGCCCCCGGCAAAATCGCCGATGTAATTGCCATGAAGATCGATCCCCTCACGCACATTGATCAGCTAGGTGCGCCAGGCAAAGTCACCTTCGTGATGAAGGAAGGCCAGATATTTACCGACAAGACTTACTGACATAGACTGATGCAGCTCTCGCCGACCCGCGTAGTTTTCCTATAGCAGGTCGCGCAGAGGGTGGCGCAATTAAAGGACGCCATGAAGAACTACAGCGCCAAGTTGTTCCTGCTTTGCTTCACTTTCCTGTTGCTCGCTGCCGGCGATATCGCAGTCGCGCAAGAGCCGCCAGCGAATGTCGCCGGCAATTGGACCATCCACTCAAAAGGCCCCGATGGCAGGGATCGCACGCAAGTCATGCAAATCATTCAACAGGGCGGCGTTATTACCGGTCACTATCAAGGCCCGGGCCAGCAGGGCGAACTACAAGGAACCATCAATCAACAACACATTCTCTTCCACACGAAGACTCACACCGTACTGACTTTTCGAGGCAGGGTCGACGGCCCTCGCGTCGAAGGCACGGTTCAAGGTAGGAGCATAAGCGGAACTTACCGCGACGAGCATGGACTAGGTCAATGGCATGCAGTTCGTTCTGAGTGACTACCCCGGCCGTCTACCTTCACTTCTCCGGCTCATGCACTTGCGAGACGTCACATATTTGGCAGGTGCTGAGTGACGATTAGCCCGCTGTTGCGGCCCTATGGTAAGACGCTACCGCGTCCTCTGTCTTATCGAATATCTCAAACACTGCCACGAGCCTCGTGATTCGAAGCGCCTCTCTTATGTGGTTGCCGAGGTTAGCGAGCTTGATGTCACCGCCAACTTTCCGCGCCGATACGAAAAGAGCCACCAGAGTTCCCAATCCACTGCTATCAATTCGCGTGACATTCCCCAGGTCCAACACGATTTGGCGGGAATCCTCCAGCAAGTCCTTAACATGAACTCGCAGAAATCTCGATTCTTCATCAAAGTAGACTGCGCCGCTGAGATGGACAACAATTACGGCGCCTATGCTCTCGTTGGTGATATTTAGAGCCACGATACCCTCCCGCCATTTGCGCGAAATGGTCTGCTAGTTGAGGGAAATCTCATCACAAGGGCTAAGCACGCAGCCACCCTGACAGATTAGACGTCTCCCGAAGCCTTTGGCTTATAAGGGTAACCCCAAACCTTAGTCGCGTGAGAGCTTCGGTATTCGTCCAAATCTGTCTCGCTGATACGATAGTGCGCCTGCGGAGGATGGTTTCCGAAAACAGCCAGCTCCCGATGGAGCCTAAGCGCACAGATCTCAGGAGCGTCTTGGAAACGCACACGCCGCGAACCAAATGCCTCGTTCAGGATGGTTAGTGTGAATTCGCTGGTCTCGGCTAAAGCTCGCCGTACAATGAAGCTATACTCGCGCACAAGTGCTTTCGCTTTGAAACCAACGTACTGCACGTTTACGGTCTCAGTCATCAGAGTCCCTTCGTTCGACGAATTTTTCTACAGATTAGCTACACCCGTATCGTCATAACTGGTCGGCGGAGTGTATCTCTTGCCGCACAGGAACCGTCGCCCTTCACGAGCGCGGCGGAAGTTGTCACTTGATGTTTCAACTATACACCCTGGGGTCGTTGACCGCCCAACAATCGGGCCTCGATTCGGACATCCGAATCACCCAAGGGAAAGCGGCGGTCCAAGAAGCTCCATACCGTACGCGCGGTAAATTTCCGCTTCATTGGCATAATTGCCTCCACTGAAGTGCTTCGCGTTCTCCCGAAAGAATGCCTCCATCTTATTGGCCGGCGCGAATGCGATCAGCATTTTGCCAGGCGTGTCTCCTGCGAACGCCCAGCCATGAGGCACCTCTCGCGGCGCGAGAATAGAATCGCCGGCTCTTAGATGGAAGCGCTCCGTGCCAACCTCCACGATGTACTCTCCTTCGATCGCGTAGAACCACTCATCCTCGTTGTGGTGCAAATGACGGGGCGGCCCACCCTTCTTATGATTCGTGTGCTCGAAAATAAAAAGAGCGCCGCCGCTGTCCTGCGTTGTGACCTTGAAATCGGTGGAGCTTATGCCGATGCTGTGGTGTTCGCCTTCGCGGTCCTCACCGTGGGGAACGAGAACCCCTTTAGCAGACACTGACGCCTGCACCGGCGATTTGCTGGACTGCCCCAGCGCGGCCAACGGAAACGCAGCCAACGCTGTCCCAAGAAACGAGCGACGGTCTAGATCCCTCATTCTAGAAATCTCCTTTTTTTCTTCAGACCCTATCGTGATTTCGCAGGGCTTTTGTTGCGCCGCAGTATACAGCCCATCCGCAATTCCGCATCATCCGCCAGCTACGGTTCATTGGCGGTCTTCAGTTTTCGTTAGCAATTCTTGCTCATTCCGCTTAAAGTTTAATTCCCCCCTCAGAGTCCTGCTTACGTCTATTTGCCGCCCTCTGAAAGACCGCAGGCTGGTTTACACATTGAGAACCCCTGCGACCCCATCAAGAAGGTTTACCTCCCGAGTCGAGACACCCGCAAATGTATGGGTCGATTGGCGCTGTGCTGGGATGGAAGACATTTCACGGGTTCGGAATATGAGTTTGGGCGGTTTATTTATCGAGACACGAACATCAAAAGGCTTGGGTTCCACAGTAAAGCTGGAATTTCTCGTCGAAGAAGGACAAATCAGAGCGGACGGAATAGTAAGGCGAGTAGAGCCCGGTCGCGGACTGGCACTGAAGTTTACGGCAGTGAGCGAACAAGACAGGCCGCGTCTTGCCAAATTGATGGTCAGGATTCGCCAATCGTCCTGATTTGTGCATATCCAACAACGCTTGCCTTCTAATCGTCCTAATGGAATAATCCCGTCATGGTTATAGGCGATAGACTCAAAGAACTTCGCGAACAAAAGAAATTCAGCCAAGGCGACATAGAGAAGCGCACGGGACTTCTGCGCTGCTACGTTTCCCGTGTTGAGAACGGCCACACTGTCCCGGCTGTCGAGACACTGGAAAAATTTGCTCGCGCATTGGAAGTGCCTGTATATCAACTCTTCTACGACGGTGAAGAGCCTCCAAAGCTCCCCACTCTAATAAAGCGCAAGTCCTCGGACGATGTTGCTTGGGGCAGTTCAGGCAAGGATGCAAAATTCTTGAATAAACTTCGCCGGCTGTTGGGCAAGGCCAGCGAGGACGACCGGAAACTTATCCTGTACACGCTACAGAAGATGGCGCGTTAGTCCTAGACTCCGCAAGATCGCCGTCAATCAGCGCGCCAGACGGGTGGCCCGTACGATCTCACCGCTGTTCTCCCAAGTCCTTCATCGAACAAGAAAGCTTACGCCCACTTACAAATCAAGATAGCGCGGAGGGTGCCGCTCGATAAGAACGAAGGCGTTGTCAAGAGACACGTTTTCACCGCAATGCTTTCCAGCACCGCTTGGATCTCAGAGAGGTGGAGGACCGAAGCTCTGAAACTCTCACGGTGAATCAGCTTTCGGCGGCCCTTACGAACAGATCGTTCCGCCAACCATCGATACGGCCTAAACAGCGACCATGATTCTTCTATCCGAACCCCGACTTGCATCGGGGCGAGAGCGCCCAATCAATCCTTCGGTCTAGCTTGCGCTGACCAGCGGCACCCGCGAGCTGCTCTCGACACGAACGACCCCTGGATACCCGGTATTGGTGCGCAGCATCCAGTAGAGTCGAATCGCCAATTTCCTCGCCGCCGCCACCTTGGCCACTCCTTTCGCTTTGTTGTGGCAGCGATGCAAATATTCATTCCGAAATCCAGGGTCGTATCGCACAGCGTTCTGCGCCGCCTCCACCAGCAGCATTCTCATGAACCAGTTTCCCTGTTTGCTGATAGAGCCAAACCGCTGATGCCCACCAGAACTGTACTCCCGCGGAATCAGCCCCAGATAACTCGCTACTTGTTTCCCGCGCTGAAATCGCGAGACATCTCCCATCGTCAACACAAACGCCATCGACGTGATCGGCACCACTCCTGGCTGCGTCATCAGCAACCGTGCTTTTTCATTCTTCTCTGCGACTTCCACTACGGCTTGGTCGAGCAGGTCAATCTGCGCACTCAACATCTCTCTTACCCTGAACAGGTCTTCTCGACGCCGGCTCGTCCATGGCTTCAGCGGTAACTCGCGGAGCACCTTCTCGCCCGCTTTGCTCCACAGTCTCCGCTTCTTCGTGATCCCCTGATTCATCGCCAGGTGCTGAAGTTCGTTTTTCACCTGCGCTCGTATCCGCACCAGCTTGTAACGATGAATCAATAGCTGCCGCAAATCTTTTTCTTCACCTGATGGTGTCCAGATTCGCGGAAACCGTCCCTCCAGCAGCAACTTCAGAATCAGCGCAGCGTCTCGCCGGTCGTGTTTCTGTGCGCGCACGTCGCAGGCACGAATCTTTGCTGCGTCCCCGGTCCACAGGTCGTGCCCCGCTGCCGTGGTCATCTCCACAAACCATTGGCAGTTCCCAGTCGACTCCATTCCAATCAGAGCAGCCCCAGACAATCCACGGTAATACTTCTCCGCTTCGCCCGACGCGTGCTCCAACTTTCTTTCTCCCGTCTCCCCCGTCGCCGTGTCTACCCAACAAATCTGTTGCCAGCTGGGGTGATAATCACATCCTATAATCATCATCGAAGGCTCCTTCCTACCGAATGCTTCGGTCCTCCAAACAGAAGCATACTCGGCTACGAACGGAGCCTTCGTTCTTATCCAATCAGTCCTTGCGGGTTTGGTTTTCGCAAGGGTGGGTCCTTCATTTTCTTATTTCTTCTTTCCTTACTACTCCACAACAGCATTTTTCGGAGGGTAGCTCCGACATTCTCCCACTCGCTAGGCGCTGTAATTCGCCACAACTCGCACAACTTTTCCAGTCGCGGACAACTCCATGAATTCTGCCGTGCGTGTCCCCTTCTGATTGAGGTAGCAGAGCACCACGCTGCTTACGCCCCAGAACACGTTCTCAAGCTTGAAGTGGAGTTCGGGGTAAGCAGTAAGCCCTCGCTGAAAGTAAGCCCTTAAGTTTGCCTTCCCAACCACCTTCCCATCCGTCGTCCCCAAAAGCTGCGCGGCCACCGGCGAAGTCAGCTCCACGTCCTCCTCATAGTGCGTCAGGATCAACTCCAGATCATGAGCGTTCCAAGCCGCCACCCAATGCTCAGCCAACTTCCAAGCCTCGTCTCGCGTCATCCCCATCCCTCCAGCCATTAGTCACTACCCACCGCCACCGCTCGCGCCCGCCTAAGAACCTAACCCAGTCCAATCACCACGCTCACAACCACCCGTAGGGGCACGGCACGCCGTGCCGGTCTGCGTCGCCCCCACACTGGCACAGACTTCAGGCTGTGCAGCTCGATCCACCAGGTGAACTCATGGCCACTGCGGTCGCCAGTTAAAAGATCAAACTTCGGTCCACCTTTTCGACTTTCAACTGTCGATCGAAGATCCCGACTCGGTCGGGACTGCCAACTCGTCTTCCTACGCCTCCACGTGCGCCAAGAATCGGGGAGCCTTCCGAAATTTGGTCGCCTGCTCGAACGCATACGCAAACTTGATCAAAACCGGCTCGCTCCACGCCCGCCCAAAAAACGAAATCCCCACCGGCAAGCCGAAATCAAATCCCGCTGTCACATTGATATTCGGATAACCGGCCACCGCCGCAAACTCCGAGCTTCCACCGCCAAACGAGTCACCGTTCACAATGTCCGTCAACCAAGCCGGCCCACCGGTAGGCGCAACAATCGCATCGAGCTTGTGCTTGTCCATCGTCTTGTCGATGCCTTCTTTTCCGGCCAGCTCATGATTCTTCGCAATCGCTTCGACGTACTCTTTGGTCGTCAGCGGCCCCTTTGCCTCCGCGGCCAAAAAATTCTCCTGACCAAAATATGGCATCTCCTTCGCCGCATTTTTGTCGTTGAACTCGATAATCTCCTTCAACGTTTTCACCGGGGTGTTCGGCCCGAGCCATGCCAGGTACGCATTCAAGTCGGCTTTCAGTTCGTACATGAACCCGAGAAACTCCGTTTCCCCAAACTTGCCAGACGTCTCGAACTCAACTGGATCCACCAGCGTCGCCCCTTGCTTCTTCATCGCGTCGAGGGCCGCCTCCATCAATTTGTCCACCGCAGGATTGAACCCAAACGCTTTTCGCAGCACGCCGATCTTCGCGCCTTTCAATCCGTCGGCGTTCAGAAACTGAGTGTAGTCCTTAAAGAATTTTCCATCGCTTGCCACTGTCGCCTTGTCGTCCACATCCCCGCCGGCAATCGCTCCCAGCAAAATCGCCGCATCGCGCACCGTGCGGCACATCGGTCCAGCCGTGTCTTGCGTATGCGAAATTGGAATAATCCTGCTCCGGCTGACCAGCCCAACCGTCGGCTTGATCCCCACAAGTCCATTCGCCGAAGAGGGACACACGATCGATCCATCCGTCTCTGTTCCAATTCCAATCGCCGCGAAATTCGAGGAAATTCCCGCGCCTGTTCCCGAGCTAGACCCGCACGGATTCCTGTCGAGCGCATACGGATTTTTCGTCTGCCCGCCGCGTCCACTCCATCCGCTGATCGAGTGATTCGACCGGATGTTCGCCCACTCGCTCAAATTTGTTTTTCCCAAAATGACGGCGCCCGCTTCGCGCAATTTCTGCACAATGAACGCATCGCGTGGCGGCTTCGATCCGACCAGCGCCAAAGATCCTGCCGTCGTCTGCATCCCGTCGGCCGTCGCGATGTTGTCCTTGATCAAAATAGGAATTCCGTGCAACGGTCCGCGCGGCCCTTTTTCTTTTCGCTCTTTATCCAAAGCCTCCGCAATTTCCAGCGCATCGGGATTTGTTTCAATGACGCTGTTGACGCTCGGCCCACTTTTGTCAACCGCTGCAATGCGCGCAAGATATTTCTCCGCGATCGAATGCGCGGTGTACTTGCCGGACTTCATTCCGTCCTGCAATTCGCCAATCGTAATTTCGTCCAACTCAAACACTGGAACGTCCGCGACCGCTGCCTCGTTTCGGCACGGCGCTGCAAACACTGGCAGCAAAACCGGACCAGCCGCGGCTGCCACTCCCCCAAGCAAACCAGCCTGCAAAAATCTCCGCCGCCCGGGCGTCCCGTCCGCGCCATTGGGTCGACCAACATCCTCGGATTTCGTTCCGCCCACCGTCGCTTTTCCGAATCTGTCTTCCGTCTCTTTTTTCATGTTTGGATCCCCCGGCCTCTATCCTTTGAACGAAGAGCACAGATAGTACGCCAAAGAGCCCTCTTCTTCCCGCTAAAATCGTGTATCTCTAGGGGTTTACGTCCAGGAACATTCCACAAGAAAACTTTTTCCCTATAACCCAAACTTCGTTACAATTCTTCTTACGCGGAGTCCCCCCGTAGTCGGTTTGCCATGCAGCTGACTTACTCAAACGGCCCAATGCCGCTTCGGCCGCGCCGCACAGGCGCAGGGAAGATCTCGCCCTCCTACCGGTTTGCCGCTCCTGCCATCCTGTTTTTGAGTTTCGCTACTTTCAGCGCCGCGGTTTCGCGCGCGCAAGACCAACAAGATCAAAGTGTCGCTGAAGCCGCCCGTCAGGAACGCGCTCGCAAACAAGAACAGCAGAAGAGTGCCAAGCACGTTTACACCGAAGAAGATCTCAAGCATCCGAACATTCTGACTCCGGAAGATCGCGCACAAATCGAAGCAAAGAAAAATGAGTGCGCGCAGAAAAATAATTGCGCGCCGGCCGCTCCGCAAAATCCGCCGGCAGCTCTCGACGCAAATTCACAAACTCCCGCAACTTCTCTTGGTGAAGTCGCGCGTCAGCTTCGCAAGCAAAAAGAATTGCAAGCGCTGAAACCAAAACAAACGGAACCGTTCCATCTTCCGTTCTCCACCCCGGCACTCGCCTCTCCGATTTTGCCGGAGCGTCCCGCGATTCATCCTCCGGCTCAACCGGTTCTCCGTCCGAAAACTTCTTCGCCTAAGCTTCCATCAAGTGTTTTTCGTCGCGATCCTTTCTCCGCCGTTCCCGTTCGTCCCGAAGTTCCCCGAGCCGAAGTGGTTCGTCCTGAAATTCGCCGTTCTGAAAAATCTCCGAACGTTCGTGAAACCGTCCGTCCCGAAGTTCACACGGATGCCCACGAATCCGTCCGTGAAAATATTCGTCCAACGGTTAGTGCGAAAGTTAGCGGCGACGTTCAGCCGAAAATTCGCGAGGATGTCGTCCCCGTCGTTCCTCTAACGGTTCGTCCAGATTTTAGTAAAGTCATCCGCCCAACACTTCGCGCTCATCGCCGCCTGACGGCGCCCTCGCAACCAGGAGTTTCCTCCCGCTTGACCGCTCCGAGCATCCTCGTCCAACCCGCGCAACCGGCCCCGCCTTCCAAGCCCGTACAACCGTCTGCATCGTCCAAGCCCCTACAACCCGTCGGCTCCGCCTCTACAATTCGCCCGGTGCAGCCGCAATCTGCTCTTCGCTCAGCCACGATCTCCGCACAAAATGTCGTCACTGTGCATCGCGGCGATTCCCTTTGGAAGCTGGCGCAAAAAACTCTCGGCCGCGGCAATCGCTATCCCGAACTCCTGGCCATAAATCCGAGCGTCGTCAACCCCAACCAGATCAGGGCTGGCGCCCAGCTCAATCTTCCTGTTGTCGTTACAGCCCCGGTATCAGCGGGCATTGCCTCGGGCGCCACCACCATGATCAAAGTCCGCAAGGGGGACACCCTCTGGACCCTCGCAAAGTCCAACTTGGGCCGCTCGTGCGCCTGGACCTGCCTCGCCGCAGCCAATCTGTCGATAAGCGACCCTAATCGCATCTACGAGGGCCAGAATCTGATCTTGCCGCGCGCCTGCTCTTCTTCGTTGGCAGTTCCCTCCTCTTTCCACCCACAAGCTCCCGCAGTAAGGCCATAACTCGAACCTGACCGCCATGAACGTCGTCCTCTCCACATCAACAGTAAGTCTTTTACTGTCTTACGTTTACGCGCCTGTCCTCAGGTCTGTAGGCTCCCTATTCCAATTCGGCTACAATATTTGTTTATTGGCTGTTACAGTCCAGCCGGCGGATGCCGAGGAGCACGCGTGATCCACAGCAAAGTCTTCCATAACGAAAGCTTGCTACCCATTGAAAAGGTTAGGCTTTCGCCCGGCCAAGCCGGCCTAATCTGCGGCTGGGGGCTGTTTACAACGCTGCGCATCTTTCACGGTGAAGCTTTTGCGTATGAGCGCCACTGGCGGCGCCTCGAAAAAGATGCTGCGATCATTCATCTGCCTATGCCTTACACTTCGGCCAAAGTTCGCCTAAATCTGCAAGAAGTGATTCGCGCCAATCAAGTGTCGGAAGGTGCGGCGCGCATTTATCTCGTCTACAACCAAGTTGGATTTTGGCAGAGCGACGAAAAAGTTCCGGAAGTCGATTTGATTATTTACACCGCGCCGCTTCCGCAATATCGCGAACCCGTGCGGCTTGCGCTTCGCGAGCAGGGACGACATGCGGCTTCGCCTCTGGCCGGAGTAAAGACCACTTCGTGGTTGCAAAATGTTTGGTCTGTCGCAGAAGCGCAAAAAGAAGGATTCGATGAGGTTGTTCTTTTGAATGAGCGCGGCGAAATTGCCGAATGCACGGCAGCGAATATTTTCGCGGTGAAAAATGGAAAAGTTCTGACGCCGCCTTTGAATTCCGGGTGCCTCGAAGGCGTGACACGTGGAATTCTTTTCGAGATTGCACCCGAAGCGGGAGTTGCGGTCCTCGAGCAATCTCTTCGGCCGGAAGATCTTTATTCTGCCGACGAAGTGTTCATTACCTCCACGAATCGAAATCTCATCGGCGTTGGGGAAATCAACGGGCACAAAATCGCTACGGCTCCAGGGCCCGTTACTCACCAGCTTAACGATCTTTTTGACGCCTACGTCGCGGACTACGTCACGCGCCGACTTGCCACTGCTTCTCACTGACGAAATAAAGAAATACGGAAAATAAAGAAGTAGAGAATTAAAGATAACGCAGAGGCGCGGAGCACGCGGAGCCTCGCAGAGGAAAAAAGCAGATTCCTCGCTTCGCTCGGAATGACATTTTTCCAATAGGCCAGCTTCGTAGACCAGTTTTCTTGAGGAGACTGAAGTCTGTCCCACTGAAGTATCTCCCCTGGCTTCTCTTGACAATCGAGAGAAGCGGCATATACTTCTCTCGACTCTCTAGAGGAGAAGCAGGAAAACTTCCATTGCTCAGCAGGTCCCCAAGGACAAACGATGACCGATAGTTCCGTGACGCTTGTGCAAGGCACGCTTGACATGCTCATTCTGAAAACGCTGGCGCTTGAGCCGCTGCATGGATGGGGCATCTCGCAGAGGATTCAGCAGTTGAGCCACGGCGTGTTTGAGGTGAACCCTGGGTCGCTTTTTCCGGCGTTCCGACGGCTCGAACGGGCTGGTCTTCTGGAGTGCGAATGGAAAACTTCGGAGAACAACCGGCGCGCGAAATATTATTCGCTTACAAAAACCGGCAAGCAGAAGCTGCGGACGGAAACGAAAGAGTGGGAGCGGCAAGTCGCGGCGATTGCGAGGATTTTGCAGACGGCTTCGTAGGTTGGTTTGTCGCGGAGATACAGGGGGAAGAAAAAGCAGATTCCTCGCTTCGCTCCCTTCGAGGCTCAGGGCAAGCGGAATGACATGTTTTTTGTGCTGAAACGGCATTCGTTTTTTAGAGTTTGGGAACGCTGTGGCGCAGCATGCTGCGCCACTACAAGAACGGCGGGGCGGTATGAAGAGCGGGCACGGCCCTTCGAAGCTCAGGGTAAACGTGGCGTGCCACGATGGGGGAGCGATGTGGAAAAACTTTTGGGGCGGGGTGCGTGGGCTGTTGGGAAAGCGGCGAGTGGAGCGGGAGCTTGATGATGAGCTGCGCGATTTTCTGGAAATGTCGACTGTCGAGAAAATGCGTGGCGGGATGACCCGCGAAGAGGCTCAACGGGCGGCGCGGATGGAGATGGGTGGGGTGGAGGTAGTGAAGGAGGACGTGCGCTCGGCTAGTTGGGAGACGCATATTGAAACGCTTTGGAGCGATTTGCGATTTGGGGCGCGGTTGTTGCGGTTCAATCCGGTGTTTGCGGGGGCGGCGATTCTTTCTCTCGCACTGGGGATTGGGGCGAACACGGCGATTTTTCAATTGCTCGACGCGGTGCGGCTGCGGACGCTGCCAGTGAAGAATCCGCAGGAATTGGCGAGCGTGCGAATCGATCAGCGCCAGGGAACCAGCGGAAGTTCCAGGGGGCGCTACTCCGAGCTTACCTATGCGATGTGGGAACAAATCCGGGCCCAGCAACAAGGGTTTTCTAACGTTTTTGCGTTCAGCCCGACGGAATTCAACATTTCACCTTCCGGGCAAGTTCATGACGTGCAGGCACTCTGGGTGAGCGGAGAATTTTTTGAGACGCTCGGCGTTGTGCCCGCGGTTGGCCGGCTGCTCACCGAGGCCGACGATCATCCTGGCTGCGCTTCTTCTGGTGTGGTGATCAGCCATTCTTTCTGGCAACACGAATATGGCGGAGACCGGTCGGTGGTAGGACGGACGGTTAGCATCGACCGGCATCCGTTTCCAATCCTTGGCGTCGCACCGCCGGGATTTTATGGCGTGGAGATGGGGCGCTATTTCGATATTGCGGCGCCTCTCTGCGCCGAGCCGATCGTGGAGGGAAGCGAAGATGCGATGCTGCCGCGGCCGGATGGATGGTGGCTGGCGGCGATGGGACGGCTGAAGCCCGGGTGGAGCGTGGAGCGGGCGTCGGCGCAGATGAAGGCGATATCTCCGGGCCTGTTTGAAACGACATTGCCGCCGGAGTTCAATCCAGAACAGGCGAAACGCTTCCTGGCATATCGTTTGGGGGCATTCCCGGCGGGCACGGGCGTTTCCGACCTTCGCGAGGACTATGAGAATCCGCTGTGGCTGCTGCTGGGTCTTGGGGCGCTGGTGCTGGTGATTGCGTCGGCAAACCTGGCGAACCTGCTACTGGCCCGCGCGAGCGCTCGGGAAAAAGAGATGGGAATGCGCATGGCCATCGGGGCCAGCCGGTGGCGGCTGATCCGGCAGTTGCTAGCGGAGAGCCTGCTACTCGCGGGGATTGGCGCATTTCTCGGCGCATTGCTGGCACGCAGCTTGAGCCAAGTGTTAGTGGCATCTTTAAGCACGGAGAACAATCCTTTGTTTGTGGATTTGGGAACCGACTGGCGCGTGCTGGGATTCACGATTGGGCTGGCCGTGGCTACTTGCGTTCTTTTCGGACTGGCACCGGCGATGAGGGCCACGAATGTGTCGCCCGGGTTGGTACTGAAAGAGAGCGGAAGAGGGACAACGGAAGGACGCTCGCGGTTCGGATTGCGGCGCATTCTTGTGGTATCGCAGATAGCGCTTTCGCTGACGCTGCTGGTCGGCGCCCTGCTGTTTGCGCGAAGTCTGGGCAAACTGGCTTCGGTGGACACGGGGTTTCAGCGCGACGGCATCCTTGTCACGGACATCGATTTCACGAGTCTGAACCTTCCCACGGAGCGGCGCATTCCTTTTGCGAAGGAGTTGCTCGATCGCGTGCGGGCAATTCCCGGTGTGGAGTCCGCAGCAATATCGAAAATCGTGCCGCTGAGCGGGGACGGAGAAGCTCACGACATTCTTCCGGGAGTTTCGGGAATCCCGGAGGGAAAGATCTCTTCCGCGGTGTTCAACCGGGTAAGCCCGGGGTTTTTCGAGACGTTGCGCACGCCGATGATTGCGGGGCGTGATTTCGACGAGCATGACGTGGGGGACGCGCCATTGGTGGCAATCGTGAACGAATCGTTCGCGAAAAAATTCATAAAGGATAAGAACCCGGTTGGGACAATGCTGCGGGTTCGGCGAATGAGCAAAATTTCAGGGCCGTACGAAATCGTCGGATTGGTCAAAGATACGAAGTACGCGGACCTGCGCGAGACAGCCCAATATATTTTGTACACGCCATTGGCGCAACTCGATCGGCCGGACGCGGACGCGCTGATCTTGATTCGGTCGAATGCGCCTGTTTCCGCGCTGATTTCGTCGGTGAAGAGTGTGGCAAACGGGGCAAATCCGGATATGGATGTAAGTTTCGATGTGCTTCGTCGAATGATTGAAGAAGGATTGCTGCGCGACCGGTTGATGGCGCGGCTTTCGGGATTTTTTGGGATACTCGCGGTTTTGCTCGCAGTGATTGGATTGTACGGAGTGATTTCCTATATGGTGGCCAGGCGGCGGAATGAGATTGGAATTCGGATGTCGCTGGGAGCGGATCGACGGTCGATTATTGCGCTGGTGCTGCGAGAATCTTTGTTGCTGCTGGCGGTTGGCTTGGGGTTGGGAATTGGGCTTGCGTTGGCGGCTTCTCGTGCGGCGAGTTCCCTGCTCTTTGGATTGAAGCCGCACGATGCGGCGACGTTTTTAATGGCTACGGTAATCCTCGCGGTGATCGCGCTGGCGGCGAGTTATATTCCGGCATTGCGCGCTTCTAGACTTGATCCATTGGAGGCGCTGCGGCACGAATAGATTGGCGCGAGGGAGAAGAGAAAGAAGAGGGAGAAGAGAAAAAGAAGAGAAAAGATAGCGCAGAGACACAGAGTACGCAGAGGCGCGCAGAGAAGAAAAAGCGGATTCCTCGCTGCGCTCGGAATGACACTTGGTTTCTGGTTGTGGCCGGCTCATTTTTTTGAGGCGGGTAGATTACGAAGGTAGAAACTATCACCCTCGCACGGCAACGGCGCGACGAACCCTTTGGTGGAGTTACCCTGACGGCACGAGGGGCTTTTCGACGAGTGCGTGCTACAATTCCGTCGCGAGCATCCCATGCCGGACACAGCATCTATTTCGATGGGCGGAGCAGTTCTTGAAGTCGTCTCACCAGACGGCGCGCGCCGCTACGTACGCGTTACACAGACACCGTTTCTGATCGGGCGCGGGGCGGAAACGGGCAATCACCTTCAACTCTCCGACCGGCGCATCTCTCGCAATTGTGCGGCTCTCGTTATCGAAGCGGGACGCTTGTACATCGAAGATCGCGGACAGCGGCGGGGACTTTTCATCAACGGCGAGAAAGTGGAAAGCCGGCTCCTGAATGACGGCGACTCGATCAGTTTCGGTCTCGAAGATTCCTACGAGATTGTGTTTCGATCCGGCACTTCGAGCGGCGAGGAGTCGCTTCCGAATCTGCTCACACGCATCGAGCACATCACCAGCTCCGAGCCAGTGGGCGGCGGCCTGCGCAAGCTGAATCTACTTCTGGAAGCCACGACGCTTCTTCACTCGCAGCTTCCGCTTGATTCCGTGCTCGGAACGATGCTCGATCATGCCGTTTCTGTAACGGACGCGGACCGCGGGATGCTTCTCGAGGCAGATGCTACTGGGGCGCTGAAAGTGCGCCTTGCCCGGCGTACTGGCGGGCTGCGCCTTCCGCCGGAAAGTATTACACCGAGCCAAACCGCTATTCAGCTCGCCTTGCGCCAGCATTCTCCAGTGGTCACGGAAGACATCGAACGCGCTGAGATGGATCTGCAATCCGCGCAGAGCATCATCGCGCAGCGGCTGCGCGCCGTCGTTGTGATTCCTCTGTTTGCCGTGCACCGTGCCAGCTCGCCGGATTCCAGTTCGACTCCTGCGTATGGGCATTCGCTTGGCGTCCTTTATCTCGATTCACGGCGCCCTGCTGCTTTCTCAAAACTCGACCGCCAGATTCTGGACGCGCTGGCTGCGGACGCCGCGAGCATTCTGGACAATGCCCGCTTGGTCGTTCGCGAACGCGAGCGGCAGCGCATGGAAGAGCAAATCAACATCGCGCGCGACATACAGCAGGCCCTGCTACCACGGAATTTCCCCGATCACCCGCACCTTGCCGTTGCCGGCGTCAACTATCCCTGTCTATCGGTCGGAGGGGACTACTTCGACGTGTTCCCCCTGGACAACAATCGAACGGCGTTCCTGATTGCCGACGTTTCGGGTAAAGGACTTGGCGCAGCTCTTCTGACGACCATGCTCCAGGGCGCGCTATCCGCTATGACTCTGGGCACCGATCCAGCGCGCGTCTTCAACCACGTGAATCGGTTTCTCTGCGATCACGCTGAAGTGGGCCGCTACGCCACCATGTTTTTTGGAATTTTGGATGACGACGGCAACCTGGAATTCATCAATGCCGGCCATCCTTCGCCGTTTCTGATTCGTCACGGCGTGGCTGAGGAACCATTCAGCGAGGGTTCTTATCCCGTGGGGCTGGTTCCGGAAGCCGAGTACACAACGGCTCGCCTAAAACTTGAACCTGGCGACACGATTGTCCTGTTTAGCGATGGGGTGACTGAAGCTATGGACCCCGACGAAGAACTTTTCGGCGTTCCTCGCCTTCGCGAAGTGCTTACAGGGCAGACCGAATGTCCGCTCGATCAACTTCAGAAATGCATTCTCGAAGCCGTAGAAAACTTCGCGCGCGGGGCGAGCCAGGCGGATGACCTTACAATGCTCATCGTGCGCTATCGGGCTGCCGGCGCTCGCGCAACGACGGATACAGACGCCGCCCCCGCCAGCCAATCGGTTTCCGCTTAGCAAGCTCTGCCCGCTGTACAACTTCTTCTTAACACTTTCCTATTTGTAGTTGTGCGCTCCCTGTGAAATGCTCTCACGTTTGTTGAAGCAGGGAAACGCCCGAGTACGCATAGGAGCGCAATGAAGACCATAAATACTAAGCGAAGAAATGTAATTAAGACTGGCTTGGCGATACTTGGCGCGAGCCTGCTTCCGAGCGAGGCGGCAATCGCCAGCGAGAAGGAGCTCGGGCAAAAGCGCGCAACAGCTTCGGATTCCAGTGGCAATTCGGCTTGCAGATGCGATCACGCCGCGGACGGTTCGCTGCTGGACATCAGCTTCAGCGAACTGCGGCCAATGATTGAGCGCTACCAAGTCGATCTCCGCGATATGTATCGCACGTATCCCATTACCGCTTCTCCAACTCGAAGAGCAAAGTTGGATGCATTTTTTGCCGGTCAACTGCAATTGCTGAATGGGGTCCACTTCGATGGCCTGAGCCAAGATGGGCGGCTCGACTTCACGCTATTTCGGAGTCTGCTGGAGCATCAGCAGAGGCAGCTGATCGAGGAAGATCGCAAAAATTCTGAGATCACTCCGCTCGTCCCGTACCAGGCATTCGTTATTGATCTCGAGGAGGCCCGGCGCCGGATGGAGCCCCTCGATCCACAGAAAGCCTCGGCGGTCCTGACGAGCGCGCTTGCCGAAATCAAGAAAGCCGCGGGTTCACTGCCAAACCCCAAACCGCGTGCCGGTTTGTTGGCTCGCTCCGCAAATCGAATCAACGAGCTTAGAGCTGGGCTGCGCTGGTGGCATGACTTCTACAACCTGTACGATCCGGAATTCGCCTGGTGGAACGACAACCTCTACAAACAGGTGGACGCGGCAATGGATCAGCATCTCCGCGTGCTACTGACTGCGGCAGGGATCAAGCTTCCGCCAGAAGGGGCGCAGCCTCCGGCGGCGGTTGGATCGGGTGGCGCTGGGCGCGGTTCTCGCGATGAGTTCAGCGCACCTCCAGAAAGCGGCGACCTGGCAGGGGTCGGCCCCGCCGGGCGCGATGCGCTTGTCGAAGCACTGCGGTACAACCTGATCGCTTACTCGCCAGAGGACCTCGTCGCGATCGCGAACAAGGAATTCGCGTGGTGCGACAAAGAAATGCTTCGCGCGTCGCGTGAGATGGGCTTTGGAGATGACTGGAAAAAGGCCCTGGAGAAAGTCAAAAACGATTACGTCGCGCCGGGAAAAATGATTTATCTCGTCCGGGACCAGCAGAAAGAGGCTCTCGAATTTATGGAGGCTCACGATTTGGTCTCCATCCCGCCACTGGTTCGCGAGGATTGGTGGGAAGAAGCCATGACGCCTCAGATGCAGCTGGCGAGCCCGTTTTTTCTGGGCGGCGACGTGATCATGGTCTCTTCTCCCGCGAGCACGATGGCGCTGCAGGACCGCTTGGAAGTCCTGCGCGGCAACAATACAAATTTCTCTCGCGGGATCGTGTTTCACGAGCTTGTTCCGGGACATCACATGCAGGGCTATATGTCGCAACGGTATCGCGTCTATCGCGCGCCCTTTCATACGGCGTTCTGGACTGAAGGGATGGCGTTTTATTGGGAAATGCTTATGTGGGACTTGGGCTATGACCCAACGCCCGAACAGCGCATCGGCGTGCTTTTCTGGCGGATGCATCGCTGCGCGCGAATTATTTTCTCGCTCAATTTCCATCTTGGGCAGTGGCCGGCGCAAAAGTGTGTGGATTTCCTGGTTGAGCGCGTCGGCCACGAGCGCGCCAACGCGGAAGGCGAGGTGCGGCGGTCTTTCGAAGGGTCGTACGAACCGATTTACCAATGCGCGTACATGCTCGGCGCGCTGCAGTTTTATGCGCTTCATAAAGAGTTTGTCGTTTCGGGGAAAATGCCTAATCGGGTATTCCACGACGCGCTCTACGCCACCGGCAACATGCCTGTCGAAATGGTTCGCGCTTCCCTTGCGGGAATCTCGGTGAGCCGGGATTATCAGCCTAGCTGGAAATTCTATGGAGCCGTTACGGGCTGAGGTCTTCGACCGGCCCCTGCAACCTTCGGCACGTTAGAGGGCGAAAATCGCCCACAATGCGCGGTCTCTTTCCACATTTCTGTGCGGCCAAAGAAATCATTGCACAAATCATTTAAAATCAGTGCGTTCCATGCGCTCTTCCATAAAAATCCAAGTGTACTCTGCAACCGATTCGCGCCGGCTTGGTTTTTTGGAGCACATCAGTTCCCGGCCGCCAGAGTCCCTGGAAGTTAGACGATTTTATGTATCTTTCTGTCCAGCTGTTACGTCGAATGGTTGACTTCACCGTAGATTGGCAGTATCTAGTACGTGCCGTGCGCAGTCTGCTTGTCTCTATTTTAGAGGGGTACGATGCAGCCTACCCGCAGAGACTTTCTGAAGTTCACAACGATTGGCGGGGCGGCCGCCGCCGTTTTCGGTTTCGACCTCCAGCCTGCTTACGCGCAACTCCGAGTCCTTAAAATTGCACGCGCCAATGAGACGCGGTCGACGTGTCCTTACTGCGCCGTGGGTTGCGGGACGATTATTTACACCATTGGAGATGGCGCGAAGAACGTGACGCCTCAGGTAGTACATGTGGAAGGCGACCCCGACCATCCGACAAACCGTGGAACGTTGTGCCCCAAGGGGGCCTCACTCGAACAAGATATCCTCAATG
>Ga0265354_1000021_pt1 | contig 24904 bp, 18 predicted proteins | sample NZE1metagenome_FD_189074 | JGI IMG/M metagenome (GOLD analysis project Ga0265354, IMG submission 189074) | Rhizosphere microbial communities from Maridalen valley, Oslo, Norway - NZE1 | ecosystem: Host-associated > Plants > Roots > Rhizosphere > Soil | place: Norway: Oslo | collected 2017-09-14 | reverse complement strand
CAAATCCCAATTCACCGCCGCCGCGCAGCCATTCCCGGGCTTCGCGGATCAATGCAAACGTCTCTTCCAGCGCGGCGCGATTTGTCCCGAACTCCAGCGAGTCCACAGCCCGCCGGCCCGGCGCGCAGGTCGTCCTCAGCCGCAAAAGCTCCCGCAGCTTGTCAAATTCGAGTACGTCTTGTGCTGTCCGCGACATTTTCCTTTTTTGCTATTTCAATATTCTCTACAGAGCTCCCTTACTGTTTCGCAGGGGCATGCTGCGGCGTAGTCGCAACTCCCGCCTCGTCAAATTCTTCAATCATCGCAACACACAGTCCGTTCAGTGCTTCGACAGCTTCGTGACCTTTTCCACCCTGATTGTTGCTAAGGAACGAAAAGATCAGACGGCGCCCACTCGGCGTTTCCGCAAAACCGGAAAGCGTCCGCACATGTTCCACTGAGCCCGTCTTCGCATGAATTCTTCCGGCGGCGACTGTGCCCTTCATGCGTTCTTGCAGCGAGCCATCGATGCCTGCGACTGGCAGCGACGCATAGTAGGGAGCGAACCACGTCTGGCCTTGCGCATACTTCAGCAACGTTACGATCGCTCGCGGCGTAACCAGGTCGTGGCGCGAGAGACCTGAGCCATCCGTTTGAATTACGTCGTCGGGCGCAATTCCCACGGTGGCATAAAAACCCTGAGGAGTTTTCAGCATTTCTTCGGAAGTGCTCCACAAACCATTTTGTCGCGCCGCGGTTCGCAGCAATATCTCCGTATGCAAGTTCTGGCTGATTTTGTTGACGAGCTTCACGGAATCTCCCAGCGGCACGGACACATGTTCCGCGAGGATAGTGCGCGGCGTCACATCCGCTTCGGGAATATGAACCGCGCGGATTTTCCCATCGATCTTCAAACCACGCTCCGCTAGAAATGCCGCGAGCAACGACGCCGCGTGTTGCGCAGGCTCTTCAATCGCCAGCACCAGTTTGCGCGGCGTGCTCTTTGCCGGCAGCGTGCCACGCACTGCCACGAGGTTCGCGCCCGGTTCGCGCGTCAGCGTCAAATCCGATTTCAGCCCTGGCATCGATGTCGTCACATCGTTCTGCAATGCAAAGTCCGGAGTCAGCGGCGCGACCACCGCCTGCACTGGGTCTCCCGGTCTCTCGCCCGGCGTCAACGTTACCGCCACTGTGTTGTCATCTACAACGATCGCAGAAATCGCAGCGCCGTATTCCCAGACCATGTCGTCGATTTCCCAGCCGTCCGGGTAACGCTCACGGGGAAAGTAACTGTCGTCGCCGATCACATCGCCGGAAATTTCTTTCACGCCGCGCGCTACTAGCGCATCCGCAAGCTCGGCCAGGGCTCTTTCCGGCTGCCCGTCAAACTCTTCCTTTAGTTCATAAGGAAATTTGCGGTTGGAGAGATTCGGATCACCGCGACCGACAAGCACCACGTCACCGGAAAGCTTGCCGTCCGGTGAAATCGTGCCGCGTGTTTCAAGCGTAGTGTGAAACTTGTAGTCCGGCCCCAGCTTGGCCAGCGCCAGCGCTGTGGTAAAAAGCTTCATGTTTGAAGCGGGCACAAAATAGCCGTCAGAGTTTTTCGTGAAGAGCGTTTCTCCCGTTTGCGCATCAACGATCAGGAGTCCCCAATCGCCTTTGCTGGAAGGCGAAGCTCCGAGCAGCGTCTCGGCACGCGTGTCAAACCGAGCCGCGGCGGCAGTCCGCTTGGTAGAGAGCTCTTTCCGGTTCCCGTCGTCCTTCGCCGCGAAGCAAGCTTTTTCCAGAGTCTGATTGGACTGCGCGCGGCTGCTAGTTGCGGCCAAAACGTAGAGGGCCACTGTCAGTGCCAATGCAACAGCCGGCGATGCGCACGATCTTCGTGAGTGCATGTCTTCTTTGCCCTTAATCTCCGCAGGTGAAAGTATAGTCGAAAGCCCGCACAACATTTGTTCCGTGCTTCGCATCTACTCAGATGTATCGAATGAAACAGGCCCACATAAACTGTCCTGATAAGCTGGCGGTTGCGTACAGACTCCGGACAACCTATCATTCCTTATCCGGACAAATAGATTTCAACGAGGTGAAATTTGATTAAGAGGATTAGTTCCTGCCTTATGGCACTGGCGATGATTGCTCCGCCACTGCTCTCTCAGGCAGACAAAAAGGAAGCGGATAGACTTGAAAATTGCGGCACCGTTATGAAGGAAATTATGGATATCCCCGATGACATTCCTCAGGATCTCATCGACAAAGCCGAGTGCGTCGTTATTTATCCCTCGGTCTTAAAGGGCGCCTTCGTTGTCGGAGGCAGCTATGGCCGCGGCGCGATGACTTGCCGCACGGGCGAACACTTCACCGGACCATGGAGCGCACCGACGATGATGGCATTGGAAGGCGGCAGCGTGGGGTTGCAAATCGGCGGACAAGCCACCGATTTCGTTCTGCTAGTGATGAATCCGCGGGGAGCTCACTCCATGATCAAGAGCAAAGTGAAGCTCGGTGGGGACGCTTCGGTGGCCGCGGGGCCAAAGGGCCGAACAGCGAGCGCCGAATCGGATGTGACGTTGCGAGCTGAGGTACTCAGCTATTCGCGTTCGCGCGGGCTATTTGCCGGCATCTCTCTTGAGGGCTCGACGGTTCGTCCTGACAATGATGCCAACGAGCGCGTTTACGGAAAAAAGTTGACGGCGGAGGATATTATTTTCAAGGGCGCAGTGGCGGTGCCGCCGCCGGCCCAAAAATTGGTCAGCACTCTCAACCTGAAGACTCCCAAGAACATGTCCGATCCGAACTCCTTGAAGGAATAGGCTGGACAATCAGTAAGGAAGCGCGAAGGCCCCGGAGATTGCGCCGGGGCCTTTGTGTTTTTGCGGCGGAAAAAGAGGGAAAGAGATATTGACATCGCACGATTTCTGACTTATGGTCACTTATGAACAATGGTCAAGAAAACCAAGCCGACGACATTAACTGTTCCCCGTTCACCTACCCGGGCTTCCCATGGCCGCCGCGAACGCCGTACAGCTGAAACCCGCGAACGCTTGTTTCGCGCGGCGTTGGATCTCTTTGCCAGAAAAGGCTTTAACGAGACAACGGTGGAAGATATCACCGAATCCGCGGACGTCGGCAAAGGCACCTTTTTTAACTACTTTCCCAGCAAGGATCACATCCTGCTGGCCTTTGGAGAGATGCAACTCGCGAAACTGGAGTCTGCCGTCGAGGAGGCCCGCAACACCGGGGAGTCCATGCCCAAGTTTCTGCGTTCGCTGGGTGTCCGTATGACTCAGGAACCCACTCGGCATCCCGGCATAATCCGGACTTTGCTTCAGGCATATCTCTCGACCACTCCCGTCCGTGCGGCAATGCTCAATTTACAAAAGCGCGTGCACGCCCTGCATACGGAAATTGTTCGCATCGGCCAGGAGCGAGGCGAAATTCGCAAGGACCTTCCGGCCTCGGAGATCGCGCATGTTTTTCGGCAAACTATTTTCGGAACTCTATTGCTCTGGTCGTTGAATGGTGACGGTACATTGCACGCGCGCATGGAATCCGCGTTCAACGTGCTGTGGTCCGGCCTGGCTCCGCGAAACGATGGAGTTTCGCAACCGGAAACCGCGAGGGTGGAGACCGTATTAACCGGAGTTCCTTTATTTACTTGTGGAGATTGATTCATGACTCGTAAGCGTGTGTTCATCCTGATTCTCGTAGCGCTCATATTGGGCGGCACGACGGTTTACGCCACATGGTTCCGGCGCGATAACGCGCTGCAAGGCTCGGGCACAGTTGAAGCTCGGAACATTCGCGTGGGGTCGAAAGTGGGAGGGCGCATCGACAAGGTTTTGGTGCGCGAAGGCGATCGCGTGCAGCCTGGCCAGACTCTGATCACCTTCGACGACAAGGAATTGCTGGCTTCGCTCGATCAATCTCGCGCCGCAGCCGAGAAAGCGCAGCGTGGCTATCGGCCCGAAGAAATCGCTGAAGCCCGTGCGGCTGCCGCGCAGGCGAAGGCCGATTACGAATTGCGCCAGAATGGCTACCGAAAAGAAGATATCGCGGCAGCGCAGTCCGACGTCGAGCGAGCTACCGCGGACGAAGTGCGCGCGCGCCTGGATTTTCAGCGTTACCAAGCGCTGGCGGAGAAAGACCTGGTTTCGAAACAGCAGCGCGACACGGCCGAGGCCAACTGGAAAATGGCGCTGGCGCAGCAACAGAACTACCAGCACAAACTCGATGTACTGAAGCGCGGCTACCGCCCCGAGGAAATCGCCTCGGCGGAGGCGCACTATCGCGAGACGCAAGCAACCCTCGAGAAATTCGAGCGCGGGAATCGCCGCGAGGATGTTGATCTTGCAAAAGCGGCTTACTCCTATGACGAAGCGCGATTCCGCGAACGCGAAGTGACCGCGCCATCCGCCGCTATTGTCGAAGTTCTTGATGTGCGCCCGGGAGATATCATCGCTCCGAACACGCCTGTAGCGACACTCCTGGAGCAGGATCAGATTTACGTGCGAATCTATATTCCGGAGACGGAGCTCGGCCGCGTGCAGGTGGGGCAAAAAGCGGAAGTGCGCGTCGACTCTTTCCCGAAAACGGTTTTTGATGGTGTGGTGGAACAGATCAACCAGCAAGCAGAATTTCTTCCGCGGAACGTGCAGACGCGCGAAGAACGCGTTCATCAGATGTTCGGCGTGAAAATCCGTATTAACGATCCCGCCGGACATGTTCTTGCAGGCATGGCCGCAGATGTGAAATTGAAAGTGGGAAATTAACACGTGGCTACCGGTCTGCAAAATCCCGCCGAACCTGCCATCTCCGCCGAACATCTTGTGCGGCACTTCGGCCAAGTCACTGCCGTCAATGACGTGAGCTTTCGGGTCGAGAAGGGCGAAATTTTCGGCTTTCTCGGCCCCAACGGCAGCGGCAAAACCACCGTCATCAAAATGCTTACTGGTCTTCTGCCGCTGAGCAGTGGGTCAGCTTATGTCGAGGGCCTGGACGTTCGCGTGGATTCCGAAGCGGTGCGCGAGCGCATCGGCTACATGTCGCAGAATTACAGTCTCTATCATGATCTTACCGTCGCGGAGAATCTGCAGTTCTATGGCCGGATATACAGCCTCGAACCGGCTCGATTGAAACGACGCATCGCGGAAATCGTGGAGCTCAACGGGCTTGGGCCATACATGGACCGCTTGTCCTCGAGGCTTTCCGGCGGATGGAAGCAGCGCCTCGCACTCGGCTGTGCCATGCTTCATGAACCCAAACTTCTTTTTCTCGACGAACCAACGGCCGGAATCGATCCTGTGGCGCGCCGCCAACTTTGGGACTTGCTGTTTGAACTTTCGGGGCATGGCATCACTTTTTTCGTCACCACACACTACATGGACGAAGCGGAGCGTTGCAGCCACGTGGCTTACATTTATTACGGCAAGCTCATCGCGGATGGCACACCCAATTCGCTTCGCGAATTGCCGGACGTTCAGCCAGCGGGAACGATACGCGTGGAGATTACGACGCCGGAAGTAACGCGCGCGCTGCGTTTCGCGCGCCAAATGACCGGCATACGCAGCGCGACGATTTTTGGCCAATCGATCCATGCGCTCGTGGATGACCACCTGGATCTTCACAATCTTCAAAAGCAGCTTCTAAAGAACGGCATTGCCGTGGCGGAGATTCGACCGCTCGCACCGAGCCTCGAGGACGTATTCGTCGAGCTGACCTACAAACAGCAAGCGCTTTTGGAGGCATCGCGTGTTTGACGCTTTTCGGGGCTTCGGCGCGGTGTTTTACAAAGAGGTTTTACACGTCCGGCGCGATTTTGGGACGCTTTTCTTTTCGTTGATCATCCCGCTGCTGCAGATGGTGCTTCTCGGCTTCGGCATTGATACCAACATTCGCCAGGTTAACACCGTGGTTTTTAACGCCGACGGGCGCCGCGAAAGCCGCGAGTTCTTGGACCGTCTGAAGAACTCCGACACCTTTCACATCGTTCGCTACGTTGAAAGCGATCACGATATGAATGACGCGATTATCAGCGGCCACGCGCGTGTGGGCATCAAAATCCCAGTCGATTATTCGGACCGGCTGCTGCATAACATGAGCGCTCAAGTGCTGGTGCTAATCGACGGATCGGATTCCTCCGTGGCCGGCTCGGCGATTCAGGTGGCTACTTCCATTGGACTGGATGAATCGCTTCGCCGCGTTCTGCCGGATCGCGCTACTTTTGCCATCGACATTCGTCCCCAGCTTCTTTTCAATCCCGATTCGCGCTCGCCAAATTTTTTCCTTCCGGGGCTGACGGCTATCCTGCTGCTTAACGTCACAACGTTTCTTACTGCGTTCGCCATCGTTCGCGAAAAAGAACGCGGCACACTCGAACAACTTTTCGTAACGCCGGTGCGGCCGTTCGGACTACTTCTGGGGAAAATTCTTCCTTACTACGCGATCGGCTTCTTCGAGTTGTGCCTCATCGTAACAGCCATGCGCTTCGCCTTCCGCGTTCCCATTCACGGAAGCGTGCTGCTGCTCGCGTTTCTCTCGCTGCCTTATTTATTTGTTTCGCTCTCTCTGGGGATTTTGATTTCCAGCAAAGCAAACTCGCAGGGAGAAGCGATGCAGATGGCTTTTCTCACTATTCTTCCGAGCATTTTCTTTTCTGGGTACATTTTCCCGCGCGAAACGATGCCTCTAGTCTTTCGTGTCCTTAGCTACTTTGTTCCTGCCAGCTATTTCATAAACATCACTCGCGGCATCATCCTTCGCGGAGCCACTCTTCAACATTTATGGCTGGACGGGCTGGCGCTATTCGCAATGGGCACGTTCTTGCTCGTCATGGCTGCGCGGCGCTTCCGGAATAAAGTCATCATGGCGTAGACGGGAATCTCGGCTTGCTCTTCAGAGCTGAGACAAATTACTATCGCCGCTCCAGTCCAGAGTAGAGGGTATCTTCGGTGGACAATCGCTTTTCTGGTTGGGTCATACTTTTGTTTATTTTGCTGGTTGCGGGCGTGTGTGCGGTGCACGACGGAGTTCCCGGACCCGTAGCCGCTACTGCACCGCAAGATGTTTTTTCCGCAGATCGAGCCCTCGTTTATCTGAATGCCTTCGCGACCGCGCCTCATCCCCTCGGTTCGGCAGAGCACGACCGGGTGCGCGATTACCTGGTGCAGCAGTTCACGGAACTCGGGCTCACTACCGAAGTACAGCGAGCCACGGGCGTCACGCCTCGCTACGAAGTCGCGGGAACTGTGGAAAATATCGTTGCCCGATTGAAGGGCACGAACGGTGCGACGGATGCCGTCGCGCTGGTCGCGCACTATGACTCCGTTCCCGCTGGTCCTGGGGCGGGTGACGATGGTGCGGGTGTGGCTGCTTTGCTCGAAACGCTTCGCGCCTTGCGGGCCGGCCCACCATTGCGCAATGACATTCTTTTTGTGATCACTGACGGCGAAGAAGACGGGCTGCTCGGCGCTTCCGCGTTCGTTGCGGAAAATCCAGCGGCTAAAGATGTGCGCGTCGTGGTCAACTTCGAAGCACGTGGAAACACCGGCGAATCGCAAATGTTTGAAACGAGCGCAGGCAACGGCCGGCTCGTGGAACTCTTCGCGCAGGCTGCGCCGCATCCTTCGGGTTCTTCGCTGACTTATGAGATTTATAAGCACATGCCGAACGACACGGACATGACCGTGTTCAAGAAGTCCGGCGCGGCTGGCCTGAACTTTGCATTTATTGGTCACTGGGAGGCTTATCACACGCCACTCGACAATCCGCAAATGCTCGATCGCGGCAGCTTGCAGCAGCACGGGGAAAATGCGTTGTCTCTCGCTCGCAACCTTGGCAACACGGACCTCAGTCAGCTTCAGGACCGCGACTCGGTGTATTTTTCATTACCCGGAAATTTCTTTGTGCATTATTCGAGCCGTTTTCTTTGGCCTCTCGCACTTCTTTCCGGCGTCCTGCTCTTCGGCGCAATCTTTTATGCGAAAGGCGCCTGGCAAACGAGTCTGCTATCCATATTGGCCGGATTCTTCGTGCACTTTGTCATTCTTCTTGTGTTGTTGATGGTCGGACTAGGATTTGTCCTCGGCGTGCACTGGCTTCACCTCCATGCGCTTCAGGAGGGCGGACTCGAACAAAGTGCGCTGTATGCATTCAGTCTATACGCTTTGCTGGCTGCCGTTCTGATTTTGGTTTACTTGCTGTTTCGCAAGAGGATTAAGCCGCCCGCGTTTTTTCTTGGCGGCGGGCTCTTGATTTTTGTCCTCATCCTCGTGACGACGAAATGGCTTCCAGGCGGGAGCTATCTTTTCGTCTGGCCGCTGCTGGCCGGTCTCGTTGCGTTCATTACGGCAGCTTTTCGCCCGGGCCGTCTTTTGCTTCTAGCTATTTTGCTTCTCTGCGTGTTGAGTATGCCCGCCGTGATTTTCTTTGTACCGCTTCTGCAAGGCTTTTACACTGCTCTTGGCTTTACTTCTATAGGCGCTCAGCTCCTAAGCTTAACTCTCGGCGTGTTCTTCTTCTTCCTGTTCCCTTATCTCGATCCAGTCCTCGAATCTGCCGGTAAACTTCTTGCAGTTCTCGCGTTTAGCATCGCGCTCGTTCTGTGTATCATCGCAGCAAGAACAACGCGTTATTCTTCGACTCATCCGAAACCGAGCTTGTTCGCCTATGCTCTCGACGCCGATACAGGCAAAGCTCTTTGGACAAGCTCCACGAACCGCGTGGACTCGTGGACCGCTCAATATCTTGGCAATTCTCCCTCTCGCGGAAAGCTTGCTGGTTTTGTTCCCGATTGGTATCCCATCGATTTTCTTCAGCACGAAGCGCCTTCCATCGCAGTAGCGCCCCCACAAGCGGACCTGATTGAAAACTCGAGCGACGGCGTGACTCGCACGCTGCATCTCCGCATCACCACGCCGCGGCGCGCGCGCACATTTCACGTCGGCGTCGCACAAGCAGAAGTTTTGAGCGCGAGCGTCAATGGACACGATATTGGCAGGCCGTCCGACGCGCGTTGGCACCAAACCGGCCACTGGGGATTCGATTACGCCAATCCGCCGGCTGAGGGAATTGATGTGCAACTCCGGGTACAAGCTGCGGGGCCCGTCACTATCGTGTTGGTAGACCGCTCCAGCGGGCTTCCAACCATTCCGGGAGCGAATTTTCCTCCGCGGCCGGCTGATTCCATGCCGATACACTCCGGCGATCAAACCATGGTGCGCAAAAGTTTTGTTTTCTAGCGATTTTGTCTTTTCACCGTTGGCAGAGTACTCTGCTGGTTTCCCATTGTATCACTGGGGGCCGCTGTGTCCTGTCCAATCTGTGAAAAACGCAAAGCGGAAAGATTCTGTCCAGCGAAGGGCGAGAAAATCTGCGCCGTTTGCTGCGGTAAGGAGCGGGAAGTTTCCATCGACTGCCCGCCGGACTGCGCCTACCTAGTCGCGGCGCATCGGTACGAGGATCAGCATCAGCGTTCGCTGCCGGAGAACACACCACTCCTCGACGTTAAAGTCCCGCAAGACGTGATCTACACTCACCAAAATGTTCTTTCCGGGCTGGCGTTTACTGCGGCTAAATTTTCCGCCGCGCATCCCGCTACGACCGATCCGGATGTTCTTGACGCGCTGCGCGCTCTCGCCGAAACCTACAAAACGCTGGGCTCGGGAATTCTTTACGAGAAGCCTCCGGATGCCACGCTGCCGCGCGAGCTTTACGCTGCACTCTCGGCATTTCTGAATGAATCCAAGCAGCACAACGCAGAACGCGCCGATGCGCCGCCGGCAAAGGACTCCGAAGTTTTTACTCTGCTCGTTTTCCTCTATCGGATGGGACTGCTGCGAACCAACGGCCGTCCGCGCGCCCGGCGCTACATTGAATTCCTTCGCGGGCAGTTCCCTGCTGCGCCGGAACTCAAGCGCGAAGAATCCCGAATCATCGTGCCGTAATGCGGCTCCGCTCGGAGACGCGACGGCGCTGGAATCTGATAGTGTTTTCTTCCGCAATTGGTTCACGGAGGTTGCAAATGTCAAACGGAAAGCTGGGAAGAGGTACATCGAGACGAGCAATTAGGACGAGTGCGTTTTTCTCGGCAGCTGCGTTGGCGGCACTTGGCATTGCGGCAGCATTTGCGGCGCCGGTTCGAGCTCGCGGGGATGAGCGGGAGTCCGCCGCTAAACTCGTCGCCCGTACCATGTTTAATCCGGAATTCCACGTGAAGACTTTTCATGGAGGAGAATGGCTGGGGAACGGGGATTTCTATCTGGCGATAGAAGCTGCGGCCTCGGGTGGCGGCAGCGACATTGTGCGTTATCAAACGTCGACTGGAGCTCGAGAGATTCTAGTTGCGGCAAACCGTCTGATTCCGGCTGGCGAGAAAGCGCCGCTGCCTCTCGAGGATTACACAATGTCCTCCGACGGACAGCAGGTTCTGGTGTTCACGAATTCGCATACCGTTTGGCGGCAGAACACGCGGGGCGATTATTGGGCTCTTAATTTGAAGAGCGGTTCGCTGCGCAAACTTGGCGGCGATGCTCCTGCATCGAGCTTGATGTTTGCCAAGTTTTCACCCGATAACAGCAAAGTTGGCTACGTTCGCGGCAACAATGTTTACGTCGAAGAGTTGGCCAGTGGAAAAATCACACAATTGACGCACGACGGATCAGACACCGTCATTAACGGCACTTCCGACTGGGTGAACGAAGAAGAGTTTGATATCCGCGATGGGTTCGAATGGAGTCCCGATAGCCGCGCCATTGCTTTCTGGCAATTTAATACGACTGGCGTGGGGAACTATACGTTGATCTACGATCTTGGCGCGCCGCGCGGCGAGATCGTCACTGGAATTCCTTATCCCGGCACAGGTCCGTATCCGCAGACGCTGCAATATCCGTATCCACTTGCGGGTACGCACAACTCGACGGTCCGCGTGGGTGTCGCGAGCGCGGCTGGAGGGGAAGTTGTTTGGATGCAGACCGCTGGAGATGCGAACAATTTCTATATTCCGCAGATAGGCTGGGCTGACTCCGGCCATGTGCTCCTGCAACACATGAACCGATTGCAGAATAAGAATGAGTTTCTGCTCGCGGATGCGAGTTCGGGCGTAGCGCGAACCGTGTTCGTTGACGAAGACCGCGCCTGGGTGGATGTGAATGCGTCGGTTTTGTGGGTCAACAAGGGCCGCGAATTCCTGGTGCTGAGCGAACGCGATGGCTGGCGACATTTGTATCGTGTGGCGCGCGAATCCGGCAAAGCCGAGCTTGTTACGCGCGGCGAGTTCGACGTGGTAAACGTCGACCGTGTCAGCCCGGATGAAAAGTGGGTTTATTTTAACGCATCGCCGGACAATCCCACGCAGCGGTATCTGTATCGCTCGCGGCTGGACGGCTCGGCTACGCCTGAGCGCGTCACACCACCGAATACGCCCGGGACGCACTCGTACACTATTTCGCCGAATGGCGAATGGGCCTTCCACAACTTCTCATCCTTTAATGAACCGCTTATGTCTGAAGTGGTGCACTTGCCCGATCATCGCGTTATGCGAAACACCGCAGACAATTCCGTGCTTGCCGAGCGTGTAAAACCGCTATCGAGCGGGCCAGCGGAATTTGTGAGAGTGGACGCGGGTAACGGACTGACGGTCGACGCGTGGTTGATGAAGCCGCCTAATTTCGATCCTGCGAAGAAATATGCGCTCATTGTGAATGTCTATTCCGAACCCGCCGGACAAACCACTGCGGATCGCTGGCCGTCCATGTTCGACCGCGCACTTACTAGCGCCGGGTATCTTGTGGCGAGCTTTGACAATCAGGGGACACCCGCTCCGCGTGGGCGCGAGTGGCGCAAGGTCGTCTACGGAAATGTTGGGCCGCTTTCGTCTCAGCAGCAAGCGGCCGCTCTTCAATCGCTTGAGAAAACTCATACGTATATCGATGCGAAGCGCGTCGGAGTGTGGGGTTGGAGTGGCGGCGGTACGGAGACGCTCAATCTGATGTTTCGCTATCCAGAAGTTTACAGCGTTGGAGTTTCTGTCGCGCCTGTGCCCGACCAGCGGCTTTACGACAGTATCTATCAGGAGCGCTATATGGGATTGCCGCAGGATAGTCCGAAGGCCTACGAACAGAGCTCGGCCATTAATTTTGCGGGTGGCCTGCACGGCGACTTATTGGTGATGCACGGCTCCGGCGACGACAATGTGCATTTCCAGGGTTTCGAGCTGCTGGTCAACAGATTGATCTCGCTCGGCAAACAATTCGATATGCGCGTCTACCCTGGCCGCACCCATGGCATCTTTGAGGGCCAGGGTACGAGCATGGACGTTTATACAAACATTCTCGGCTACTTCGAAGCTCACCTGCCACCGGCGCCGTAGCTAGCCGAGCGTCATTGAGGCTGAGGAAGTTCGACGCAATCGCTGTGAACCGAAATAGAAAACACCACTGGCAAACAGTATTTGTCTAGAGGCTCCGAGAGCCGAAGTACAGTACACCCGAGTAACTAGGGAAAATCATCGAACTCTTTTGCGCTTTGCGATCCAAACAGCAGCGCCTTTGATGCCCTAAAGAGGAGAGCGGAAAATGTTTGCAGTAATGGGCGTTACCGGGAACGTAGGTGGTGAAGTAGCGCGCAACCTATTGGGGGCTAAACTGCCCGTCCGTGCGGTTGTGCGCGACGCTAGCAGGGGCAAAGTTTGGACGCAGTGCGGCTGTAAGCTTGCGACAGCGGATATAAATGACGCGGCTGCACTCGCCGAGGCATTCAAAGGGGCGGAAGGAGTTTTTGTGCTCGTTCCGCCGAGCTTTGATCCCTTGCCGGAATTCCCCGAGGCTCGTGCCATAGCTGCGGCACTGCGCGTGGCGTTGGACGCGGCGCGTCCAGATCGAGTCGTCTACTTGTCGACCATCGGAGCGCAGGCAATCCAATCGAACCTGCTTTCGCAACACACGCTCATCGAGCAAGAGCTGCGAACGTCGCCCGTACCCATTACGTTTCTGCGGCCCGGATGGTTCATGGAGAACGCGGCCTGGGACGTCGCTCCAGCAACCAGCAGCGGCGTGGTTCCGAGCTTTCTCCAGCCACTCGACAAACCCTTTCCCATGGTTGCGACTGCGGACATCGGGCGCGTCGCCGCCGAACTGCTCCGCGAAACGTGGACGGATCATCGCGTCGCCGAGCTGGAAGGTCCACATCGCGTAACTCCAAACGAGATCGCAGCTACTTTCGCCCGTCTGCTTGGCCGGCCGGTCCGAATGGAAGTGGTTCCCCGCGAAACTTGGGAGCCGCTCTTCAAATCGCAGGGCATGAAGTACCCCGAGCCACGAGCGCGAATGCTCGACGGCTTCAACGAAGGTTGGATTGAATTCGAGAATGGCGAAGCTGGCTCGCGCAAAGGAAGTGTCAGCCTGGAAACCGTGCTGCGGGCTCTCATTGAGAGAGCGGGGAATTCCTAGAGTTTGTTCGATTCCCTACCCTGCGGCGCAGGAGCGCATGCCTTGCAAGTCCGCGGTGGCGGTTGTGGCGCCCCAGCCTAGTTTCATTTGCGCGCATGGCGTTGTGCGTTGAGTGTCGCGGGCCAGGCGCGACTCGAAGCCGTACTTTTGTTTTAGGCGTGCTACGCGGTCGGCGATTTGCTTTCGGTACTTCTCGGGGGCGTAGGCTTCTTTTGTGTACCACTCCTCGTATTGTTTTATGAGGCGAGGGAATTTTTCCCGTATGAATGGCAGGAATTGTTTGGCGGAGGATGGCATTAGAAAGAGGACGCCGGAGAAAAACCATTGGGCGCCGGCTTTGTGGGCGGCTTCGGCTACTGCTTCGAGTTCGCCTTCGCGATCGGTGATGCCGGGGATTAGAGGTGAGGCGGAGACTCCTACTCGAAGGCCGGCTTCTCGCAATTGCTTCACGGCGGCAATTCGCAAATCTGGGCGTGGGGCGCGAGGTTCGAGCAATCGCGCCAATCTTGCGCGCAGCGTTGTGATGGTAATGTTGAGGGAAAGCTCGGAGCGTTCGGCAATCTTCTTAAATATATCGATATCGCGCACGATCTGGTTCGATTTGGTGATTACGGAAATGCTTAGGCCTTCGCGCTTCGACAACTCTTTGAGGCAGGCGCGGGTCACTCCATATTCGCGTTCTGCCGGTTGATAAGGATCGGTCGCGGTGCCGATCGCAATGTGTTCGGGCTTTTCGCCGCCCGAGCTTTCGGACTCATACGAGTATTTGTGGGCGACGTCGTAGGCCAGCAATGGGGCGGCATCTTTTTTCACAAAAATCTTGCGCTCGAATTCGCCGCCGTCCAGTTCCATGTACTCGTGCGTGTAGCGGGCGTAGCAGTAGAGGCAGCCGAATTCGCAACCTCGATATGGATTGATCGTCCAGTCGAACGGGACGCGCGCCGAGTCGCAGCGGTTCAAGATGGACTTCACCGGAAGCAGGAAATACTCCGGTCGCTCGGCGGATTTGCGGTGGCTCTCCGCGGGCGGAGAGCATGCTGCGAGGCGGGCAATGCCCACCAGCGGTACGGCTGCGTCCTGGGTCCGGTGACCGGCGCGGCTTTCTAAGCCATGCGGGACCGCCTCTTGCGAGGTCGGCGGGGGGCAATCCGCCGTGGTGTAACCCGAAGTGCTGCCGCCTAAGCCGGGGCTCGCTGCAGCTCCCACTTTGTCGCTGACATTGTCCTGGACATTGTGGCTGCTACCTGGCGAATCACCGGCCTTTGGTGTTGGGCTTGTCGCATAGGGGCTAACAGGAAAGAGAGTCGCTGTGGATTGTCTTGCGCGGCGGCGTCGGATACCAAAAGTCCGAGCCGTGGAGGAAAGAACTGGAGACATAGCCCACCTCGAAGCACGGCCAAGTATTTCGCTTTTCGTTCGCCATTGTCAAGCAGTTTTCGCTTTTTATTCGTCTTAAATTCCTGGCTTAACCTCTTGGTTCGCTCTGCTGTTTCCGAACATTCGTGCGCATTGTGCGCTTCAATGCCAGAGGGTATCCTGCTTGTTCGGGAGGATCCGCGTGCAACAGTCCCCACTAGCACGGTTGCTTCTAGGTGCGTCCGCCGTGGTTTTCTCGGCCTATTTGTGTTCTGCTCAAGCGCAGCAACCCCAATCGCTACAGCAGCCTCCAACGCAACAACCTCCCCCGAAGGCGTCGGCTCCGCCTCCTGCTGCAGCAACTCAAGCCAAGAAATCCGCAGCCGGACCAGCCGCCCCTCAATCAACTCACTACCCCATCCTGCTTTTGGTTCAAGGCAACGACCAATCCTGGAGTCTTCGCATTGGCCTACGAGGACCGGAGCGTCTTGATCGGAATGGTTATCCCCCGATCCCGCTGGAACCCACCGACGTGGCTCGCGAAGGCGTTACAGACTCATGGACTTACCACGCCAAGGACTCTCAGACGGGCGCCGCGGTTTCCGTCCATATAACCCGGGAAGCTTGCACTGATCCGGCTTCAACCACGAAATTCGCCTTCACTGCATCGGTGGAGCACGCCCAGATCGGTGGAATGCAAGGCTGTGCCCGGGTTGCCACAGAGCTCTTCCCTAAGATCAACAATCAGCCTACCGACGACGATGACGACACCAAAGACAAGCCTGCGCCTCCGACGATCACCCACTTTAAGGCGCCCGTTGCGGTGGCTTACATCAATGGTGCAGGTAAGCTGATCGTCAAACGCGGCAGCGTCGCCCGCGCCGTCCCAGGAAAGGGCGGCGACCAGCTGGCTCTGTCGCATGATGGGAAGCGCCTGCTTTACACAACCGAGGAAAAGGGCGCAGAAAAAGCGGCCGAGCGGACGATTTCCGTTTATGACTGGGCTACGGGCAAGTCTACCGAGTTGCTCAGGGGTCCCCTGCAGCAAGCGTTTTGGTCGCCTGAAGATACGCGCGTCGCATTCCTGAAATTTGATGGTTCCAAGTGGCAGGTTTGGACCATGCCAGCGGATGCGCCTGAAAAAGCGGCTCTCGTGTATCAAGGCGAAGCCATTAATTTCCAGGGCTGGGCAGATGTGCAAACGCTGGTAGCCGGCGACCTGCAAACTCTCTCTTGGATTGGGGATGATGGAACTGTGAAGCAAACTCTTGCCAGCGCTGACCTGTACGGCAAGGATCAATTCGGACTGTCCAGCGCGAATACCGTGCGCATTCATCCCCTTAATCCCGACTTGCTACTGGTTTCAGCTGAATTAGTGCCAGCAGCTGCAGCGGCCTACTTGAAGAATGCCCAGGCTACGAATAAAGACGCCGCTAAAATTACCGGGACGCCGGCAGGGCAGGCGGTTTTCCTCTATGAGATTAAATCCAAGCGCCGCGTCCTTTTGAGTCCGGCAAACTTGACGAGTTCTTTCGCTGAGTGGTCTCGCGACGGCTTACAGATCTATTTCACTGGCCGCGAGTCATCGGCAAAGCCGTTGGGGATTTACAAGATGTTCTGGGACGGCACCAGCCAGCTTAAGGTGCTAGACGGATATGACCTTGTGATTGGTCAATAAGAGTCTCGCTGCCAAGTTTCTGGGCTAGGATGGTCAGTATGTTCATGCCTGCAATCCGCGCGACGGCTGTTTTCCTCGCCATCGCAGCCTCGGTGTCACTCAGCTTGCCGCATCCTTCCATAAGGGGACAGCAATCTTCACCGGATCAAGCACCGGCGGCGGCGGCCCCACAACCCGCGCAGCAAACTCCTGCTCCGCTGCCTCATTCCTCATCTCGCTCTTCGCTTCGCTTTGCTTTGCCGCGGCGCGAGTACCTCTGCGCCGGCGGCGCAAGAATTGTGATTCTGCTGGAAACCAAGGCGGCGCGGCTGACGCTGAACGGGCACATCTACAATATGAAGCAGGTTGAAACCGACTCCGGCTCAGCCTCCGACTCTAAATACGCAGCGGGCATGGTGGTCTGGTCGAGCACTGGCGAAGATGGCTTCCTCGTAGATAATGCGGACGCCTCGCATCCAAAGATGCTGGCCGAACAGTGCCACTTGCAAAGCTCGTACCCCCCAGCCGCGCCCACCGCCGGATCAATCAATGGAACGGCAACCTTTGGGACGGCTCCCCCCTTGCCTGCGGATGCTGTTCTGATTGTGCAACTTAGAGATACTAGCCATGACTCTGACGATCCGGCTGCCGTTGTTGCCGAGGAAAGAATCTCGATTGGCGGGAGAGCTGCCCCCATATCCTTTGCATTGAAGTTTGACCCTTCAAAAGCCACTAGCAAGATTCCGTTTGTGGTTTCTGCGAGCATCACGGGGCACGGAAAGCTCCTATTCGTTCTCGTCAAAGCGGCTACCATCCCCGATATCGCCAATCCCGCTCGAGTTCATCTAGCCCTTTCGCGGGCAACATCGAAAAAGGGTCAAACGCCGACTTCTCCGGTGCCGGAAGCTCCGCCACACCTCTAGGACTGTTTTGGTCCGGCATTGGCCGATACGCGGCAGACCCTTGCTTGTCTGATTGGGGTGCTTAGGCCCAGCGCTATACTTATTTGATGGCGACGCCTACTCCCGTGCAGCCGCAGCAGGTTGGCATTCTTATCCTGGATGACGACGACAACAACCAGGGTGCGCTGCGTCAAATCCTGGATTCGGAAGGCTGGCGGGTCCGCTTGGTTCAGGACCCCAAGCAGCTGCTTACTGAGCTCAAGTCCGGCGAATGGTCTTTGGTCATTGCCAATATTGCTTTGGCCGGCACTGACACCCCGATTTTCATCACACTTCGCGAATTGGCCGGCGTCTCCTATGAAGAGGGAGGGCGCATCCGTGCCCTTTATCTGGTGCCGGAAATGACCGGCAGCCAGTACGTTGCGGCGCTCGAATTGGCCCGCGCTCAGTACGTGGTACGGCCTTTCCATCTGCACGATTTTCTCGAGAAGGTTAGCGATCTGCTTGTGGAAGTGAAGGCTATTGAAGGACCGATACGCCAGGTGCGCCATGAGTTTGGTGCAATCCGGAAGAAAAAGAAGCAGGCGGGACGGTCCAACTCGATGTTTGCTTCACGGGACTCCTATTCTTATAGCGACGAAGAAATTGCCGAGTACGAAAAGCAGGAGAGTGAGGCTTCTAAGAGCGGTAGGAGCAAGCCTCGCACTAATTTGGGCGGGACTGATCGGTAGTTTGTGTGGTTTTGAGAATTATCTTTTGGCTGCTTCTGCTGGCTCCATTTCGTTGCATACCCCTTTCTAAAAATCTGGACGAATAGGATTTGGTTTGGCTACGGCTCTGTCGATCTTGGCTTTGCGTCGCTTGCAGAGCATTTGCTGAGGACCGCGAAAGCGCACAGGCAGGAGTACGCCTGTGCTACTACGGGCGCATTGCTTGACTTCGGCCACATGCAAAGGAGATGCTACCGCGTCCAAGCTGTCGGTGGAGTTGCGGTTATGGACCGAGATCAACGAGGGATCGAATGCGATTGCGAGTGACTACGAATTTTCTCTTGTTTCGATTTGCTTTCCTGACGGCATTAGTAGGTTGCGTTCTGATTCCGTTGGCCGCGCAACAAGCCGATTCCGGGGGGCGGCGGGTTCTCACCGCTGAGGATTACAAGCACGCTGAAAAATTCATGATTTATAACGTGCGGCCGCTCGTTTTTCATGATGTGCACGGCAAATGGCTGCCCGATGATCGCTATTTGTTTCGCGACACGGGGCCCGACGGGAGCGAATTCGTACTCTTTGACGCTGCTCATGGCACGCGGCAGCCGGCGTTTGATCACGCCAAAGTTGCTGCTGCCCTTTCTGCGGCAGCCGGAGCTTCCTACAACGCGGCGCACCTACCGTTTATGGCGTTTGAGTTTTCCGCGGACGGCAAATCGATTTCGTTTCTGGTGAAGGGCCAGCAGTGGACATGTGACTTGCAAGGAAGCAAGTGTACCGCCGAACCCAAGACCGCCAAGCCTGCGGCGGAACGTCCTGAAGAGGAGATTTCGCCGGACGGCAAGAGCGCGGCATTTATTCGCGATTTCAATCTCTGGCTACGTGACGTGGCCAGCAACAAAGAAACGCAGCTCACAACCGACGGGGTGAAGGACTTCGGCTACGCGACCGATAACGCCGGATGGATTCACAGCGACCGGCCTATTCTTTTGTGGTCGCCCGATTCCAAGAAAATCGCGACATTTCAGCAGGACCAACGCGGTGTCGGCGAGATGTATCTTGTCGAAACGAAAGTTGGGCATCCGGTGCTTCAGGCGTGGAAGTATCCGCTGCCGGGCGACGACGTTGTCACTACCATTCAGCGCGTGGTGATTGATCTGGATACGCACAAAGTGATTCGTTTGCAGCTTCCGCCCGATCAGCACCGGACGACACTTTGCGACGACGTGGAATGCCGAGGCAGCGACTGGGATGACGTGGAGTGGAGCGCAGACGGCGCGCACCTAGCGTTCGTTTCGACCTCGCGCGACCATAAACATGAGCAGTTGCGTGTGGCCGATGCGACGACTGGTACTGTGCGCGACGTTCTGGAAGAAACGGCTGCTACCCAGTACGAATCAGGCTGGGGCCGAGTGAACTGGCGCTACCTGCCTGGTTCCAACGAGATCATTTGGTTTTCTGAGCGCGATAATTGGGGCCACTTGTATCTTTACGATCTCGCGACGGGCAAGCTGAAAAACCAGATCACTTCCGGCGATTGGGTGGTCACGCAGTTGCTGCGCGTGGATGAAAGAAATCGCACGCTTTATTTTATCGGCTTGGGGCGTGAGAAAGGCGAGAACCCTTACTTCGCCCATCTCTACCGCATCGGATTCGACGGCAAGAATCTCGCTTCATTGACGCCAGAAAGCGGAAACCACGAAATCAGTTTTTCGACTTCGGGACGGTATTTTTTCGACAGCTACTCCAAGCCTGACGTGCCCGCCATGGCCGTGGTGCGCGACGATGCGGGGAAATTAATCTCGACGGTCGCGAAGACAGATATCTCGAAGCTTCTTGCGGCGGGATGGCAACCGCCGGTTCCTGTCACCGTGAAAGCGCGCGACGGAGTCACCGACCTTTATGGGTTGATGTACAAACCGACAAACCTCGATTCGGCAAAAAAATATCCGATCGTGAATCGGATTTACCCGGGCCCGCAGGGCGGCAGCGTGGGTTATTGGGGTTTCGCGCCTGGGCGCGGCGATGCGCAGTCTCTCGCCGAACTCGGTTTCGTAGTAGTGGAAATCGAGGGCATGGGCAATCCCTTGCGATCGAAGAAATTCCATGACTTCTATTATGGGAATATGGGTGATAACACTTTGCCAGACCAGATTGCGGGGATGAAGGAGTTGGCGCAGAAATATCCGTGGATCGATGTCGCGCGCGCGGGGATTTTCGGCCATTCGGGCGGAGGATACGCTACTGCCGACGCCATGTTTCGCTATCCTGATTTTTTCAAAGTGGGCATTTCAGAATCCGGGAACCATGACAATCGTGAATATGAGGATGATTGGGGAGAAAGGTATCAAGGACTGCTGGTTAAGAATGCGGATGGCACGACCAATTACGATGACCAGGCTAATCAACACTTGGCCAAAAACCTGAAGGGACATCTTCTGCTCGCACACGGGACGCTGGATGACAATGTGCCGCCATACAACACGCTGCTGGTGGTGGACGAACTCATCAAGGCCAACAAGGACTTTGATCTTTTGCTTTTGCCAAACCAACATCACGGGTACGGGAGCGCGACGCTTTATATGACGCGGCGACGGTGGGATTACTTCGTGCGCTATTTGCTCGGCGCGGAACCGCCTCATGAGTATGAGTTGAGTCCGCCCAAACCATAGTCAGTTCTAAGACAGATCGGGTGCGATAGGGAGCTTCTCGGGAAGGGTGTGCCCGGGTAATTTCGCAGGTGTTGCTTGAAAATGTCTCGCGGAACGGTGCGTTTGGGAGTCAGTGCAGAGCGGTTTTTTTACACAGAGGACGCAGAGTTCGCTGAGGTACGAGAGAGAAGAAAGGAAAAAGGGCAGGTCAAGGGCAAGGAGGGCCGACAGTTCGCATGGCGTTTGGCCTATTCGTGGAGGACAACAGTCAGCAGAGATTTGTTGACCTTGATTTTGCCGTTGTATTCGATGAAGCCGAGTTTTCTGAATTTATTCATGAAGAAATTGACGCGGGAACGCGTGGTGCCGATCATTTCGGCCAGGGTTTCCTGTGAGACTTGGGGGAGGCTCCGGTCTGGCCGATCTTGTTCCCCATAGCGGGCGAGCAGGAGGAGAGTTCGGGCCAGACGCTTCTCGCTAGAATTGAAGAGTTGATCGACCAAGTCTTCTTCCACGCGGATGTTGTGGGCGAGCATATACCCGATAAAACGGTCAGATAACTCATGCTCTTCATGGAGCACACGGAGCATTTCGTTTTTGTTGACGACTAGAAGGGTCGTGGGAGCAATGGCGGTCGCCGTGGCCATGCGCAGAGTTTGGCCTGCCATGCAGCCTTCTCCAAAAAAGTCTGTCGGACCGAACATCGCGACAACGGCTTCTTTGCCCGAGCCATTTACGACGGAAAGCTTTACGCCGCCCCTCTGAATGTACATGACGGTGTTCGCACCGTCTCCCTGGCTAAAGATGGATTCACCGCGCTTAAATTCAGCGACTTTTCTTGATACGCCAGCGGTATCGAGAAAAGCCTGTGGGTCGAAGGGACGGGGATTCCCGGCGTTGGAGCTTTTTTTCTTCATGGGGGGCTAGGAGATGCAGCCTCTTCGAGGCTGCTTAGAGTACAAACCCACAATACCAAGGACTCCGCCGCCGGACTGTGCAAAAGTGAACAGTGGCTATTTGGTGCGATTGATTCGATGGCGCTAAGTGATCTGTTCTGGCTTCAATAGCGTAAGCCACGCTATGAAGGGGGTAGAGCCTGGGTCCGCACCGGGCTGGGGTTAGCGTTGAGAGACCAGCGGAAAAAGCGATGATCGCACTTCAAACAACGGAATGGACGGACGAAGAGGACTGCAAGAAAATTGGATTCGAGAATTCCACGACGCTTTGAGCGATGGATTCGGTGACTTTGGCATACAGGACAATTCGTGGACATGGTGGCCCTCATTGCTGACATTGCGGTCGCACCGATATCTGGGCCGTATAGGAACTTGTGCGTGAACCGTTGAAGACGTTTCGAAATTTAGCAAAGTGAGCGGAGGAGGTACTGTCTAAAAAAGGACAGACTCGGAGATTAATTCCTACTAAGGTTTGGGTGTGCCGATCGCTTATGCCGATGTCCCCTCCCGCGGGGCGGCTCAAGTAGGGTTCGAAGGGTATTGTTTATGTTTCCCCTGTCCGGAAGCCAACCCAGGCTAAATGATCACGACGGTGCCAACCGGCGTGCAGCTGCAAATAGGTGGCAGTCCCTGCGTGTTCTGTTTGTTCATCGCGATGCTGATGAGATCGATTCTTGTTTGCAGGAACTGAAGAGAGCGGAATTCGCGGTTCACGCGGATATCGTCTTGACCCTGGGGCAATGCGTCGAACAACTGCGCAAAGAGCCGTTTGACCTGATTGTCGCGGAATATCCAAGCCCCAACTGGAGCGGATCCGAAGCATTGGAGGCGCTTCGCCAAATGGTGCGGAGCGTACCTTTAGTCTTCGTGACAACCAGTTTGCGAAGAGAGTCCAGGGCGGCATTAGTAGCAAATGGCGCTTACGATTTTATCGAACCCGAACACATGGAGCACTTGCCAATGGCAGCTCGACGAGCGCTCGAAGAAAAGAAGCTGCGTGAAGAGCTGGCGCAGGCGGAAAAAACCAGCGCAAGTGCGGAGGCGCGCTATCGCGCACTGGTTGAAAACCCTACTTACGGAATCTGCCGCGTGGATGCCAAGGGGAAATTCGGCTATGCCAATGCAGCTTTTCTGAGCATGCTGGGGTATTCGTCCAGAGAGGAATTCCTGAAAAAAGATTTTGCGGGGAACGTGATTCGAGATGATGAAGTGCGCGAACGCTGGAGTGAGTGCCTGAAAGTGGGCGCGGAGATCGAAGGGTTCGAGATGGAGTGCCTGCGGAAAGACGGCGCGACGGTGAAGGTGCGAATGAGCGGACGCGCGGTTTACACAGGAAACAGAGCGTTCGACGGCTACGAGATAATTGTGGGAGACGTAACAGAACAGCAGGCGCGGGAAGTGCGACTTAGAGAGCAGGCCGAGAGCGATTCGCTGACCGGATTGGCCAATCACAGGCGTCTTTTCGAAGTGCTGCACACGGAAATCAGCCGCTCAAAACGCACAGGGCGCGAATTCGCGCTGATGCTGCTCGATGTGGACCAGTTCAAAAATATCAATGACAAGTACGGCCACCTGGTAGGAGACCGTGCGCTTTGCCGTCTTGCGAACTCATTGCGAAGCTGCTGCCGGTCAATCGACACCGCTGCAAGACAAGGCGGAGATGAATTTGCTCTGGTGCTGCCGGAAACGGGAGCGGTCGATGCGGCGCTGGTGGGCGAGCGAATCTGCGAGCTTCTCGCCAAGGATGTGGAAGAGCCAGTGCTTTCGGTGAGCGTGGGAGTGGCCGCCTATCCCGGGGATGCAGAATCCGTAGGACCGCTGCTGTATTCGGCGGACGCCGCATTGTATGAGATAAAGGGCAAACGAATAAGTTTCGAACCGGTTGGCCCCACGCGGCGAGTGTCGATGAAAGCCGAGCAACGCGAAGTGGGCAAGTCTGCGAAGCAGGCAAACAGCAAGTTGTGAGACCTGCTGAGCGGATTTGACAGGCAGGATTAGGAGAAGCAGCTATGAGAGAAGGCGGACGCCGAAGCAAATGGGTCAGCAGACGATTACGGTCGCAGAGGCGTGGCACCAACAATAAGAATGCGTATTTGCTAGGAGAAAAGAACATTCTGGATATGATCTCGGTGGGCGCGCCGCTTGCCGCTGTTCTCAATAACTTGTGCACAGCCATCGATCTGCAGATAGGAAACATCGTTTCGGTCATGTTGCTGCCAAATGACACAGAGCGTGATTTCAAGACTATCGCGAAGGGAGCTCTACAGTTTGGACTTCATCTTTATTGGTCCGCGGACATTCCCTTGCGGGACGGAGACGTATTGGGGTCTTTCGAGATGTACTGCTGCATTCCGCGGACACCTACGGCATTTGAATTGAAGCTGATCCAGCGAGCGACGCATCTGGCGGCACTTGCTATCCGGCGGTACCATGTGGATGAGGATCTGAGCGGTACGTGCAGCGCCTGGAAGCGGGCGTTGGAAAGACAGTCAAACGAAACCACCCTCTTGAACTGAAGCGAGCACGCGGCGGAGCAACTTCTCGCGAGGCCTGGATTCTGCAAGCCTTCCCTGCAATTTAATCTGCAAGAAAATCAAGGATAGTCGTTCTAAGCCCGAGGTGCGTCCTGGAAGGGGCGCGCGAAGGAGGGTTTATGCATCGATCTATGCTGGGTAGCATTTTAGGGAGTTTGTTTGGGGTGAGCGCGTTGGGTGGATTGGCGCTTATTGGGGCGGCACCGAATCCGGCGCCGGGGAACCCGGAAGGAAATTGGCGTCTATTGGATCCGGTGGCTTACGAAAACATCGCAATCTTTCCGGTCGTAAGTTCTTCCACGCAGGACACTTCGCCATTTTTGACTTTGGATGAGGGGCTTTCGAGCGGAGAGGTGATTGTCAGCGAGCAGGGGGCGGCTGGTTTGGCCCGGACGCGAGACGGGCGGCCGGTGGCCATGCCGCAGTACAACAGCGGCGCGAGCGTCAATCAGCTTGTTTTGATCAACCGCAGCAAGCGGCCGTTGCTTTTGCTGGCAGGCGAGTTGGTGAGTGGGGGAAAGCAGGACCGGATTATTGGGAAGGACAGGATTGTGCCGGTTGGGTCGGAACCACTGCCGCTGGACGTTTTTTGCGTAGAGCATGGGCGGTGGACGGGAGCGAGCTCGCAATTTGGAGAAGCTAAGGTGATTGTGCATCCGAGCGTGCGCGAGCAGGCGGCGGTGGCGCAAAACCAGAATGAGGTGTGGAATGCCG